>Ga0116231_10011192_pt1 | contig 13954 bp, 10 predicted proteins | sample S1TSphgellanicum_2_FD_89695 | JGI IMG/M metagenome (GOLD analysis project Ga0116231, IMG submission 89695) | Host-associated microbial communities from peat moss isolated from Minnesota, USA - S1T2_Fd - Sphagnum magellanicum MG | ecosystem: Host-associated > Plants > Peat moss > Unclassified... | reverse complement strand
TGGAAGGCGGGGGTGTAGCCGTTGGTGCTCTGGAGGGTGGCCTGCTTCTGGTATTTGGAGAGCGGCCCGATGTAGTAGAAGCCGATGGCGGGCAGGCGATAGGCGCCGAAGCCGCCGCGGAAGACGGTGTTCTTGAAGGGGCTCCAATCCGCGCCGACGCGGGGCAGGAAATTGGTGAAGATGTTGGGCTCGAAGTGGGTGGGCGCGCCGTTGACGCCGGCGAAGATGGCGTCGCCCTTGTTGCCGGTCTGGGAGTTGATGGCGGTGGGGCTGAAGCTGGCGAACTGGTTGTTGGCTTCTGAATCCGGTCCGTCGAACTCCCAGCGCAGGCCCAGGTTCACCGTGAGATTGGGGGCGAGTTTCCAGTCGTCCTGGACGTAAATGGAGCCGCTTTCGAGCTTTTCGCGGTAGGTGTAGAAGTCGGAGACGATATTGGTCGAGGTGGGGAAACCAAGCAGCAGGTCGGCGAAATCGAAGCCGCCGGTGTTGGTTTGCAATACGCCCTGGCTATTGACGACGGCGGTCTGGGTGAAGGTGTTGTCGAAGTTGTAAGTGCCGGAGTCGACGTTGTCGTTTTCGTTGAAGAACTTGTACATCTGATGGCGGAAGTCGCCGCCGATCTTGATGTAGTGGCGTCCGCGCTGGAGCAGGACGTTGTCGATAAAGATGTAGCTGCGGTCGCGGTCGTGGAAGGGGCCTTGCGCGCCGAGGCCGATGAAGTTGGAGGTCTCGATGTTGGGGAATTCTTCCATGGGCACATTGGTTAAGCCGAGGGAGCTGGGAAAGGCGCCGGCCGCGTTGGTGTAGTTGATCTCCTGCACAAAGCCGAAGCGGAAGTCGTTGGAGGCGGCGGGGCCGAAGACGTGGGTTTCATTGGCGACGAGCTGGTTGTCGTACCAGCCGTTGGTGTTGTTTTCGTTGGCGACGTTGGGAATGTAGGTGACGGCGTTTTGATTGGGGTTGTAGCGGCCGTAGCGGGCGAAGACCGAGTCTTTGTCGCTGATGGTGTGATCGACGCGGAACATCCCTTGCAGGATCTGCTGCTGCTCAGTGGGGATGACCTGGTAGTTGTTGCCGCCGCTGTAGGTGCCGTTCGGCTGGGGAAAGTACTTGATGATCTGCGCGGCTACCGAGTCGATGCGGTCGGCGGGGATGATGTCGCCGGGAAAGGGCTGGCGGGTGATGACCTGGTTTCCCTGGCTGTCGGTGGTGACCTTGGTGGTGGCCGGGTCGTAGATGGTAATGCCGTCCTGGGAGAAGTTGCCGGCTCTTTCGAGAGCGGTGGGAGTGCGGCCATTGAACGAGGAGGGCGTGTTCGAGTAGGTGACGTTGAGGTCGGTGAAGAAGAAGGTCCTGTCGCGGCCGCTGTGGTTGGGCAGGCTGAGCGGACCGGAGGCGGTGAAGCCGGGGTCGTTCTGGTCGAAGCGCTCGTTGGGGGTGGTGGCGAAGTAGTTTTCCGCGTTCATCAAGCGGTTGTCGAAGTAGGTGTACAGGGCGAGGTGGTACTGGTTGGAACCGTGTTTGGTGTTGGCCAGCAGCACTCCGCCGCCGGTGTGGCCGAACTCGGCGGAGAAGGGCGTGGTGGTGATCTTGAGCTCTTCGATCGATTCGGGGCTGGGCGTGTAGGTGTAGGTATTGTCCGAAGGATTGGTCGAGGGCAAGCCGTCGATCAGGATTTCATTGGTGACGGGACGGCCGCCGCCCAGCGAGAAGTTGTTGACGTTGTTGTTGGAGTCGCTGGTGGAGACGGCGCCGGGAGCGAGGACGGCGAAGAGATAAGGGCTGCGTCCCCGGCCTTCCTGCGTCACCAGCGGGAGTTCCGAGACCTCTTCGGCGCCCAGGGTGGTGGAGATCTCCGGGCTGTCGTAGTTGATGGAAGTATCGGTGGCGACCACGCTCACCGTTTCGCTGGCCGACCCGAGCGCCAACTGCTTGTCGAGCCGGAAAGTGCGGTCGAGCTGCACCTGAACGTCCCGCACCACCTCGCTCTTGAAGCCTGGGGCGGAAATCGTGACCTGATAGATGCCCGGCTTGAGGCGCTCGATCTGGTATTCCCCCTGGGTGTTGGAGGTGGTGCTGGCGGAGGTCTGGGTGGCGACCTCCGTCACCTCGACGCTGACGCCGGCGACGGCTTTGCCGGAGGGGTCGGTGATTTGGCCGCCGATGCCGCCGCCGGTGTAGGTCTGGGCGAACATGGGCATTCCGGCGATCAGGATCAGGATGGCGGCGCATGCGGCAACGGCGCAGGCCAGGGCGCGGCGTACGCGATTTTGATGGTGGAGGGTCGATGGTGCGAGGCTCTGCCTCAGTTGTGCCAAAAATGTAGTCATGTGATGTCCTATCTGCGGGCGGGCAAAGGGATGACGTGCAAGGAAGGCCTTTATCTGGATGTATCTTCGAGCAGCGGCCGCAGGTAAGAATCAAAAGAATGTGAATTATTCACATTTTTTTGTGAAAAACGATCAAGTCAAAGAAGAGGGCTGCTACGATTTGGACGTTCGGGGCGGAATTTGCCGCCACTTCAACCGGGAGTCTGAGCCTATGCTTTTGTCCTTGCTGCTTGTCAGCCAGATCTATGTGATTGCCCACCGCGGCGATCATGTCCACCATGCGGAAAACAGCATCGCGGCAATTGCATCCGCAGCGGCGATCGGGGCCGATTTTGCCGAATTGGATGTTCGGACCACGAAGGACGGCAAGCTGGTCCTGATGCACGACAAGACCGTCGACCGCACCACCGAGGGCCATGGCGCAGTGAAGGATATGACCGAGGATGAGATCACGCATCTGACCTTCAAGGACTACGGCGGCAACGTGCCGACCTTTGACCAGGCGCTGGACGCGGCCAAGGGCAAGATTCAGATTTACCTGGATTGGAAGGACGCAACGCCTGAGGCGATCTTCAAGATTCTCTCCGATCACGGCATGCTGGATCAGGTGGTGGTGTACGGAGATCACGGCGAACTGAAGAAGCTGCAGCAGCTTGCGCCGGGGATTCGCGTGATGCCGGAGGCCGGCACGCTGGAGTATCTGGAAAAGGGCCAGAAGGAACTGAAGCCGCAGGTGGTGGCCTTCGAGGAAGACGATTTCAAGCCGGAGATTGTGGCCCAGGCGCTTCGGGAAAAGGAAGAGATCTTCCTCGACCGGCTCTGGGCGCAGGATACGCCGGAGCTTTGGCAGGATGCGATCGACAAAGGCGTGCGGGGGATTCAGACGAATCGGCCGGCGGAGTTGTTGGAGTTCCTGCGGGCGAAAAAGCTACATCCGTGAGGGATGTTGCCTCGCCGGAGTTTCGCGATAGGTCGCGCCGTTGGCCCTGGGCGTGTTAGCCCAGCAGCGGAAGGAACTTGCGCTGCTGCTCGTCGTATTGCTCGATGCGGCCCGAGAGGATGTCGTAGTACCAGCCGTGGACTTCAATTTTGCCTTGAACGAGGGCTTTGGCGACGGAGGGTTGGGCGCGGAGGTTGGCCAACTGCGCAACAACGTTTCCGCGGATGATGGAGGCGAGTTCCGCCTGGTCGCCGTCGGCGGGGTTGAGGGGCTGGCGGTGGGTGAATGCCCCTTCCACGTGGTTGAGCCAGCGGCTGGCTTTGGGAAGAAACTCGAGTCCTTTGCGCTGGACTGCAGCTTTCAGCGCGCCGCAGTCGGAGTGGCCGCAGAGAATGGCGTGCTTCACATGCAGCACTTCAACGGCGTACTCAATGGTGGCCGTGACTCCATCGACATCCGAACCGGTGGTGACGGGGACGACATTGCCGGCATTGCGGGTGATGAAGAGATCGCCGGGGCCGGTCTGAAGGATCAGGTCGGGAACGATGCGGGAGTCGGCACAGGTGATGAACAACCAGTTGGGTGCCTGGCGGTCGGCGAGAAGTTTGTATTGCTCCCTGCGCACCGGAAAAACATCGGTGAGGAAGCGTTTGTGCCCCTGGAGCAGTTTTTCCATGATTGGGAATCCTTGTCTCTGATTCTTCGGGTCTACGACTGCTTGGTCTGTGGTTCTGGGGCGGGCAGTGTCCGGGGCGAGGGGCGTCGCCGGGCATCGTCGGCTCGCTGCTTTCGATTGGAGGATTGCGGGCGATTGCGCATGACCATTTCCAGGATAACGTCGATCTCGCAGTGTTCTTCCAGGGGATGGCGCAAGGGGCGATGAGGGACCAGGCGGTAGCGGTTGCGGCGGCCCTCGCGGATGACTTCAAGGTAGCCCGAGTTTGCCAGGTCGTCGATCACCCGCTGCACGGCGCGCTCGGTGATTCCGATGCGGAGGGCGATGTCCCGCATCCGCGCTTCCGGGTCCTCGGCGACGCAGAGCAGAACGTGCGCGTAATTGGTAAAAAAAGTCCAGGTTTCGGAAGAAATTGGCATATACTTGCGAAAGTGAACGTACAACAGTAAACATACGCAATCGGTGTCGTATGTTTGCTGTCGCAGGCACTACTGAATCTAGCATATCGACGAGGAGCGTATGGGATTGGCAGGTGTTTTCGAGGTGAAGGGCGGGCTGGAATTGGGATCGGAGTCCAGGGTGAAGATTCCGGTAACGGTCGCGCATGGGGACGGGATTGGGCCGGAGATTATGACGGCGGTTTTGCGCATACTGGAGGCTTCCGGAGCGCCGCTGGAGTTTGAGGCGATCGAGGTGGGCGAAACGGTCTACCGGCGTGGCGTTTCGTCGGGTCTGGCGGCGGAAGCGTGGGATTCGATCCGGCGGAACCGGGTGCTGTTGAAGGCTCCCATCACGACGCCTCAGGGCGGAGGATACAAGAGCCTGAATGTGACGCTGCGCAAGACGCTTGGGTTGTACGCAAATGTGCGTCCCTGCTCGGCGTATGGGCCGTTTGTCGCTACGCGGCATCCGGGGATGGACGTGGTGATCGTTCGCGAAAACGAGGAGGATTTGTACGGAGGGATCGAACACCGGCAGAGCGATGAAGTGGTGCAGTGCCTGAAGCTGGTGAGCCGGCCCGGTTGCGAGCGGATTGTGCGTCATGCATTCGAGTTTGCGCGGCGGAACGGGCGCAAGAAGGTGACGTGCATGACCAAGGACAACATCATGAAGAAGACCGACGGGTTGTTTCACCGGGTCTTCGATGCGATCGCGCCGGAGTATCCGGAGATTGCGGCCGAGCACTTGATTATCGACATTGGCGCGGCGCGGCTGGCGGACACGCCGGAGATCTTCGACGTGGTGGTGACGCTGAATCTGTATGGAGACATTATTTCCGATATTGCGGCGCAGGTCGCGGGATCGGTGGGGCTTGCGCCGTCGGCGAATATCGGGCGGGAAGCGGCGATGTTCGAGGCGATTCATGGCTCCGCGCCGCAGATTGCGGGGCAGAACATTGCGAATCCGTCGGGGCTGCTGCTCTCTGCGGTGATGATGTTGGTGCATCTGGGACTGCCCGAGTACGCGGAGGCAATCCACAACGCATGGCTGCGGACGATCGAGGATGGCATTCACACGGCGGACATCTACACGGCGGGAACGAGCACGGCGCGGGTCGGGACGCGGGAGTTTGCCGATGCGGTGATCGCGCGACTGGGCCAGGAGCCCTGCGCGCTGGCGGCAGTTCGCTATGGCGCGGCGAGCGACAGCGGGGCAGAGGAGAGCCTGGACGAATCGCATGGGCTGGGCGAGATGGCGAGAGGCGAGCCTGCGGCCAAGCAACTGGTCGGCGTGGATGTGTTCCTGCATTGGCGGGGGAGCGATCCGGAATCGTTGGCAGGTGCGTTATCGAAGGCCGAGAGCGACACGCTCGCGATGACCATGATCACCAATCGCGGGGTGAAGGTTTGGCCGGGCGGATTTCCCGAGACGTTCTGCACGGACCACTGGCGTTGCCGTTTCGAGGCTCGGCCGGATGCGCCGGGCGGGCGGGAAATTGAGCCGGCTCAGGTGCTGGCGCTGCTGGGGCGCATCGACGGGCTCGGCCTGGAGTTCATCAAGATCGAGAATTTGTATACGTTCGATGGCGAGGCGGGATACTCGTTGGGCCAGGGCCAGTAGGAACTGAGTGCGACGGCCGTCACCAGGGGTGGAGCAGGCGCTTTGCGCAAGAGGTCAGGATTACGCTGCGGAGTCAGGCGCAGTGGGATCGAAGGCTTCGACGCGCTGGTGATCGACCACGACCCGGTTGCGGCCGGCATCCTTGGCCTGATAGAGAGCCCGGTCGGCGGCGGAGAGAAACATGTCTCGATCGATGGCAGCGTCGGAGTCGGAAATCACGACTGCTCCGAAACTGCAGGTGATGGAAAACCGGGTTTGCAGGTAACTTACGTCCAGGTTGGACATGGCGGCATGGAGCGCGCCGAGGCGATTTTCGACATCGGTTTCCGATATGCCGGGCAGAACCAGCAAAAACTCTTCCCCGCCGTAGCGTCCGGCGCTGTCGTAGGGCCGCATGGAGGCGGAAACGACTGCGGCGAAGCGCTGCAGCGCGGCGTCGCCGGCGAGATGGCCGTTCTGGTCGTTGACCTCCTTGAAGTGGTCGATATCGCTTAGCACGACGGTCACCGGCTGGTGCTCCCGGCGGGCCCGCGCCATTTGGTTGTCGAGAGCGCGAAGGATGGCGCCGCGGTTCAGCAGTCCGGTCAAGCCATCGTGTTCCGCCAGATAGCGGAATTGGATTTCGCTCTCGCGAATGGCCTTCGTCTGCTGCTTGACGCGATTGCGCAGAGCGGCGACCCAAAGAAATGCCAGGGCGGAAACACACGCCAGGATGGCCAGCAGCGACAACGACCGGGCAGGCGTCCACCACGGTCCACGCTCCAGAACCACAATGTCTTGCGGAGTGCGCAGCAGAAGCTCGAAGGAGATGGGATTGAGGGTGTTGCCGACCTGAATGGTGCAGATTCCGGTCAGCTGGAGCAGGCTGCCGACCGGCAGCGGCGCCATGGGCGCGGCGGAGCCGGAAAGGAGCAGGGTCGCTTCAAACTCCTCATTCCCCTGCCGCACCAGAAAAACATGGTGGCTGCGCTGGATATGGTCTTCCACCAGCGTGGCTTCGAGTTGCACCAACTGCTGATTGTAGTTGCCGCGATGGATGCCATCTCGCTGGGTGATGACGGCTCCGGCTTTGACGGCGACCGGGGGGACCGGACTGCCGCGGCCGGCGATGCGGAAGAGGCCATCGACGAGGATGGGGGCGTACTCGCGCGTGGCTGGGAACCCAATCGCCTCGACGCGCGTGCCGGGGACGGCGATGACCGGCGACGGGCTTTCGACCCGGATCGCGTCGCTGCCATCCTGAAGATAAATTGCCAGGCCCGGAACCTGGTAGGTGACCATGCCGGTGACCAGGACGCGATGCTCCCATTCCCCGAACTTGAGCACCTGACCGACGGGCCGGACGGGGCCGGCGAACGGATCCAGCGGCGCTGCAACTACGATTTCGATTTCGTTCCGATTGGGAACCAGCAGGGTGGGACCCACAAACTGCCGCTTGTCGTTGGCGGTCGAAGCGCACACGCCGCGAACTCGGATAACCGAGTCGACAATGCGGGCCGGGTCGATGCCGGCAAAATTCTGGAGCTGCACGTTGACAGCGCCGCCATCCACTTCGAGCACCAGAATCAGGATTGGGCGACCGAACAGGTTCGCGGGACCGGCGGCGCGGACGACGCCCCGCAATTCGATCCATTGACTGTCTTCCATGCCTCCGAAGAGATCTCCGAGGGTCTTGATGGGGGCAGGTGGAGGGCGCCCCTGGCCGATGACGCGCACCGCGGAGGCGAGCACGACCGGCGCGAACTGGCCCGGTCCGCTGGTCCCTGTCACCTCGACCTGATCGCCGACTTGCACCGGTGTGCTATCGGTCCGATCCACGGAGATGCCCGCCGTCCCGTCCTGAAAGAAGAAGGAGTTGCGGTAGCCGGGCATGGCGGTGACGACGCCCCGGGCCTGGACGGGGAAGAAGCGCGCGGCCTGAGCTGGGCTGAGTTGCCGAATCTGGGCGACATGCGTCAGCGCGACGGTCGGCCTTGCCGGGAAACCGGGAGATTTTCCCGACACGCCGGAGGCCTGTCCCCACGGCACGCGGGAGGCAGGTTTGGCGTGCAGCGGGTCGGCTTTGGACGCCTCCCCGGAAGATGCCCATGCCAGCATCAAAAATGCCAGCCAACTGCGCGCGGCCTTGGCCGGGTTCTTCAAGATGCGTACCTCTGTTGACGCGGAGATCGCGTCAAAGCCGGGGTTGTGGCGTGGAGCGCAACGATTTCCGATGAAAGGCCAATCGGTGCCGCGAGTATGCTCCGCATTGGCCCCAAGAAGCTGTGCAAAACGAGTCGGATCGCGAATACGCCGCAATGCGGCGATGGATGGTAGATCGGCAATTCCTGCTTGCTGGGATAGACTGATCGCATTCCAGATCGAAAATGGGGGTTGCTATCGAAACAGTCGCTGCGGCAGCAATGGAATCGGGTACTGGCAAGCAGATGGAGCATGGGCTGAAGAAGGAGCTGCGGCTCCGGGATCTGGTGCCGATGCAGATCCTGCTGCTGGTGGGGGTGAGCTGGGCGGGGTATGCGGCCAAGCAGGGGTCCGGTCATCCGGTCATCTGGATCGCCGGGATACTGCTCTTCTTTCTGCCCCAGGCCGCCGTGGTGACCTATTGCATGCGGACCTGGCCCATCGAAGGCGGAGTGTACCAGTGGGCGAAGTTTGCGCTGGGGCCGATGGTGGGTTTTTTGAGCGCCTGGAATTACGCCCTGTACGCGGTGATGACCATCTCCGGCCTGGGAATCCTGGCGGTGACCAGCCTGAGTTACGCGCTGGGCCCCGCCGCGGCTTGGATGGCCGACAGCCAGTGGCTCACCTTCACGCTGGATGTCCTGCTGCTGGGGATCGTCTTTCTGGTCAACGTCGTCGGCTTTCACCTTGGCAAATGGGTCAGCCACTTCGGCACGGCGATGATGGTGCTGCTGACCGGAACGTTTTTTGCGCTGCTCTTCTGGCATCCGGCGGCGACGGCGGCGCACCCGCATGTGAATCCGCAGGCGCCGTTTGCGCTGACTTGGCCGGCGATGACGCTGCTCTCGTTGAATTTGTATGCCAAAGTCGCGTTCAACGCCTACACCGGCCTGGAGCAGGTGGCGGTCTTTGCCGGGGAAACGAAAAACGCCGCCCGGGCGCTGGTGCTCTCGGCATGGATCGCGGCGCCGGCGATTGTGGTGATCTACGTGTTGATGACCGGGTCGATGCTGACCTACATCCCGGCAACGAAAATCGATCTGGCGGGGGCGATTCCGCAGGTGCTGGGCGCGGCGTTTGGAACCGGAGCGGGCGAATGGGTGGGGCGGACGATGATTCTGGCCCTGACGATTTTTACAGTGTGCTCTTACTCTCTCATCGCCGCGGAAACGAGCCGGCTGCCGATGGTGGCCGGTTGGGACTCCGTCCTGCCTGCATGGTTTACCAGGCTGCATCCGAAGTACGGGACGCCGGTGCGCAGTCTGGCCGTGATTGTCGGCGTGGCGGCAGCGGCGGCGTTTCTGGCCAGCTCCGGCGCGGGGCGCCAGGAGGCGTTTCAACTGCTGCTGACAACCGGGCAATTGTTGTTTGGCCTCTACTACGTCGCGATGTTTACCGTTCCTCTGTTTGTGGGGGCGCGGTTTGGGAGCAGGCCGGGATTTTGGATGAAACTTTGCGCTTTGCTCGGGCTCTCTGTCACGCTGGTGCAGTGCGTGGTGGCCATGATTCCGGTCGTGGACGTGGCCAGCGTCTGGGCGTACGCGGCGAAGGTCGGCGGCGCGGCATTGGCGATGAATCTGGTGGGCGCGGCGGTCTATTGGCGGGGAAAGATGAAGCGGGGAAACGGGAACAGGGAATAGGAGTTTAATGGGGAGACGGTGGACGATGCGAATAGTTCAATTGGGTATGGTGTGTGTATTGGCGGGATTTGGTGCGGGTTTGCTGGCGCAGACAACCGGCATGACCGTGGATGCGATCGATCCGGCGCTGAAGGCTCGGGTGGATGCGATTGCAAATGGCGTGCTGGTGCAGCGCGGAGTGCCCTCGGCTTCCGTCGCTTTGGTGAAAGGCGGCAAGCTGATCTATACCCACGCTTACGGCCTGGCGCACATCGATCCGAATGTGAAGGCCACCCCGGAGATGCGCTACGCGATCGGGTCCATTTCAAAGCAGTTCACGGCGGCGGCGATTTTGCTCCTTCAGGAGCAGGGCAAGCTCTCGCTGGACGATGCCGTCGGCAAGTATGTTCCCGGCCTGACGCGCGGCGATGAGGTGACGATCCGGCAGATTCTGAGCCACACATCGGGCTATCAGGACTACTGGCCGGAAGACTACCTGATGACGCCGATGATGCGACCGGAGTCGGCCCAGCAGATCATCGACACCTGGGCGAAAAAGCCGCTGGACTTCGAGCCGGGGACCAAGTGGCAGTATTCGAATACCAATTACGTGATTGCCGGGTTGATCGTCGAGAAGGTTTCCGGCCAAAAGCTCTTCGATTTTCTGGGCGAGCACATTTTTCATCCGCTGGGGATGAAGTCTGCCTGGAATTCGGATGAGACCAAGCTGACGACGCCGGATGCGACGCCCTACATCCGCTATGCGCTGGGGCCGCTGCGCCTTGCGCCAAAAGAAGGGCGCGGATGGATGTTTGCGGCCGGCGAACTGGCCATGACGGCGCACGATCTGGCGCTTTGGGATGAGTCGCTGATCGCCGAGACGGTGCTGAAGCCGGAAAGCTACAAGGCGATGTTCACCGAGGTGAAGCTCAAGGACGGCACAGGAAGCCATTACGGGCTGGGAGTGGAGGTTGGCGCGCTCAATGGTCACCGCTACATCGAGCATTCGGGTGAGGTGACGGGGTTTGTTTCCGACAACGTGGTGCTGCCCGATGATGGCGTGGCAGTTGCGGTGCTCACCAATCATATGGCTGGCGGCGCTTCGACGATTGCGTCGTTGACGGCCTCTGCGTTGGCGGGCGGAGGTGAGGCTTCAGAGCCTGAGAAGCAGGCGGCTGCCATCTATGCCGGGATGCAGAAGGGTGAAATTGACCGCAGCCTGCTGGCGCCGAATCTGAACGATTATTTCTCGGCGCAGGCGGTTGCGGACTTCAAGAACAGCCTGGGGCCGCTGGGCGAGCCGCTAACGTTCAAGCAGACAGCGGAGGAGTTGCGGGGCGGAATGACGTTTCGCGCGTTTCGGCTGGTGTATCCGGCGAAGCGGTTAACGTTGACGACGTATACCTATCCGGATGGGAAGCTGGAGCAGTTTTTGGTGAGTCCGGCGGATTGAGCCTGGTACGGTTCTCGCTTAGCGCCGGTAAATCTCGTAGGCCGTGAGCTTTCGATAGAGATGGAACTGACGTTGCATCCGCGCCAGCGTCTGCGCTTTGTCCGGCATGACGTCTTCGATGGATTGGCGGTGGGTTTTGACGATCACCCAGCGGACGTTGCGTTTTGCGGCCTCGGCCAGTAGAGCTTCCCCGGAATACGGGTCGGTGGTGGGGTCGAAGAGCAGGACTGGAAACTGCGGCGTCCGGCCGGTGGCGAAGTAAAAAGGGTCTTCGCCGGGAAAGAGCAGCAGCGCGTCCTGGGTGGGGATTTCTTGCTGCGCGAAGCGCACCAGTTCCTCAAATTCAGGAAGATACGGCCCCGGCGTGGTCATGCCGCGCAGCGCTGGGAGCGTGGCCGGGATGGGTGGACCGTCTGGGGTGTCGACGTAGTCCATGCGGTCGCGGCTGACCGCGTAGAGGCCGCCGCAGAGCAGCAAGGTGACGCTGACCGTGGCGGCCAGGTACGGCGCGACCCGATGCGCTGCGGGCGGAATGGCCGCGATCGCCCCGGCGATGAGAACTACGAGCAGCGGCCAGATGGCATAGGTGGAGCCCTCCAGCGACTGCGAGAGAAACGTGCCCTGAATGGCGGCCAGGACTAGGAACGGGATGAGGCGGGCGAGGGTTACGCCTTTGCGCAGTTCGAGCACGGCCACCGAAGCGGTGAGGAGCAAAAGCAGCGGCCAGAGCGAGAGCAGGCTGTCGGCTCGGTCGCCGCGATCGTCATGGTTCAGCAGAAACAGGAAGACGGCGGCGAAAGGCGCGGCGAATAAAACGCAGGCGAGCGCCTGGCTCCAGAGGCGGCGCGCCGCAGGCAGCCGGAGCAGAAATATTCCACTGAAGGCGCAAGGGACCGTCCAGAGCAGCGCCGGGTTAATGTAAACCGCGAGCACGGTGCCCAATCCAGGCAAGCGCCGCTGAGCGGCAAATTGCACCGTCCAATGGAGATAGTTGCCGAGCCCGGCGGTGAGCTGGATACCCAGGAGACTGAGCAGAAAGAGGGCGCCCATCGCGGCCAGCAACCGCATCCAGACGGTGGAGGGCTCGGGCGAGCGTCCCGTCCCATGCAAAATGACGAGCAGCGCAAGGCTAAACACCAGGGCGATGAGGAACGGCAAGCCGATGTTTTGCTTGATAAACACGGGCAAAACCACCGCCGCGCCGGTCAACAGGATTCCGAGCCTATGGCTAACTGGGGACATTGCGTTCGTGCTGCGCGAACTCAGCCTCTGGAGAAGCCAGACTGCAAAGAGAATGGCGAGGGCGCAGTCGCCGTCGTAGATGGGATGCGGGTAGACGCTGGAAATGCCCAGAGCTACGAGCGGCGCGGCCAGCATGAGGGAGATGGTCTGGGCGTGGCGGATGCCTTCGAGGATGCGGAGGACGATGCGCCAGGCGAGGATGGTGCCGAGGCCTCCGGCTATGGCAACGTAGGCGATCTGGAGCCAGTAATGCCGTCCCGCAAGGCGCATGATTGCAGCCTGGATTAGGAAGGTGACAGGCGGATGGACCAGCGGGAAGTCGCGGTAAGGCACCTGGCCCAGAGCGATGCGCCAACTGGTGTCGAGCAGGTAGCTCAGGTCCCAGAGGACGGCGATGTGGGCGTTTTGCCAGAGGACGAAGGCGGCTGTGGCGAGGAATAGCAGTGCGGCTACGAAGAGATCCCAGCGCCTGGTGGGGCTTGTCACGCTTCTACCAGATCTCAAGTTGGAAGCTCCGGTAGCGGTGAATCAGCTCGAAGTCGGCTCGATTGGAAGTAATCGGCGTCGCACCGTGGGATCGGGCGGTGAGGGCAATCAGGACATCGAAGTGGAGATCGCGAAGTTTCTCCAAGGTAAATCCATAATCGATATGCATTTTTGCCAAAATCTGACCCGACTCGATCCAATTCTTTTCCGTGGGAGTGAGGATCGGATGATTACCGGCCAGGGCGCTAAAAAATTTCTGCTCGGTTGGCTGCTTCATTCCGCGCAATAACTCGGAGAGTACGACCGAAGAGGTACGCAAAAGACCGTGAATTCCATCGATTCTTTCTTCGTGTCGACGGGTCCTGACAAGATCCACAAGAATGGAAGTGTCCAGAATGACGAGCTTATTCACCGGCGCCGTCGAACTTAAGCTTTCCCGCGAATTTATGCATCAGGGCCTTGAAGCGTTCCAGCGCGGCGACTTCATCGAACAGCTCTTCGGCATTTTCCGTGCGAGCCGTGACGCGACGAGGCTTTGCGGCTGATTGAGCCGCGTTTTTCTTGGGCCGGACAGGCGTGTCGACGGAAGCCATGGGGTTCCTCAGGTGTCGATTGTAGACTTAGTGCAAAGTTCGATGCAAGAAGGCCGGAAACGCGCAAACCCTCCCGGAGGGGAGGGTTTGGCGTTGATTCGTCGTGCCGGATTGTCTTATGCGACGACTTCGATGCCCATGGAGCGGGCTGTGCCCTTGATGCTCTTGATGGCGGCTTCGACGCTGGCGGCGTTCAAGTCGGGGAGCTTGGTCTCGGCGATTTCGCGGACCTGCTTCTCGGTGACCTTGCCGACTTTGTCCTTGTTCGGAACCGCGGCGCCCTTGGGAATGCCGGCGGCACGAAGCAGCAGGTTCGAGGCAGGCGGGGTCTTGGTGACGAAGGAGAACGTGCGATCGCCGTAGACGGTGATGA
>Ga0116231_10011191_pt1 | contig 13955 bp, 14 predicted proteins | sample S1TSphgellanicum_2_FD_89695 | JGI IMG/M metagenome (GOLD analysis project Ga0116231, IMG submission 89695) | Host-associated microbial communities from peat moss isolated from Minnesota, USA - S1T2_Fd - Sphagnum magellanicum MG | ecosystem: Host-associated > Plants > Peat moss > Unclassified... | reverse complement strand
TTTGTGGTGTCCGCCTCTCCGCCCGAGATTTCCCGTTCGTGGGCGCCCAGGGTGAGTATGGCGCCCCAGCCGCCTGGACCCGGATTTCCCCGGCAGGAGCCGTCGGTGAAGATGACGACCTTGGCGGGGTCGTCAGTCACGCGGAGGCCATTGACAAGCTAAGGCCACGCCTGTGCGCGTCCAGCTTGCGGGCATATTCCAGGGGGTCCTTGGGCTGAACGAGCGAGCCGGGCGGCGTGGCGCCCCAATCGGCCAGGCGGGTAATGAAGAAGCGCATGGCGGCGCCGCGCGCCAGGATGGGGAGAGCCGCCCGCTCGGCGGAGGAGAGCGCCCGGCGGCGCTCATAGCCGGCGATCATGGCCCGCGCCTTGGCGGCTTCGAAGACGCCGCCCCGCGTGAAGCACCAGGCGTTGAGGGCCACGGCAAGGTCATAGGCCAGGGCGTCCCAGGCGGCGAAATAGAAGTCGATGGCCCCAGCGAAGCGATCATCGATGAAAAACACATTATCCGGAAAAAAGTCGGCGTGAACGATCCCTTCGGGGAGGCCCGCGGGCCAGAGCCGCGCCAGATCGGCCAGATCGCGAGCGATGAGCGCGGCGAGGCCGGGCTCAAGCGCCTCGGCCGCCGCCGCGTGGGGCGCGAAGAGGCCGGCCCAGGCGCCTTGACCCAGATCATTTGTTCGCCGCCCCGCGAAACCCTCGGCGGCGCGGTGCAGCCAGGCGAGGCCCTCGCCGGCCTCGCCGCAATGGGTGACTTTCGGCCGACGCACCGACAGACCGGGGAGGAATGCGACGATCGCCGCCGGCTTGGCTTCGAGACTGTTCAGCAGCCGCCCCTCGCGGTCGGCGATGGGCAAGGCGCCCGGAAAACCCCGGGCCGCCAGCCACTGCATGAGGTCCAGGAAAAACGGCAGCTCCTCTTGCCGCACGCGGCGCTCATAGACTGTCAGGATATAGCGGCCGGTGTCGGTCTCCAGGAGAAAGTTGGAGTTCTCCACCCCCTCGGCGATTCCCTTGAAGGCGCGGGGGCGCCCGAGCGCATAGCGCGCCAGAAAGGCTTCCAAAGCCTCGTCGGTGATGTCGGTGTAGACGGCCACGCGTCGGGTGATCGGCGAGCCCGCTCCCAGCGTCAAGGCGTCCGCCAGATTTGGCCCGCCGCGTTGCGGCCTTGATCTGGAAGCTTTATCAGGAACTACTTGCTCCCTGTCTCGCGCTTAAAGCTTGGCGTCGGCCAGCAGCGCTCTTTCCGCCGGACACCACACACATGCGTCGCCTCTGCCAAATTGTTCTGCTGACGGCTTTCGCCGCGTCGTTGTTCGTGGTCCGGCCCGCCCTGGCGCAACTGGGCGGCGGCGGGGGTCGCGGCGGCCCTGGCGGCGGCGCGCCCAGCGACAGCGACGATGACGCCAAGAAGAAGCAGCGGGAGCTGGATTTCGGCGGCCTGAACGCGCCGCTGCCCAAGGTGCGCAGCGCCGGCCCCTGCCCCTTCGTCAAGGTTCTCTACGACGCCGCGCGCTATGTGCCCTTCAAGAACAATGTCGAGGACTATGCCAATGTCGGCTACACCGGCGAGATTGAGGACGTGGTGTCCGACTGCGCTTATGCCGGCGATCAGCCGATTACGGTGAAGGCCAAGGTTCTGTTCGAACTGGGCCGGGGTCCTCAGGCCAGCGGCCGCGAAAACACCTATCATTACTGGGTGGCGGTCACCGACCGGAACCATGCGGTTCTGGACAAGGTCTATTTCGACATGCCGATCACCTTTCCCAGCGGGGCGGACCGGGTGAGCCACATCGAGACGCTGAACAGGATCGTGATTCCGCGCAAGGACGCGCGGGTCAGCGGGGCCAATTTCGAGGTCCTTGTGGGCTTCGACGTCACGCCCCAGATGGCCGCCTTCAACCGCGACGGCAAACGCTTCCGCCCGAACGTGGGCCAGACCGCCCAGGCGTCCGCCGGAAAGTCATGACGGACCTGCGTTCGGCCCTCGGCGAAGCGGCCCAGGCCGCCTTCGCGGGGCTGGGTCTGGACGCCGCGCTCGGGCGCGTGACCCCCTCCGACCGCCCCGATCTGGCGGATTTTCAGTGCAACGGCGCCCTGGCGGCGGCCAAGTCGGCCGGGCGCAATCCCCGGGAGATCGCCCTCGCCGTGGCCGAGCGCCTGGCGGCGAGCCCCGCGGTGGCCAGCGCCGAGGTCGCCGGTCCGGGCTTCGTCAATCTGCGCGTCAGCGCCGACGCCCTCGCCGCGCGGGCCCGGGAGCTCGCCGCCGACCCGCGCCTGGGCGCCATGAGCCTCGCCCATCCGCGCCGGGTGATCATCGATTATGGCGGGCCCAATGTGGCCAAGGAGATGCATGTGGGCCATTTGCGGGCCTCCATCATCGGCGAATCCGTCAAGCGCCTGCACCGCTTTCTGGGCGACGAGACCCTGGGGGACGCCCATTTCGGCGACTGGGGTTTCCAGATGGGCCTGCTGATCACCGCCTGCGCCGACGCCGACGCCGAGATCGCCGCCACCTTGGCCGACCTGAACGCGGCGGGCGCGTCTGACGAGGCTCAAGTCGGCGCCGCCAACGTCCTCTTTCGCGCCAGGATTGCCCTGGAGGACCTGGACCGTCTCTATCCGGCCGCCGCGGCGCGGGCCAAGACGGATGCCGACTATCGCGACCGGGCCCGCAAGGCGACCGCCGAGCTTCAGGCGGGCGCGGCGGGATACAGGCTAATCTGGCGACATTTCGCGGGCGTCACGCGCGCCGCGCTGGAGCGCGACTTCGCGGCCTTGGGCATCCATTTCGACCTCTGGCGCGGTGAAAGCGATGTGGATGACCTCATCCCCCCCATGGTCGATGATCTCCGCGAAAAGGGCCTTCTCATCGCCGATCAGGGCGCCCAGATCATTCGCGTGGCCCGGGACGGCGACAAGCGCGAGGTCCCGCCCCTTCTGGTGGTCTCCTCCGAGGGTTCGGCCATGTACGGCACCACCGATCTGGCCACGGTGCTTGACCGCAAGCGGTTCTTCGCCCCCGACCTCGTGGTCTATGTGGTCGACCAGCGTCAGGCCGACCATTTCGAGCAGGTGTTCCGCGCCGCCTATCTGGCCGGCTACGCCGCCGAGGGAACCCTGAGACACGTGGGCTTTGGCACCATGAACGGCGCCGACGGCAAGCCCTTCAAGACCCGGGCCGGGGGCGTTCTCAAGCTCCGCGACCTCATCGACATGGCCGAGGAAAAGGCGCGCGAACGGCTGCGCGAAGCGGATCTGGGGGCCGAGGCGCCGCCGGAAGCGTTCGAGGCGATCGCCCATCAGGTCGCCGTGGCCGCGCTGAAATTCGCCGATCTCTCCAACTTCCGCGGAACATCCTATGTCTTTGATCTGGAGCGTTTTTCCAGCTTCGAGGGCAAAACGGGCCCTTACTTGCTCTATCAGGCGGTGCGCGTGAAATCCCTCCTGCGCAAGGCGGCGGCCGAAGGCGTGGCCCCGGGCAATGACATCGTTGTGGAGGCCCCCGCGGAGCGCGATCTGGTGATGATCCTCGACGGCTTCGGCCACACGCTTCTAGAGGCCTATGAGAAAAGCGCCCCCAATCTCATCGCCGACCATGCCTTTCGCCTCGCCCAAGCCTTCGCGCGGTTCTACGCCGCCTGCCCGGTGCTCGGCGCCGCGCCGGCCGAGCGCGGTTCACGGCTGGCCCTGGCGAAGTTAGCCCTGGGTCAGCTTGAGAAAGCGCTGGACCTCCTGGGGCTGGAGACGCCGGAGCGGATGTAGCGCGATGGAATGGTCGCTCGAAAAACTATGCGCCATATGCAGAGCGCATAAGCGACAGCGACCATGCAGAAGCGAATGACGATCACCCTGGATGAGGCCGTCTACGACGATTGTACCGGACCGTCGGCAAGCGGCGGATGAGCCCGTTCATCGAGGATTTGCCAAGGCCTCACCCACCCCGGCAGGGTTCCATTAAGCCCGCGTCAATACCCCCAAGTTAGATACCCTCGGCGGCGGTATCGCCAGGAGACCTCCACGCGACCCGTTGCGAGGCCCGCCCCAGGGCAATAGGCAAGGCGAATGTCTCAATCCCCAGCGGGCGGATCCTGGCGGCGCCGCTCGTGGCTCGGCGCCCTCGTCTATTGGACCCTGGTCCTTGGGGTCTGGGCCGCCATCGCCTTGGTGGTCGTCATCGCCATCTTCGCCCGCGACCTGCCGGACACCTCGACGCTCTATGACACCAAGCGCGCGCCGTCGATCAGCTATCTGGATCGCTCCGGCGCCCTCATCGCCGTGCGCGGCAGCCAGAACACCCCGCCGGTGGATCTGGCGAGCCTGCCGCCCTATGTGCCCGCCGCCTTCATCGCCATCGAGGACCGACAATTCTATCATCACATCGGCTTCAACCCCTGGGGCATGCTCCGCTCGGAGGTCTATAATCTGCGCCATCCAGGCCAGCCCCTGCGCGGCGGCTCGACCATCACCCAGCAGCTGGCGCGGAATATCTTTCTCACCCCCGCCCAGACCTATCGCCGCAAGGTCCAGGAGCTGATCCTGGCGGTCTGGCTGGAGAGCCATTTCAGCAAGAGCCAGATTCTGGCGCTCTATCTCAACCGGGTGAACTTCGGCGGCGGCGCCACCGGGATCGAGGCGGCGTCCCAGCGCTATTTCAACAAGCCCGCCGCCAAGCTGACCCTGGGCGAAGCGGCGCTTCTGGCGGCCACCATGAAGGGCCCCTCGCGCTACAATCCCGCCGCCAACAGCGCCCGGGCCGCAAAGCGCGCCACCCTCGTCATCGACAAGATGTATCAGATGGGCGCCATCACCGCCCAGGCGCGGGACGAGGCCTTCCACTCACCCGTGCGCGTCTCCTCCCGCCTCGCCGACCAACGCGCCCTTTATTTCGTCGACTGGCTGGACGGTCAGGTGCGCGCGCGCTTGGGCGAACCCACCCAGGACCTGGTGGTGGAGACCACCCTCGACCTCCCCATCGAGGCGGCGGCCGAGCAGTCCGTCCGCGCCGGCGTCGCCGCCCATGGGGATGTGGGCGTCAAGCAGGCGGCCCTCGTGGCCATGGACGGGGAGGGGCGCATCCGCGCCTATGTGGGCGGCGCCGATTATAGCGAGAGCCAGTATGATCGGGCCAGCGCGGGGGAACGCCTGGCCGGCTCGGCCTTCAAGCCCTTCGTCTATCTCACCGCCATGGAGCAGGGCCATACCCCCAATGAGCCGGTGGTGGATGAGCCGGTGACCATCAAGGGCTGGACGCCGCGCAACTATACCGGCCGCTATCTGGGCGCCATCACCCTGGAAACCGCGCTGGCCCAGTCCATCAATACCGTGGCGGCGCGCCTCGCCGACGAGGTCGGCACGGTCAATGTGGCCCAGACGGCGCATAATCTCGGCATCACCTCCAGGATCCAGACCGACCCCTCCATGGCGCTCGGCGCGGTGGGGGTCAGTCCGGTGGAAATGGCCCAGGCCTATGACGCCTTCGGCAATGGCGGCTACCGGGTCAGCGCCTATGGCATCGAGCGCATCCGCACCGCTGACGGCAAGCTGTTATACGATCACGGTCCGCCCCAGCGCTCGCCCGTGATCAGCGAGCCGGCGCTGGGCGAAATGGATCAGATGATGCGCCAGGTGATCGCCTCCGGCACCGGCGGCCGGGCCCGGATCGGCGGCTATGACCTCGCCGGCAAGACCGGCACGACCAGCGATTATCGCGACGCGTGGTTCATCGGCTTCACCGGCGGCTTCGTCGCCGCCGTCTGGGTGGGCAAGGACGACAACACCCCCATGCGCAAGGTCACCGGCGGCGGCCCACCCGCCGAGATCTGGCGAAATTTCATGGCCCAGGCTCTGCCGCGCCTCGCCGCCCGGCCCATCCCCTCCGCCAGCGCTCCGGACGCGGTCCTTCCCACGCCGCCGCCGGACGCGCCGCCGGGAGCGACCCCGCCGCCCGCCGCGGAGGCTCCGCCGCCCAATCCGCCGCCCGGTCCCGCGGTGACGCCCAAGCCGCGACGTACGCCCGTTCCGTTCTAGAGCGTCGGGATGGAACCGATGATCCATGCGGCGCGTCATGAGGCGCCGCGTGGTTCAACAGGAGTCAAACGTCATGCGTCAGCTTTGTTTGGTCCTCACGCTTTTTATCAACCTCTGCGCCGCGATGGCCGCCGGAACCGCCGGCGCCGCGACTCCGTCCGTGGTCGACCAGGCCCATGCGGCGATCATGACCGTCCACGACAACGAAGCCCTGATCCGCGAATTGGCCGCGATGCAGGCCATGGGCCAAGTGATCCGCGAGAAATATCTCGCCTTGAGAAAGACCGCGACAGTGGCCGAACGTGACGCGCTCGCGGTGGAATGGACCAAGGAGTACGAGCCCTATGACCTCCGCAACACGGAAAGACTTCGCGAGCTCCTGAAGGGCAGGGCCTGGTTCAGGATCTCGGAGGTCGGGTCCAGGGCGGCCAATGACGCCTTTCTCATCGTCCAACATGCCGACGACCTCGCGCTTCAGAAGGAGGTGCTGGAGAAAATGACGCCCCTGCTGGGGACCGCTGAACTCCGAAGCGATACCTACGCCCTCCTCTATGATCGGATCGCGCTCCGGGAGGGACGGCCGCAGCGCTATGGCACGCAAGGCTCGGAATGCCGGCACGGACATTATGCGATACCGAGCAACATCGAGGACGTGGCGACTCTCGATGAGCGACGTCAGGCCATGGGCCTCGGCCCGATGGCCGACTACCTCAAGGAGCTTGAGAATATGTATGGGGGATGCTGATAGGGCCTTGCGTCACCCCGCTGTGCTGAGGAGAGCGATCCCGAAAGTGTTCATCGCCTTGGTTTCGACGTGGGCGTGGGCCGATGACAACGCCGGTTCTTGCCCCTCGCCGAAGAGGGTCTATTCTCGCGCCCAAGGCAATGGATGGACTCCATGAGCGACGCTGTCGGCCCTGGCGATCTTGTACTGTGCGTCAACGCCTCCCCAAACCATGTGACGGGCAGGCCCGTTCCCTTGGTGGCCGGGGAGACCTACCGCGTCGTCGCGGTCATGGAATTCGCCTGCCCCTGCGGACGCTCCGATGCTCTGCTGGACGTCGGCGTGGATTTCGCCTGGTGCCAGACGCGCTTCCGGTTGCTGCCCAAGCCGAAGGCAGAGGCCAAGACCCGCCGCCTCTCGACGCCAAAGGAGACGGAAAAGGTGCGCTGATGCCCGGCGCTTAGATCAGCGGCGACCTGACGCGCCGCCGCTGATCCACGTTTCTCAGGTCAGGCGCTTTTGGCCCGCCGGTTTAGCCCCAATGTCCGGGAACGAAGCGCCAGCCTTCCGGGGTCTGCTGCCAATGAGCAGGGACCCACACGGCGCCCACGCGGCGCGGGATCCAGTGTCCCGGCGCCCAGCGATAGGCGTGGCCGTTCCAGACCCAGTGCCCGGGATCCCAGACCCAGCGCGCCGCGGGTCCGGGCGCGGCGACGATCACCTCCGGCCGGGGCGGCGGCGGTGGGCCGGGGGGCGCCCGGAAATAGACCCGGGGGGGCGGTGGCGGCGGCGGCGGCGTGTCGGCGCATCCCGCCAAGCTTCCGAGGGCCAAAACGCCCGCGATCATGAGCAGACCAGTTTTCATGGAGATTTCCCCTCTAGGACATGATTGGTTCGGCGCAACACCCACGACAAACCGCGTGACGTCAGTCCTCGTGTTTATGTCGCTCTGTGGCGCGTATGACAGCTTTGAGATGAACCTAAGCTGAAAGGCTCCGGCGTTTCCGCATTTGGGTACGTGATATCCATCGCGGGTTTAGTCCTCACCCAGGGGCGCCGCCTCGGCTCAATCATGCCATTGATCTCACCTCTCGGGATTTCCAAGCCGCTTGCGGTAGAAAACGACCCGCTCGGTCTCTTCGAAGCCGAGCCCCTCATGCAGGCGATGGCTGGTTTCATTCTCCAGCGGGGCGTCCGACGCAAGTTCGCGGCAGCCGAGGCCCTCCCCCCAGTCTCGGACGGCGGCGACCAGGGCTCTGGCGACACCCCTGCGCCTGAAGTCCGGATCGACATAGAGGCCCTCAAGATAGGCGACCGGCGAGGTGTCGCAGCCATTGACATAGTCGTGGCGCAGGGAGGCTTCCGCAATTCCGACCAGGCGCCCCCACGCGCCCTCGGCCACAAAGACCACGGCTTCCGGTTTTGCAGCGGCCAACGCGGTGTCGAGCTCGGCCCGATGCGCGCTTTCCCCCAGATCGGGCCAAAGCGCCTGTCGCAACCGCGCCAGCATCGAAACATCACGAGACGCGGCGGCCCTTATCTCCATGAATCACCCCCGAAATCTCCTTCGTGACGATTCCGCGGCGGCGCGACGGTCACAAGAGCGCGTGCAGGCTTCCGCCCTTTGTCTTCAGCCAACCGCGCAGGGCTTTGGGATTGCCCACCAGCGTCTCCACCAGAGCCCAGAACCGGGGGCCGTGGTTCGCCTCGAGAAGATGCGCGCATTCGTGCGCCACCACATAGTCCGCCACGGGGAACGGCCCCAAGGCCAGGCGCCAGGAGAGGCGGATCGAGGCGGGCCGCCCCCGCTGGGCCGGGGTGCAGGATCCCCACCGCGTGCGCGCGTCGATGAGGCGCAGGGGCGGCGGCGCGACGCCCAGGCGCTCGCAATGATGGGCGGTCCGGGCCTCAAAGGCGCAAAGGGCCTCGCGGATGACCGCGCGTCTCACGAGAACCGGATCGACCTCGCCGGCCCCGCAACCCCGAAGCTCCCTCACCCCGTCGGCCCCCGGCGGGCTGAGGCGCGGACGGCGGCCATCGGGGTTCAGGCGCCACAGCTCGTCCAGCACCGGTATGACCTGGCCGCCGATCAGGGCGGGCGCCGGCGGCGGGACCCGGGCGAGCTGGTCCGACAGCCAGTCCCGCCGGGACCTGGCGAACCCCGCCGCCTCGCCCAGCAGCGCGCGGGTCGGGGCCACGGCCAGAATTTCGCCGCTGCGCTGATCGACCTTGAGGGAAATTCGTCTGGCCCGGCCGCTGACGCGCAGCCGCACGGTCACCCCGCCGACGTCGAGATGCTGGCCGTCTTCATAGCGCTGTCCGAAGAGACTCATCAGAGCGCGGCCACGCCGAATTCGCGGGCGAATCGCGCCCAAGCCAAAACCTTAAAGCGCCGCTTCGCTCCGGGCGACGAAATCCCGCACCTTGGGGTAGATCTCCGCGACGAACCGGCGACCGTTGAAGACGCCATAGTGGCCGACCCCCGGCTGCACATAAAGTTCGCGCAGGGCGTCGGGCACATTCGGGCAGAGATCGTGGGCCGCCTGGGTCTGGCCGACGCCGGAAATATCGTCGTTCTCGCCCTCCACGGTCATAAGGGCGACATCGCTCAGGGCCGAGAGATCCACGGCGCGACCGCGATGGACCCATTCGCCCTTGGCCAGGAGGTAGCGCTGGAACACCACATCGATGGTCTCCAGATAGAATTCCTCGGTCATGTCGAGGACGCTCAGATATTCGTCATAGAACTCGCGATGGCGGTCGGCGGGCTCTCCGTCCCCCTTCACCAGATTGGCGAAATAGCGCCTGTGGGCGTCCTGGTGGGCGTCGGCGTTCATGGACATGAAGCTGTAGAGCTGCACGAAGCCGGGATAGACCCGCCGCATGGCGCCCAGCCATGGCCAGGGCACGGTGTCGATCATCCGCGACTCGAACCAGGCGAAGGGCCGGGCCTCGGCCAGGGAATTGACCTTGGTGGGCGCGAGGCGCGCATCGATGGGCGATCCCATCAGGGTCAGGCTGGCGGGCCGCGAGGCGTGGCCACGCTCGGCCATCAGGGCGTTCTGGGCCAGGACCGGCGGGCCGGGCTGGCACACCGCGACCACGTGGGCGCGCCGGCCGATGTGCTTGAGCATGCCGCCGATGGCGTCCACATAGTCCGCCAGTCCCCAACGTCCGGCGGCGATGGGCACGTCCCGGGCGTTGGACCAGTCGGTGATATAGACGTCGAAATCGGTCAGGAACGCGGTGACCGTGCCGCGCAGCAGGGTCGCGTAATGGCCGGAGAGGGGCGCGACGATCAGGAGCGGCGGCCTCTCGACCTCCGCCCCCGCGGCGGCCAGATCGGCGGGATCGCGGCGAAAATGGCGCAGCTTCACCCACGGCGTCTGCCAGGGCGTCTCCATCTTCACCGCGACGGAATGGTCGCCAATCATCACCTCATCGATCCGCCAGGCCGGCTTGCCATAGCGACGGGTCATATGGGCCACCACGTCGGCGGAGGCGAAAAGGGTGCGGCCCATATCGGTCTCACCGGCCGGATTGAGCGGCGAGCGCCAGAAACTGCGGGTGATCTCCGCGCCGAGCCTTATGGGAGCGGCCATGCCGAAGGCGGCTTCATGAAACGCGTAAAGCATCCGGTCTCCAGAGCTTGGGGGCGCGAGGGGGGTACGTTCGGGCGACGGCTTCTTGGCGTCCGGCGCTCAATGAATATCCAGCCACCCTTAACGTCGGCTCAACAGAAGCGATCCGAGGCGGGGGTGACCAGCAAAGGGTCGTATGAGGCCGCCGGCCGATGAAGTCCAGCCGCCTTTCCGCCCCTAGGCGACGCGGCGCTGCGGGCCTCCACCGCGCTCAGCCCATCACCGCGCGCAGATGTTGCGCCACTTGCGCCGGCGGCGCCGTGACGTCCAGGGGCGCGATGAATTGGCCCTTCGGGTCCATCAGATAAACCACGGCGGTGTGGTCCATCACGTAAGAACTCCCCTGCGGGACCTTCTGATAATAGACGTGATAGGCGCGGGCGACCTCGGCGATCTGCGCGGGCGTGCCGGTGAGGCCGATAGCGCCTTTAGGGAAGGTCGCGCTGGAGAGATACCGCGCCAGGGCGCCGGGCGTGTCGCGCGCGGGGTCGATGGTGATGAACACCACCTGGAACCGGTTCTGGTCCGCCCCCAGGTCAGCGCTCGCCTGACCGAGCGCCGCCAGGGTCGTGGGGCAGACATCGGGGCAATAGGTGTAGCCAAAGAACACCGCCGTCCACTTGCCCAGCAGCACCCGCTGATCCGTGGCCGCGCCGGCCTGATTGGTCAGATGAAACGGGCCGCCGATGGCGGGACCGGTCGCGACGGACTCCGTGACCGGCGTCACCGACCGCCGCGAGACCTGCGTCGCCAAGAGCGCCGCAGCGGCCACGACCGCCAGGACGGCGAAGGCGATTGCGGCGCGAGCGCGCCTCATGCCTGACCCCGCCAACAAAGTCTCGCGCGCGGCCGCGTTCGGAGCCATGTTCTCAAACATGCCATCGGAAGTCTCCCTCGCGCCCTCGGCTGATCATCGCCCCCCGCCGCCCCGGCGCGGGGCCGATACCCCCGGGTCGGTGAACCCGCAAGACCTGGTGACGCACAGCCGAGCCATCCGCGTGCGCACGCTGGTGGAGCTGCGCGGCATATTGCTCGTCAGCCAGATGATCGCCCTCCTGGTGGTCTGGAAGACGCTGAACTGGCGGCTCGACGCTCCCACGTGCCTGTTGCTCATCGCCGGCTCCGCCGCCCTGAATATCACCACCGCCGTGTGGCGCGCGCCGCAGGCGCGCGGCGGCCCCTGGGAAGTGACCGCGCACCTCGCTTTCGACGTCGTGCAAACCTGCATCCTGCTGGCCCTGACCGGCGGGGGCGTAAATCCCCTGATGCTGGCCCTCATCCTGCCGGTCACCATAGCGGGAAGCGCCTTGCCGCCGCGTTACGCCACGGGCGTCTGCGCGATGGCGGCGGTCGGTATCCTGGCCGTGGCGCTCTTCGCCCCGCCGCCCTGGCCAAACCGCGCCATGGAAACCGTGCACTTGCCCTACCGCCTCCTCGTCGCGGGCGCCCAGATCGTCACCATGGTCTTCGCGTCGGGCTATGCCTCCTGGTCAAGCGGCCAGCGCGCGCGAAACGAGTTGGCTCTTCAAGTCACCGAAACGGTTCTGGCGCGCGAGCAGCGTCTGTCGGCGCTCGGCGCCCTGGCCGCCGCAACGGCCCATGAGCTCGGCACGCCTCTGACCACCATCGCCGTGGTGGCCAAGGAAATGGCCTATCAGGCCGGCGAGGGGACCTTCAAGGAGGACGCCTGGATTCTGGTGGAACAGGCCCAGAGGTGCCGCGACATCCTCAAACGCCTGGCCGCTCAGCCCGAACAGTCGGACGCGGTGCACGAGCGGATAAGCCTCTTGGAACTGGTGCGAGAGGTCGTCGATCCCTATGCCGCGGCCCCGAAGGTGCGCGTGGAAGGCGTGGTGTCCGGGCCGCCGGGTCTGGCGACGCCCGATCTCTGGCGACGTCAGGAGATCCTCCACGCCCTCGCCGCCTTCGTGGAGAACGCCTATGATTTCGCCCGAAGCGAAATCCTGGTGATCGCCCGCTTCGACGCCGAGGCGCTCTCCATCGAGGTGAGGGATGATGGCCCGGGCTTTTCGCCTCAGGTGCTGGCGAGACTTGGGGAGCCCTACATCACCAGCCGGCCCGGCACGTCGGAGGGCTCGCGGAGCGGGCATGTGGGCATGGGTCTGGGTTTCTTCATCGCCAAGACGCTTCTGGAGCGGACTGGCGCTGAGGTCGCGTTTCGCAATGGACCCAAGTTCGGCGCGATCATCACCGCCAAGTGGTCGCGCGCCAAGATTGAGGCGTCGCCGCCGGATTGAAAAGTCCGACCGCCCTATGACGTCTTCTGGAAACGTCCGCCGCCATTCTCAAGCTTGCGCGGCCCATCCGGTCAGCGTCATATTGAGTTCGCCTTGAGAATCACCAACGATCACATGGGCGCTCGGAGGGCCTTGCATGGGAACCGAGTCGGTGACGCGTCTGGCGGAAGCCGACATGTCGCTGCTTCTCCTGGACGATGACGCGGTCCTGAGAACGCGGCTGGGTCGCGCCTTGGAATCTCGCGGCTTCCAGGTGACCCTCGCCGGCTCCGTGGCCGAGGCGGTGGCGGCGGTGGATGTCTCCCCGCCGGCCTTCGCGGTCCTTGATCTGCGCCTTGACGATGGTTCGGGGCTCACCGTCGTGGATTCCTTGCGGGCCGCGCGGCCGGACGCGCGGATCATCATGCTGACGGGCTATGGCAACATCGCCACCGCGGTGGCGGCGGTGAAGGCGGGCGCCATCGACTATCTGGCCAAGCCGGCCGACGCCGATGATGTGGTCAAGGCTCTGATGGTCGCCTCGGTCTCGGAAACGCCGGCGCCCCCGGAAAACCCCATGAGCGCCGACCGGGTGCGGTGGGAGCATATCCAGAGGGTCTATGAGCTCTGCGGGCACAATGTTTCCGAGACCGCGCGGCGCCTGGGCATGCACAGGCGAACCCTTCAGCGCATCCTGGTCAAGCGCGCGCCCCGCTAAACTGGGTAGGGCGATCCGTCTCGGTGGCGGTAAAGCTCTTCCCCGGGCTCCGCGACCATGTCGATCTCCGAATAGACCGTTCGGTCCGCGTTCGGGTCTCGCGTCCCGATCTCCAGCACCCTAGCCTCGGTCGTGCCGCGATTGACCAGATGATGGCCATTGGCCTCGCCGGCGGGGAAGGCGGCGCAGTCGCCGGATTTCATCGGCGTCTCGCCCGCGTTCGTGACCAGCACGACCTCCCCCTCCAGAACCCAGACAAATTCGTCCTCATGGCTGTGCCAGTGCCTCTGGCTGGACCAGGCGCCAGGCGGCAGGGTCAGGTGGTTGACGCCGAATTGGCTCAGGCCGCCCGCGTCGCCGAGCCGTCGCCGCACGCGCGGCCGGCAGGGCGCGTCGTGGGGCGCGGGATAATTCGTGCCCGTGCGGACGGGGGCGGCGGCGAGATCGATCTTGGCCATCGTGTCCGGGCGTTCCTTGAGCCCTTGAGCTTTGCGAGGGGGCGAGGTTCAGCTTAAGGAGCGCGCATGTCTCTCGCCAGCCCCGCCGATCCCGTATCGCTCTGCAAGGCGCTGGTTCGCTGCCCGTCGGTGACGCCGGCCGACGCGG
>Ga0116231_10011190_pt1 | contig 13956 bp, 7 predicted proteins | sample S1TSphgellanicum_2_FD_89695 | JGI IMG/M metagenome (GOLD analysis project Ga0116231, IMG submission 89695) | Host-associated microbial communities from peat moss isolated from Minnesota, USA - S1T2_Fd - Sphagnum magellanicum MG | ecosystem: Host-associated > Plants > Peat moss > Unclassified... | reverse complement strand
TATATTATCTTTAATTTTGTTGAATTTTTCACCCAAAAAAACTTGTTATACTGAATAATTCAAATTTTAGGGTCAAACTCAAACCTTGGCTCTCTATAATATAACACAAATTAAATTATCTTTTTAAATTTGTTGAATTTTTCAAAAAATTATTATTATTATACTGAATAATTCAAATTTTAGGGTCAAACTCAAACCTTGGCTCTCTCCAATATCGTACAAATTCTTGCAAACAATTCAGCCAAGAAGACAACTGAAAGCTTTTAATAGTTTTATTATATTTACTTCGTACCTACCAAAATTTTCAAAATCAAAACTACGCTACCAAATTAAAATTTTCAAAATATATTGATTATTCAGTTGTTACTATGGAACCTGCCAAGGCCCTACTACTAACCTTGGGAGCTTTGACACTAATTACAATATTTTCAAAAATGTTGAAAGTATCAAAAATTTTAATTTTTGGCCCCCAAATTTTTTTAAAAAAAATTGTGAATGAAAATCTTGAATCTTCAAGAAACACATGAATATTCTATTGCAAATTCCTTGTTCCCCAACTAGACTGGTGACCTAGGTCTAACTGTGGTAATTTTTATTTTATTTTTTGAAAAATGGCTAGAAATACATCAACATTGTCAACATGTTATGTTTATAAAAAAAATTAGTTAAAACTCCCTTTGACCTCTAGCCAAATTTGGCTAAGTCTTCTTGTGCATGACCCACCTACTTCACAAATTTGAAGAAAAATATACTAAGCTTAAAAGGGCCACCAAAAAAAAAAATGTAAATATTACAAAATGAAAATTTATGAATTGAAGCAAAGTTTGTATAACTTGGGGGGAGCAAGATTCATGTTTTTTTTAGTACCAAATATGGTTAATAAATTGTGTGCATACATAAGAATTGCAATGAAGTTTACACCATTTTATGATCAATGTTTTTGAAAATAAAAGAAAAAGTTATGATTAATGTTAATGCGAATCATTTTTTGAAATGGATTGCATGATTATTGCATGAAAATGTGTTGGTTTGTAGAGGTCTTGTTGTCGTGCAAAGGGAGATGATGCCTTACGTTTCCAGTTTCAAGAGTCTTGTAACAACTTTTCAATGTCTTATGTTTCGAGAGCTATTTCGGTGAGCTCATATTGCCGACCCCAAACCTGACCGTATCTTACTTTTAACACAAAATGAAATATGCATGTTAAGGTTTTTTGCTTGTGGAAAAAGAAATTAGATAAGAGCCCCCCCTTCCTTCTTACAAGCATTCGGGTTGGTAATGAAAATAGAGTGCATTGCAAGACCTACTCTAACCATATAGTAACAATAATGGCCCCTCACCCTTGCACATGTGTTCCTTTGGTTATTTGTATTAAACCTTGGACATTATTAATGTAATTTTATTTTCTTGCAATTGGTTTCATTCATCTAATAATCAATCGTCACCTATATGAATTAAAATCATTATTTTTTTGAAAGAAAAAAGGGTTTGAAAGCTCCAATTTTAGATTATTTAGAATTTCAAAAATGATGAATAATTAAATTAAGTCTTCTATTAGTTAGTTTTATTGAGATATCTCAATGGTTTAGATTTTCCTTACATGGGAAAAATTATGATTCAATTCCCTGAAATTTTGACAATGTAAAGTTTTCTTTTTTTTCGACATGGCTTCTTGAAAATTAATTAGTGCCAAACATCAATCATACCTATGATAATGCATGATCCCTCTTTAACATTTCAAAGATATGTCATCAATTGTAGATTAAAATCCCTCAAATATTCTACCTAGTTGAGTGAACAAACCCAAATTAAGTTTCACAATTAATAGTTTAATCCAAAATTGATTTGTTCATAATTCATACCTATTATTTGGTGACAATATAATTTGTTAATAACACAAATACAGTGTGATCCTTGTAAGGTAAGCATGCCAAAAACCAACTAAAAGCCAAAAATTAATTGTAGGGTTAATAATTTTTTAACTAGTTTATTATTGGAATTATTATTTATGTAAGTGAAGGACAACATGCTAGTTATTGGATATGTTGTTTAAAACAATCAAATAACTAATGATGGTTTAAAATATATAACATTTTTAAATATTAATACACAAAAAAAAAAAAACATATTGTACATGTGTATAGATTTCATTTATGTTCAGTTTCTACAATCTTAAACAAGCTTCAATTTATAATTCAACATTCCTCCAAACATTGTCTTATCACTATAGTGAAAGATTTTAATGTTGACATTTAAAAAAACAATAACCATGATATTCATTCATTACTAATGTTTGTTTCGAACATTCTAAATCCAAATCTTACCAAATAAATTCCATTAAATCCTGCCCATCAAGATCTTTCCTTCCCAACAACACCAAAGGCACATTCCAATTCCTCCTAAATTTTCAGCTACAATTTAAATTTAATTTTCGATGAAAAAATCATTTAAAACATTCAACAACTTTTGCATCACAAGTCTAAACGTCATCGACCAAGCCCATGCACCCCTCCTCATTGAGAGCTTTCCAAAGCCATCAAGAACACAATCTGAAGCATCGTGGTTTGGTGAATCTCATCGATACAAAACAAAACAAACAAACAAACTACCTTCATAGATAGATAAGGTGCCTTCTACTTATTTCTTTGAATCGATCGTAGGAGGGATATTTATGGATACAATGTGCCCTCCAAATACACTAGGAAATTCCTTCCCATGCTTGAGTTTTGGGGTATAATGTGCCCTCCAAATACACTAGGAAACTCCTTCCAATGCTTAAGTTTTGGGGTATAATGTGCCCTCCAAATACACTAGGAAACTCCTTCCCATGCTTGAGTTTTGGGGGCAATGTGTAATTTTGAACATAGTCCTTGTTTCCATATACCTAACATATAGAAGGAAGGGGGCTCTAATTTATTTTTATTTTATTTTCACAAGAAAAAACCTTAACATACATGTTTCATTGTGTGTTAAAAGTAAGATACGGTGAATAAAAGTACGGGCAGTATGAAAATTTTGGGGCCAGTTTTAGGGTTTCCAAATCCTTGCTGATGATGATTCAACGCTGCGCTTGTTCTCGTTGCAGTCGGTTCTTCGGCGGCGTGCTCGTCGCTGCTGCTTCTTCCGGGATCGTCTCTTTTGATTCTTGCGTCGCTTAGTTACCGATTCTTCTGCGCGGTGCTTGTTGCTGTTAATTTTCACCTTTTTCTCTCTCTCTCTCTCTTCGTTTTCTGTGCTTTTTGAAGGCCCGGTTGCGTTCCTGTTTTTAATTTAATCGTTCTCTTCTCTTTGCTCCTCACGAGTTTTCTGTTCGGGAAGAGTGTTTTTTTGTTTTCCTGGTGGAGGAAGCAGAAGAAGAGAAACAAAGGACGGAGCATATTCTTTATGTTTGTAAAGAAGGTTTTAGATTCACTTGCATGTTTGCTTCTTCTTCTTCTTCTTCCTCTTCTTGTTTTGCTGTTGTTGGAGTTTCTAAGGGCCTTCTTCTCCCGCCTTCTGTACATTTCTTCGTTTGAAGCGGTTCCCTACTTTTGTGTGCAGTCTCTTTCGATTGGATATCGTCCCTGGACTAGGTACTAGTCTTGTGGTTCGCCCTGGGACCTTGTGGGCCACCAGTGATCCCAGTAAAGATTGGAGACTGAAGTTTAGATACGAAAGGTTGAGCAGCAGCAGACAGTCCTTGGAACCTTGCAGCTGTACGAGTCGGTAAACAGAAGATCGCACACTCACTCTTAGGACTTGGTAAAGCTTCTGTCCTTCTACTGGTTGTATCCTGCATCTTGTTGTGTCTGCATGCTAGAGTGCATGAAGTTGCTTTATCAACAGCACCTATCTTTCTTTTTTGTTGATCCGCGGGGTCAGCAGAAGTCCAGGGCTCCTACATCATCAAAGTAGTCCTAGAGTTAAACAAAGAGGAGGAGCAGAGAGATTCTTGATGAGCAGTCTGGATACAAATTGTAGCACGAAAACTTAATTTCCACTTCCTTCAATTGCAGTGCTCTTTTTTAATTACAAACGGGGCTACCTAAAATGAAGAGCATGGCATTTCATATAGCATACTTACAATCTGTAATTATTATGTACATCTGTAATTTAAAATAATAGTCAATTAAGTAGACTAGGAGTTCTACATAGTAAGTTGAAATCAGTTTATGGATAGTTAATTTTATTCTGATGATGATTTGTTTAGTGATAAGAGGTTTTGTTAGAAGTTTATTAGGTCCAGTACCTATTCTATATAAAAAACCATACTCAAAAGAAGAAGTTTAATCCTGGCTCAGAATGAACATTTGCAATATACAAAACACATGCAAGTCGAACATTGTCTTCAAATTAGAAAAGAAGCAAAGGGATGAACAAATGCGTAACACACAGGAATCTGCCAAACAGATCGAGAGAGCAATCTTGTAGAAAAACAAGAAGTCCAGGGCTTCTGCATAATCGAAGTAGCCCTAGAGTTAAACAAAGAGGAGCAGCAGAAGAGATTCTTCGTGAGCAAATCTAGATACAAATATCTGATTTCTGCTTCCTTCAATGTCGGAGAAAGTAGCCCACACAAGAACTGACACTGGATTTCTGGCTTGTCCATGAGGCTGCATCTTCTAGTGAATGTGGGGACTGCATATTTCGTTCATTTAATTCAGGGTTCAGGCAGTGTTCTCTAGAGTAGCAGAAATGGAGCAAAAGATCTAGATTCTTGATGTAATGTCCAGAGAGTGTGTGTGAACCCCTGCTCTTCCAATTCAAAGGTCTCCATTTGAAGCTCTGCATGTCATTGGAATGTTTCTGTTGAGGACAGTGTTGGCAGGTTCCTGGTGATGGACAGAAGGATGCTGCCAGTAGCAGCACTGCAATGGGCTAGGAAAGATGAAGAGGAAGAGAGCAGTGATGACGAGTCAACTTCAGAAGGGGAAGATCTAAAGGAAGAGTCAGAGTTTGAATCTGAAAGTGATGAGAGTGCTGATGCTAGCAAGCAGAAGAGGGCTGTTTCAAATGGAAAGCCTCAGGTATGTATCTGATGTTTGAAGTTTCACTTAACCCCTCCTCCAGCAAGTGTCAAGTGCCTATGGAATGTCTTTTTTTGGAGCCCTTAAGCAGCTCATGGATCCATGAACATTATGGCAGCTGGTGCCTGCAAGAATGCCCCCATCTGGAAGCCCCATGAAAAGAGGGAGTGAGACAATTGGCATTGGTAACAAGAAGGAGGCACCACCCAGCAAGAAAAAGAAGCCTCAGCTTGCAGTTGAGCAAGTTACACCGCCTTCAAAGCCCTCCAGCACAAAGGTGACTGATAGCTTCTAACATGTACCAAAACAGGTTTTCTGATGGAGATCCAGAAACATCTCTGTTATATGTGGCAGATTTCTTCTATTTGATTTATGGAATACAGTAAGGCACTTTTAGAACTGTAGATCATGATGTGCTTGTCATTAATCTGGATGGATCAACTGTTTCCAACTGTTTTAAAATTAAGTTACCCTGCAACTTCCTGTGGTTGAGTTTTATAGAAAGCCACGATAATTGTGTTCCACCATTGAGTACAGTGAACTATTGACTGTGTTCTTTGTGGGGTGCCATTCTGAAGTCTAGCTAAGCTAGACTTGTCAAATTGAGCCTACTGAAGCTCCGTGTAGCATTCTGATAGCCACTAGTTTTTGTTGTCAAGCAGTGTTGACAAACTTTACTATTCCGAGAGCTAGTTGTGGATAGAAGTGTTAATAGTGAGGCCACTGGCAAGTGGGACTTTTGGATGCCAACTGTTCTATGAAAAACAGAATCTCTGGATCTTTGTTCCGGATGATGGGAGGTTGAGGCAGTCTGCGTTTCACACTTCAGCTGCACTGATACTGATTGAAATTCAGAAAGTTGGATTACAGCTCTCATTACAATCTGGCAGCAAAGAGGAGACGGGACAGCCACCCGGCAAAGTAAAGGAGAGTGTTGCAAAGAGCAGGGCTGGTGTACCATCAAAGACAGAGAAAGAGAAGGAAAAGAAATCGGTGGTAGAGAAGGAGAACCCAAAATTTCAAAAGAAGAAGGGCCTGAGCCTGGTGAAGGGTGATGATCAGAAACCTGTTGATTCAGGGAAGGCAGAGGTGAGGGTCCTGAGGAATTGTTTGCCTTGATGTTCTTATACAGTCTATCCTTAGCAGAATTCTCAAAGTTCCCAATGTTTACACACAAGTTTAGAGAGTGATGATTGTACAGTAGGTGAGGGGTCACTGTGATGCAGTTGGCACTGAAAGTACTTGCCATGTATAGCTTGCTGAAGTTGCCACTAATCCTGTCAGTTTTTGTTTTCCTGTTTGGTTTATGGGTTTCATTGGTTTTACTGATTACACAGTTTGGTATTAGCTGGGAATGCAACAGTTCTGATTTTGGCTGGGTTCTCTGTAGAACTTACAGTATTTTGGGATGCACTTCTTCTGTAATGATGCAGGTAAAGAAGGACAATACCGCACCTCAGAAACCAAAGAAACCCCCGCAACCATGGACACTGATGGAAGAGTTACAATTATCAAACCTGTTATTGCGGGACAGAAAAAAAGGGATTGTGGTTCCACATAGCAAGCAAGACAACTACTGGGAAAAAAGGATAAAGGAGCTTCCTTTCATGGAGAAATATGACAAAGATGCACAGATTGTAAGAATGCATGAGAAAGTCCGGCGCATGCGGGAACGGTATGAGGTTCTGGCCAATCGGATTAAAATTGGGGAGGAAAATGTGTGGAAAAACAACAAAGAAGAGTCCCTTTATAGGATTTGGCAAGGCATCTGGGCCTCACCTGAAAAGGTTTGAATCACTAAAAGATCGACTTCATTTGTAATCTGCTTAGAAATCTAATCTGGAAAGTTCTGAAGAGGAGTTTCTTGGAAGACATTGTACATACTTCACTCCATTTGCCCTAAAGGTCGTCAGAGCTCCATGTCTGGGAGTTTCTGGAATTTGCATTAGCTTTTGTGAGTCTATGCAGATATCTCTTACTTGTCCTGTACTCTTCCACACATAAGGAAGAGAGGTATGTTACTGCTGTATGTGGCCTGAGTCAGCAATTAAGTCCTCCAGCAATGAAGTAAACATTCTTTCTTGTTCATTAAGCCAAATCCTTAACTCCTATTTTCTTCTACCTTCTTGAATTCCTACAGGAAGATGCTGAAGATGAGGATGATGAAGATGATAAGTTAGATGAAGAGGTGGAGAAGGTACAGGAACCTGCATTGAAGGGCAATTTGGTGGTTGCATTAGGATCAGAGCCTGAAGCTTCAAAGGAGAATGTGGAAAGCAAGGACGAACAAGAGAAAGACACTCAAAAGGAAAAAGAGGTGAACCTCCGAGGGACACAGGCTGAGAGGGATGGGTCAGAATCAAGTTCTGAGGAAAAATCTGATAAAGAAGAGACCACACCTGTTCCAAAGGGCAATGCACCCAGTAGTCTATTGACTGACTCCCAGCCCTCATCTCTAATACTCGTGCAAGAAGCAGTAGCCCCTGAATCCTTGAAGGTAGAGCTGCACCAGGAAGGTAAAATTATTGATGTGGACACTGCAATGCTTGATTATGCCTCATCAAAGGAAACAGTAAATGGACAGGTAGAGGGGTCAAGCAAGCAAATGCACTTGGAAGGTTTGGCACTCCTAGAAGTGGTAAGAAGCAGCTGCTTGACAATGATCAATGAAGCCAGGGCTCAAAGTAATCTGATGGTTGAGGAAGCCCGAGAAAAGACTATTCAAATGGTGGATGAGGCCTGTGCAAAAAGTGTTCAGATCATGGAGGATCTCCAGGCTGTTGGCAAAAAGCTTAGAATGGTTGCAGGTATGAGTCCTGGACAAATTAGTGGCCAGTACATGCCTGTGGGAGGGGTATGGGGAGGTGTGTTTGATATGGCCTTTCCTCTCAATAGCAATGGATTTGTCACTGATGGAGCCTCAATTGAAGAGGACTCTTTGCAGCAGCAATGGCATGAGCAGCATACAGCAGAGCAGGGGCTTGTACTTCAAAGACTGCAGTTAGTGCAGGAGCAAGCCCGGATCCAACAAGAAGGAATTCGACTGCAAAGCCAATCCTTGGAACTCCGGAAGAAGCAGTCTCAGTCTAAGCTCAGCTGAAGTCAAGGTTTTGTTTTCTCTAGTGGAATTCAACTGACCAAGCATTTGAACAAACACCTTTTGTGGGCTGGAATTGGCTACTTTTGCAAGGGGTTTTCTATCTCAAAAGAATCATATCTCACTTAGCTATGCAAACCAGGGGATCGAGTACTTTTCTTTCTTTGTGGGTTTTTGTCAAGTTGTTTATTCAAGCACTGGAGAAGGAAACCAGGGATATGCTTGAGCTTTCAGTTGGCACACGTATTGTGCTGATCAGATGATTCTCTCTCTCAAGTGTGCCCAAGGAAATGTCCCCACTCACAGCTGCTAGATCTCCTCCATGCTTTGGTTGCTTTTTCATTGAGTGAAGTTCCAGCCACTGCTGGACAGCCTGCAGTGCTTTTTGGAGCTTTGGAAAGTTACCCACAATAGACCCCTGGTCTTTGTGTTGTGGCTACAATTCTTAATGATCTGGTGATTAGAGGTCAAGGTTTGAGGAGTCTGATGTCTTGGTGTTTGTATGGAGATATGGGATGGACAGATGGTCAACAGAGGCGGGGAAATTTATGTGTAGGCATCAAACATCTTTACACCTTCAATTGAGGAGGTTTGGGATGGCAATCATGGACTGTCCATAGAAAGGAGACATTGTTTTGCTCTGTGTGTCAGTTTGCCAATGAAAGTATTGTATAGTTAACTAAATGTGTATTTGATGGAATTCACTGTGGTGTCATGATCCCTTGTGTGTTGCAATGGTACCTTATTGCTTGTGTACACACAGACATATGAAAAGAACTCATGTGGTTGAATTTAGTTGTCATGGAATTGGTTTGTAGAGCAAAAAGTCCACCAGTAGCAGAGTATTATGTAAATAGAAATATGATTACTTCTGATTTGTTGGTGACAATGTTTGGTCCGTGTGGTGGCATTTGATTGATCCTCACTTTACACTTTTGGATTTGGTAGAGATTGGCAAAGGCTCACATATTGGGTCTGGGTGTGGGTGGATCTGTTCTTGGGATTGGACCTCATGCATGGTGGATGCTCATTTTTGCAGAATTACATGTTACCCTTCAATTTAGCAAAGAAATTGTCAGATTGCAGGAGTATTGTATCATGTGGAGAGACCTGTGCTGATTTTTGTAGTATTTTTGGAGGGTAAGTTACATGCCAAATTTGTTCCTCTGTGAGTAGTGGGCTTTTTGAAAGGAGTAATGTCTGTGAATCCATTGTCAGGACTGTGCTTGGCTTCGCTTCAAGTGGCCCTTATTATGGTAAAGCCTGTGACCTTTTGTTTTACCCTACACAAAGCAAAGCCTTTGAGAGTTAATCTTTTATTGGGAAAAAGAAAAGTTTAGTGATTTGGATGTGTAGAGCATCTCAATACGCCCAAACACATCATCTAGGACAAATGGTGAGTCATTGATGGAACCAACTCTACCTTCTCATTACCTTGCCATTGGTTCCAATGGCAATGTAGAGTTGGTCATCAATTAATGTCAAAAATGAATATTCCTGAGTATTCCAATATATTCTCTATCTCCCTTCACAGAATTTTGTTCTTTGAAAAAAGTTCTTGTGTGAGAAAATTGCAACGTCTACAATTCATATAATTAGTGTCAATTCTAACAAGCCATTACAGAATTAGTGCAACCATGAGTTCTCGCTGGAATTGGGCATGTACAATGTAAATGGAATGTGATTCAAGGCAATGGGATTCATGAATCCAAACCTGTAAATTGGACGTTCCAAATGTTGTGTCAATGTTGTGGCCTTGTCAAATGAAATAGTTAAAATAACATAAAATTGCATAACAAAGCTGTGCTTATTTGTAATGATTGTTTTGCAAATGCTAATGGGAATTTATCAAAAAGCAAAATTAATACATTAAGGTCTGCGGTGGCAGATTATATCCTTTTCTTGACCACATTGTATTTTTCCTCTATTTTATTACTTATGTTCAGCTGATGATCTTACACTTGTAACAGTTAATGTGGTTGAACATGAATTTTTCTTTACATCATCTAATCAATCACCCAAGCCCTGTTCAGCTGATGATCTTACACTTGTAACAGTTAATGTGAACATGAATTTTTCCTTACATCATCTAATCAATCACCCAAGACCTTAAGATAACAGAATGGTCTCACCCTGTCCATTACATTGAGTAATGCACCAGGTGAGCCCACTGGCCTTACCCAAAATAATAGGCAGGGCTTGTCCATTCCATAGCACAGCTATGTTGCATTTGACCTTAAGGGCATATTGTCTCCTCCAACTGGAGTCTTTAGGGGGTTATAATGCCAAGCAATAGCTTTGAGAGCAAGCTACTGTTACTGGAGTTGTTTGTGTTGCTTTAGTTTTGTTGCTTTGCATAGTCAACAAGGTCTGCAAACTCACACAAGCAAAAATACTCAAATATGTACTCAAACATCATCAATACTTGTATACACTTCCATGCAATGTGTTGGAATATTGTTCAAACAGTATATTCTCCATGAGATAAATGTCTTCCACATTTTGGTACAATCAATAATAATGAACATGACTATACTTCCCAGGAACAATTCAAGAGATAACTGGAATTGCTTGAAACGGTGGACTCCTCAAAAACATAAAATCTGGGCCTTAACGCATCAAACCAGCGCTTTCATGGGACAAGGACAGAAATCAAACTTGTATATGTAATTGTGTTGTTGCCAATTCTTTCTCCAAGTGGCAGATCGGTGATTGTAGTGACTGTGCAGGTTGCAACCTCAATCGTCTTCACTACCACCTCCAATGGAGCTGACTGCTAATTGTGGTGGACAGTAGTCCCGATACCAAACACAGTGGTGAAAACAGAGAATGGTACAGTGTTGTTCTATGGGCCATTCCCTTCACCATGCACTAGTGTAAGCTCTCAAAGTGTCCACCTCTGAACACTGGACACCAGGGGGGGGAAGTTGAAAGTGGACAAGGACCCCCATCTTCTGGCAGATCTAACTAGCCCCTTTCATTCTGACCACAGATCCAGTTTCTGAAATGCTGGCATGAAGTACAACACTAAATACTATCAAGAACTCACCAAACAGGTGTGGGTTCAGGGATCTATTCATAGAGACCTTCTTGCTCCCACACATCAACGAGAAAATCCACCATTTCCTGTAGGTTGGAATACAAGTACCTGTCAGACTAGATATATCTTACACACATTAAAGTCAGCAGATATGCCATATGGATTCCAGAGTGAGAAGCCAAAGGAAGAAGGTCCACCTTTTAAAGTTCATGACAACATTGTGTATCAAGCTCAATGTTGTTTAGTCTAGCTGCTTGCAGTAGAACAATGATAAAACAAGTGGCTAATGGAGGAAGCATATCTATGAGATTCCGGAGAAATCTTGACATCAACAACGTGAAGGTAAAATGACAACAGTTGCAGCCATAACCTTGTGAGAGTCACTCACAAAGCATCAGACCTTCACCTTCATCACAAATGGCAGTGACAAACTGCCATGACTACCACTGCTGTCATCAGCTCCTGACAGTTTTGAGCACATGATTATACAAAATCTGCATCATACAAAATCTGTTGAATTTCCTGACACTCAAGAGACATGAAGGGAACAAATGTCTATTGCAGACAAATCTCCACAACAAAAGTACACAATGATGATTGCAGTCATAACCTATGAGAGTTGATCAGAAAAGTGTCAGATCATCCCCTTCATGATGAGTAGGAGACAACTGATATGAGCCAACTTTTGTAGAGAACAATTCCAGCAGTTCACATACAAGATAAGGCAAATCAGTGGAGAGAACTCACAGGTAAAGGAATAGGTTGTGGGAAGGGTCTGCTGGTGCCAAGCAAGTCTTCATAGGTAGTGCTCCAGCTGACATACCATGTTACTCCAGATGTCAAAGGTCATTACCATGTGATTCATGACAAGTTTACAGCAATCTTACAGGTTTCACTAACAGGGACAAAGCCCAGCCATCAACAACGGATTGAGTGGCAACAAATTCATCAATGCCAGCTTTAGGGACTAAGGGCTTATTGTACCCAATGACAGGTTCTCGGTGTTCCTCAGGCCGTGACCGCTGCTGAGAGCCAACCCACTCTCGCCTTCTTTCAGTCCACAATATCAATGCTGCACAAACAGCCAACCTTTCACAATGAAAACACATCTGGTCCCTTCTCTCTGCGCACCCAAACACCAAGAGATGGCACAACTGGAGCAAACATGGAGCCCAAACCATACCATGATTGACAAAAGCAGCATTGTTGACATTGTTACTTGTTGTTGCTTGTGTCTCCTGAGCATTGTGATTAGTGCTTAATGAAAGTGTACTTCTCTGCTGATGGGGGATGTTGCCATTGTTCTCCATCTCATTGGAACTTGAGGTCCACCAGGACCTATCAAAAGGGGATGTGTTTCTCTGGGACCCCCTGCCTGACTCCTTATTTTGTTTGGGTAGGTTTACTGTAGAGTCGTCCAAGTGGTGGGACTTTGAAAAACCTCCAAGACAGTTACTGCTCTGTTGCAAGCTCACAGTACAGAATTTCTTTTCAAGTAGGCAAAAAAGGGGCAAAACCATATCACCTGAACTCCAGAGATTAACCTTCACTACACCTGCAAACATACCAATCCAGTCTCCATGTATGGTCTAGACAAGTAGTTTAAAGCAATACAAAAAGCCCACTCATAGTCTCCCTCATCTCCAGCTAAAATGCTAGGAAGGCAATGCACTGGTAACTATTTTCTATCTACAGTATTTTCTTCCTCCCTCACAAGACAGCACAGTGACACTCAATACTGGATGGTTCATTGGGATGCAAAGAAAGGAAAACGGTAGGAGACACACCCCATACATGCAGTGCACACAGAACACAGAAATCTTCAGAATCCAAGACCAAACAAACATAGAAGCAGTTGTTGTTGCACCACTTCTTGAGCAGGGAACTTCTTGAACCTGGCTGCAAATCTCTGCTGCTAGGACTGTGCAGTGCCTTTAATACTCCAACATTCTCAGACTCCTTGCATCCTGTCTGTCAGACCAAGAGAGCCTTGATCCATTAGTACAGACTCCTCAACGAACTCCACATGACAAGTACATTCATGAAGGCAAAAGGGAGATGGATTGTTTCTGAAAACACCAAAAATAGATGTGCTGAGGATTCAAAAATCATACAATATCTTTCATAAGAATAGAGAAATCTCCGTTCTCACAATGAAGAAGAAACAGCAAGGCTAACACTTCCTCAGGAAGCCACAGAAAGAACCAAACAAGGGGAGACAAAAAACAAAAAAAATATACACAGGTATGAACAAAAGTGCCAGTCTCACACCTGTTCAGGGACCATCAACGGTAGTATGTATGATAGTGACTTAACTATCACAACTTCCCCACTGACTTCATCAGCTCCCTACAGTGGGTAAAGGCCAGTGACAAGCACCATCCTGTGAACTGAGTTTCTGCTGCAATTCCGGAAGCAATGGGAAGACTCAGCCATACTACTGGCTAGCAACAGACCCCACAAGAAAGACCAGACAAAGAAACAAAGAAAGACAGAAAGGGAAAAGAATACAGAAGGACTAAGAACAAGTGGGCTTACAGGAAGCTCCCCACTTACATGACCCGAAGCAAAACCATTCTGAAAATGCCAAAAGCAGAAATTCCAAACAGGAATTTTTCTTTCAGAACCAACCCTCTAGTTCTCTTTAGAAGAACTTTTAAAGGGTAGCCTTTTGCCTTCAGAAAGACAATAACTAACCATCTGGAAGACAAAAAACTTCTTACAACTACAAAGTCTCAAGAATCTGTAAAATTGACTATTGATAACCCCCAGCTTTGCAGTCATTGAGATATTGGAATGAACATGAGGCATTCTA
>Ga0116231_10011189_pt1 | contig 13958 bp, 13 predicted proteins | sample S1TSphgellanicum_2_FD_89695 | JGI IMG/M metagenome (GOLD analysis project Ga0116231, IMG submission 89695) | Host-associated microbial communities from peat moss isolated from Minnesota, USA - S1T2_Fd - Sphagnum magellanicum MG | ecosystem: Host-associated > Plants > Peat moss > Unclassified... | reverse complement strand
CATTTATTAAAATGTTTAATTGAGTTTTTTTTGGGGACATGGAAAGTATTGTGATGTTGTTGAAATAAAGGAGGAAAGATTTTGATGACCATAATTTGAGATATATGATGAAATATGAAAAAAATTATGGTCTTTTATTTACTTAATTAATTATTCGAGTTCTCATTTTTCAAAGTTTTGATACAATTACCTATCATTGATAAAGCTTTAAAAGGAAAAAATATTTGCTTAGCCTTGCCATATGACTTGTGTAATATGATCATCTTGCTTACAATGCATTTATAACATTATTTTGACCATTTTTAATACTAGTATGGACTTCACATATGCTAGAAAGTATTACACTCTATTGTTCTTTTGCCCAAAAATAGAAGATCCTTAGGAAGCTTAAGAACTTTTTGAAAACTTGTACACTTTCCTTGCAATGAACATTAAACAAGCAAAACCAACTTAAAATGGGAGAAGAAATCAGACCTCTAAAAAAGGTCTTACTATTTTAGTTAGGTGGCATCAAAGTCACAACTTTCACTATTGACAATGAAAACTTCATCTGCATTGTATTCAATGCACTTCTTGATAGCTACAACCCATTCATTCAATGTTTGCATGCTAGAAAGGATTTTCCAACCTTTGACGAATTTATTAACATTTGTAAACTTAAGAAGGATAGATGCATTTAGTTAAAGGCATGTAAGTTTTGTCAATCAACCAACATTGTGCTGAAGGAAAATGATTAAAAAGAAAATGGAGAAAATAATAGTCAAAATAATCGCTAGATGTGTAACCAATTTGCCTAGTTGTTCATATTTTAATGTTTAAAATAATAATGATGTTTAAAACTTATTTAATGTGTTTACATAACAATTTTCTAATATATTATGAAAACATGCAGAATGATTTGGAATGAATTTAATGAGGATATAATATTCAAAAACATTTTAAAGCATTGTAAATTTTTTTCGTTAATTAATGACTCATAAATGGATTGAAAATGATATGAAAATGACATTTTTTGCGCAGATTTTTTAAACATGTCTTTACATAATAATATAATGCAACATCTTTTTGGGTCATAAGAAGATTTTAATGATTTTTTCTAATTTACCAATGGAAGTTTTTTGAAATATTTTGGGAATATTTCAAAATATGTAGTCACCTACATGGTAAATAAATTTAAGTGCTTCCAAACATGTCATAGGAGTAAAAGTTCTAATGCAAAAAATTTTAAAAAACATAAAATGCAACAAAAGTAAGGAGGGCATGTGGTTATGTTCATTTTATCATTGAAAAATGCATTGTTAATGTTCACACACCTTTGGAGAAATAAAGCCCTAAATTGTGAAGTTTTGTATATACATGGTTTAAGTTATAAAAAATTTCTTTGACTTAGGTCCATGGTTGATCAAAGACATGTAACAATTTTTGATGATAAAGGTTGTGTGATCAAACATATTCAAGTCATTCATGAGGTCATTGCTAAAGCAATTAAAGATTTAGAAGATTGGCTTTATAAACTAGAACTACTTAACCCAAACTTGATAATTAATATATAAGAAACCATCATCAATTAGGACCATGGCATGGAAGGATCACCCATTTCAACTTTTCTAAAAATTACACATCATGTAACAAGGGCTTAACAATAGGAATTGCAAAACTCCTAAATTCTTAGAAGTTTGTGGGATGTTAACTCAAAAAGCAACATACAGAAAGATTTAAGAGTAGTCAAAATTGTGCAAAAGAGGTCTTAGGATTGATTCATATTAATATTTGTGAACCCTTTCCAATCCAATCCCATGTAGGTTCACATAGAAGATTTAGGTGTATTTCATGCATCACAAGGATGAACTTTCAAATATTCAAGTAGATGGTCAAGAATGAAGGTATCAAAATTCTCAAAAGTGTAACAATGGTGATGAATATTTGTTCAAAGCTTTGAATGAATTCTACCAACAACATGGCATCCATTGTCAATATACTCATGCCCACATTGGATGCAACAAAATGGAGTCTTGGAACAAATGAACAAATCCTTGTTGGAAAAAACACAAAACATGATATTAAAGGCTAAATATGTGTCAAGGTACTTTTTTTTCACACTAACATGAACCAACCCTACGCATGCAACAAAAATGAAATGGACTATTTTTGACCACTTAAATAATGGTTGGAGTGATTGCTAGGATGATGTGGTAGATTGTGATAAATTATAGAAAGTGACAAATTAGAAATTTATGATTTTTACAATGACCAAAATTTTATTTTTAATGACATCATTCAATTATGTGAAGGTTTGGATAAATATTGTACATGATTATGTCACTTTGAAAGCATTTCAAGTTTTTCTCAAAATGAATAAAATAGAAAAAAAATTCATTAGATTCAATCCAAAATATTCCATATTTTTGCACAATATATTAGAAAGGGCATCAAATAAAAGTATTATAAAAAATTGCAACATTAGAAAAAAATTTGAAAAATAATACATGAAAAATGGGGCACTAATTATAAGTGTTGTCTTGTTATTGTGGTTGCACTTGTCAAAATTCTTATGGATAGGAGTGAATATGATAACATGCTTCGAGTATAATTGTTCTCTCATTAAATGAAACTTTGGCATTACATTTGAGGAGAATTATTTAGGAAATAAATTTAAGCTTTCCCATCTATTCATATTTGAGTGCAAAATTTTACGCACATAACTAAAGAATATAAAAATAAATTAGAACCAAAGTCTTGTAAAGGGGTTTTAGTTGGTTATGATAAGGTAACTAAAGGTTATTGTTGTTTTATACTTCAAAAACATAAATTTTAAGTTAGTTGAGATGTTAGAGTTGTTAAATAATTATTCATGTATTAACAATATCTACTTGCTATAGTGTAAAAATATGAAGCCCTAGATCTTGATGCTTGCCAATAGCAACATCACAACCAAGACCTAAGCCATACATGTAGTCATACATAGAGTGCATGGTTACTATAATAATATTTTTAAAAGTTTGACACTTGGGTGCCAAATCATTATTTTATTTCAAAATTCATTTTAGCAATGAAAAATATAATCTATAAAATGTTGGAAATAAATATATGTAGATTCTTTGGCTATTTCTCTTGACTCTAAACCTTTGACATAATGAGGCCTTTTACCAAAAAAAAAGAGTATTTCTTTTTGCAAAAATGAGGAGACATAATGTTTCACCAAATTATAAAATAAAGAAATGTTCTCAATTATTGGAAACCTATTTTGCAATGGTGAATTGGCCTAAAGCAAGATTCTCTCTTTGGGTTTTCACCAATTAAAAAAAAAAATTCCTCATAATTTTTTTAATTTATTAAAAGTAATAATTTCTGAAAATTCAACATTTTCAAAAATAAATTGATTATTTTTTAACCTTAAACTGTTCTAGGTAATTTCATTGACACATCTAAGCCCACATTAACAACTTTTGATGAATCGTGCAATGAAATTCAACCTAGTTTTTCCACATAATTTTTTGTTTTGTTTTCATTATTTGGGCCTTTATCATATCCTTCTCAACCATTTTTATTAGGTTTATCACAACAACAATCTTCACCAAAAAAATTGAATCATTGAACTACTTACCACTTACACAATCAACGCTTCAAAAGTCATGTATGGGGAGTGTTTCCTTTTGGATGAAGGATGTTGTTCAATTCATAGGGCCAATAACTAACCTAATACAATCATGGCTCATAAATTTTTATGCATTACAATTAGAATAACTTGATTACTCAACATTTGTAGAACCATGTAGTTTTTCTTAAGCCTTCTTCAATCGTAAATGGTGTCGAACAATGCTTTAAGAGCTTGACTTGATTTACCACGACAAAACGTTTTAGTTTATAGACTTACCTCCTAATAAAAAAATAATTTCTATTATATGAGTCTATAAGTTGAAGCCTACTATTGATTGAGCAAAGTACATGTATAAAGTTTGCTTAATTGTTTGTGAGTTTGAATAAAAAGAGAGGGTGAACTTCCATGAAACATTTGCTCAAGTTGTTAAATGGAGCACTATTTGCAATGTTTGTGGCACTTGCAACACATCATGGGTGGAAAATGCTTCACCTTGATATGAAAACTATGTTTTGGAATGGACCTATTATCAATGAAGTGTACATGACACTTGCTAAAGGAAAGGAGTTTTGGGTTGCAAATTAATGAAGTCCTTCTATGGCATTTATGAGCTCCTTGAGCATGGTATGGCAAAATTAACGCTTGCATGAAAAATGTTTAAAATATAATGAAATCAACTTATGAATTCAAAATTGAATAGTTGAATACCACAATTCGATTGTACTTTTGAAATGTCAAATTGAAAAACTCTAGTTGTATCTGAACATTGAAATCATCTCGTTTACATAAGGAATCTTCATGTGTTAGCACACTTAAATTTTGGAGATTTTACAAAACGTATCACATTCACTAATGATATCCATTATCATTACACTTGTGAAAGGTTATTTAAAAAGAATATATATTTCACACGTTGCCTCAAAGGATTAGTTCACAAACATATTCATGAATCTTTTAAGCAAATTTTTTTTAAAAATAAAATTCTAAAGAGCCATTTTAATTTGTAGTCTAGAAAATGCTAAAACATTCATAATAATACCAAAAATTTGTGTAATAAGAAAAAATAATAATTCAAATAACTTAGAATGTGAAAAGGGGTGTCAATTTTCACATTCCATGTAAGCTTTTAGATAGTTCAACAATTTTTTAAATAATTTGACAAATAAAATTTGGTCATCACTTGTGTCTTATATGTTAGTTAATTTGCTTAAGCACTATTTAGTGAATTGTAGTTTGTTGATCATTTTTTAATCATCCTCTAATATGCTTAATGCATGCTTATATTCTAATTTCTTCATTGGTTCATACACATAGCTAAAAATTTCTTTCTTTTTCTTCAATTCAATATAATTAAACTTTAAATATTAACACATTTTTCACACCAAAACTTGCAAATTAGACAAAGCTTAACTTTAGAAGCAAATGTGAATAACTCCAATAAGGCTCTCGAGAAGACGATCTTTCACCCTAATTTATCTCCAATGAATGACCAGAACTCTCAAACACCACCCATTGTTGTTAAACTAATTGGTTCCAATGAATGGAACTCCCGATGGATTCTATTGGCCATATAGACTATGATCACTTTCATTTATGAATGCAATTTCATCCATATGGTCAATTGCTTTTGTGCAATCACATGAGTACATTTCATTGAATTCCATCCACATGAACAATTGCATCCATGTTCTCAATTTCAACCATCTAGTAAACATGTCTTCAATCTAATCCATATTGTCCATTTATCCATGTCATCAATTTTCATCCATATTTTTTTAGCATCATCCCTTGTGATCAATTTCATCATTGAAATTTATTTTCATCTACACAATGTATTCCATCCATATTTACACAATTTGCATGACCTTGGGAAAAAAAAAAAAAAAAAATTACATTCAAACCCACATTCATTTGTTGTCTAGTTTAGTGGCCAATTTGCACATGTGATAGATACATTTCATTCATGTACGACATAAGTCATTTGTATCCTCGATTTCACTAATGTTGATAATTTTCATCCAAACACATAATTTCATTGAAGTGAGATTTTTTTCATCCACATTGAACCCATTTCAATTCCACCATAGTTTCTTTTTCCCCATCCAAAAGTACTTTATGCAAGGGAAAAACACACACTTATCCACAAATTTAATTTTATTATTTAATTTTAGGCCAAAACAAGCTTACCAACAATTTTATTTCACTATTTTTTTATTTTAGGGGAAATTTTTTTTTGCCTTGCCAACAATTTTATTTTAGGAAAAAAAAAAAAGCTTACCAACAATTTTATTTCATTATTTTTTATTTTAGGGGGAAAAAGTCTTACCCCTTTTCCCACATGCAAACCTTGACTTGGCCAAACAGATATTCAAATTTTCAGTTGCTTAATTTGGAGAGTGGGTTTTATTTGGACCTATTTTCATGCTGCCACGTGCCCTTTTTTCCCACATGGACCAATGAAAGGCTAACAAGTAGGGTATTTGATAAAACAAAAAGGAACAGAAATTTTTTGGTGCCTTTTTTGGTACATGGACCAATGAAAGACTGACAAGTAGAGGAAAAAAAATGGGAAAAGGGTTCAAAACTTTTTGTTTTCTGAAATTCTCGTTTAAATTGGACTTCGTCTCTCATTTTTATTTTTTAAAAATAAAAATAATTCTAAAATTTTATTTATTTATTTATTTATTTATTATCTTGCTTTTCGCTAAAAAAAGCCCCCAAAAAAATTCAAATATTTGGCTTTTTCAGCGAAAAGCCAAAGGTAATAAATAGACATGTTTTTTTTTAAAAAAATTTTAAAAAAAATTTGTGAAATAGGTGGGTGGGTGGGTTGGCGAGCATGCCCAAGAGGAATTAGCCAAATTTGGCTTGAGGTCAGAGGGGGCGAGTAGAAAACTTTAGGATTCCTTTCTTTTATTTGGCGACTTGTTGAAAGCTATCCTCCAAATATGGCGACCTTAAGATTTTTTTTTCCTCATAATGTGGCGACTTGGGGCCCCATTTTTTCCCTCAAAAAATCCTTTTGCACCCTCTTTTTTTCTCTCGCCAGGTTGCGAAAGTTCGCCAAAAATTAATTTACAAAGAACAAATTTATGATAGAATATTATTCCCTTTTTTTCTTTTTTTTTTTCTGTTTTTGGCAAATTTTCGCACCCAAAAAAAAAGAAAAAAAAAAGCGTTAGAACTTCTCCCTTGCGTTGAGGAAGGAAAGCTCTTTTGGTTCTTCGCTTGTCGCGGGGGAGGACCGGCGACGGCTGAGAGGGTGGAGAATCCGAGTGCGTTTTGCGCAGATTTCCGCGGGAATTGGGAATGTGATATTTGGGTAATGGCAGCAGTCGCGTGTGTGCGAGGAGGGTGTGTTTGTAGTTGGATTAACGGAGTTGAGAAGAGCAGGGAACAGTTTACAGTCTTAGAGAGAGTGAGCTTTTGTAGTAGCTATTACTGTAGAGTAGTTGATTGCTGCGTTTCTTCTTCGTCTTCTTCTTCTTCTTCTTCTTCGGTTTCATGGCCTCTTTTTTTTCCTGTGATTACTATGTGCTCGACCTCAAGCAGCAGCGATAAGTCTCGTGATATACAGCCGTTGCGCAAAAGAAATACCAGAGCGGCAAATCCTAGCAGACAACAACAAGGAGTGACGACCACAGGTCGTATATCTGCTAGCGATTTGCACTTGGTGACGGCTTTGCACGAGTTTATTGCGGCTGGAGATTTGCCGCCGCAGCAGGTGCCGTCGACACGCGATCTTGCCCTTAGCGGAAGACAGGACCTCGCCAACGCCGTAAGACGAAGAGGGTACAAAGTTGTGGGGCAGCTTCTTGCAAACCCTAATTTCCTGAAGACCTCCGATTCCGGTTCCGTGCAGACCCAACCTTCTTCAGGTAAAATTCCGGACAAAAAGGAAAGCAAATCCTTGATTGCAGGATACCAATTTAGGCATTTCTGCACTAGTGCCAAGACCTCAATAAACCTCAAGCCGCTGCTGTTTTAGACACCTAGGGTTTGTGCTACGCAGCCAGGGTTTATGTTGAACTCTCTCTAGCCCTGTTTTGCTGACCTCTCTACATCTGGTTTTGTGGAGTCAATGCTGTTTTTTTTCTGGTTTGCAGTTATGGCATAGAATTTAGGCTGGAACAAACTTGTGCAATTTTCTTTTGGCACTTCATTTTGCATGTCCAATGTTGAGCTCAATCTTGGCTCCTGGAAAACATTCATGTGAATCTTACTGTACAACTTCACAAACTAGTTGCCCAGTGTAGTGCTACATCAATTTTTCATATGTCAGTTTTGATCATTCAAGGGAACAATCCAGCACAAGCTCAATAATTCCTGCATGTGTATGTATGTATATTCACAGGAGTTCATGAACATGAAACTACACATCAAGAGCATCATGACATCTGGCAACAGGTCCAGCAGCATGCCCACATTTACCAAACTGCTGGCAGGAACACCAATGGGTATGTGTCATCTCAGCAGATAAATGGTCTGGGCCTTGAGCTTGGACCGAGCTGTTTTCCTCCTCATCCTGAATTGGTTGTAGGAAATGGGGCAGGTCAAACAACCCTGCAGAGGGATTGTGCTGCCTTTTCAGAAACTCCCTTAGAGCCAGCCATTTCCACTCCAAGTTTACTACCTCCTTGTGAGGGAAGGCCAAAGTCATACTTGAACCAGAGAACAGGACTGCTGGATGAGGAAGATCAGGCAATTGATATTTCTCGTACATGGCAATTGGAGTCATGTCAAGGACTGCTGACTCAACCAAACATGGCCAAACATACTCAGGTGAGAGAATATGTGGGTTTAAGTCGATGCAACTTTGATCCAAATTTTTTTTTGGGTCACTTCACTGTTTTGCTACGTCTGGTATTGTTTTTCTGGGTTTCTGCTTCCTTGCATCTTTGCTCTTCCTCTCAGTACCATTAATTCAGTGCACTTCAATGAGTTCTATTATCTTATCCCGTCACATTCTCTGTGATATCATATTTGCTCCAGCTTGATGAAATTCTTCTTACTCCAGTCAGATGTAGTTTATTATGTGTAACATTGATATCAACAGGAGAGATGTGGCCTCATGCCTTCACTAGTTTAGCATGATATCTCTGAGGAAGTGGCTCAATGTTTCACATCTGTCAGCCCGGTTTGCAGCATTGAGATAGATTTTTCATCTTTCTCTCATCATGTTCTGAAATCAACAAGGCCACAGTGCTACACCAAAGAAAGTCATATGAGTTGAATCTTGCCAAATGTGCAGCCTTAAAGCATAGTTTTCACAGTACTCCTCTCAGGGGGCAGGAAAATTTAACAACGGGAGCACCAATGGTGTCCATGCCGTTCATGCTGATGAACACTCAAGTGACGACAAGGAGCTTCAGTCAAACTCCACCAGTGACTTTTCAGGTTCCCAGGAAAGAATAGCCTGGCAGAAAGCTGCCATGCTGAAGACTAAGCTTCAGTCTTTCTTGAGCAACCCAGTTGAGAAAACCATGGTACAGAAGTCAAGGGACCAAGATGCATACTTTGACGATATGGCCAAGGAGGAGGAGCCTTTAAAATCCTCATCCCATTTGCAGGAAAATCAAGATATCCAGGCTGCACCCAGGTGAATCATACTCAAGAGTTTGCATTCAAATTTTGAACTTGTTCAAGTGACTTGTGATCTATGATTTGTTTATGGTTTTAGAGGTCAAAACCAACCTTCACATTTGTTTTGCATCTTCTATACTCTCTCAGCCATTTTCTGCATTTTTTTTTCTCTTTCTGATGTCCTGCACATTCCTTTGGTCAAATGTTTTGTGGAGTTTTATTGGCAATAATATTGAAATCTTATTAGTGCCATCCATGATGGGTCTGAAGAGGAGATGATCATTTTCAGGGGCCTTGATACATAAATCCTGATGTGTTTTAGTTCTTCCGTCTGCAAGCCAACTGTGAGTGTTCATGATGACAGCATTCTTGAATCTAGTCTTTTATGATAGTTGCTTTTTTTGAGTGGAAAGTGATGTGCTTTGCAGGACAGATCTGTCAACAGAGCTGGACTGCATCAAAGCCTTACTGCATACCAAGGAGATGGAAAATCTGAATGTCATTCGTGAACTTGAGGAGGTGAAGGCACTTCTTGCATTAATACGTGTGAAAGCAGCTGCTGAAGTGGTACAAGCTAAGCAGCAGGCTGCTGAGAAAGATCTCCAGTTACAAGTGGCACAACAAGCCTTGCAATCCCTGAAATTGGTAGTTACACATTGAATTCATATTTGCCCTCGTTTTGGCTCCTTTGTTATGTCTATTGAGAATTGGCTTTTCATCTCAGCATATTCCTGTGTTTGAACAGGTACATGTGGACTGGTGGGGAGAAGGCAAACGAGTAGAGCTTGCAGGGAGTTTCAATGGCTGGGAACACCATTTGTGCTTGTTCCCAGATTTATCCTCTGAGTCCCCCAAACGTGATGGATCCCGTGGACCCATGATGTGGTCTGTGGAGCTTTGGTTATATCCAGGAGTTCATGAGATCAAGTTCATTGTGGATGGCAAATGGCAAATGGACCCCCAGAGAGAAGCAGTACACCACCATATTGGCTCAAATAATGTTCTTCGAGTTGATCCTTGATCACTAGGCTCTTCATCTTGCAACTTTTTGGCTTGATTCATGCTTGTGGGTAACTTCATTATGAGCAATCAAGTTACACAAACAGAAAGAGGTTAAAAGAGAAGAAACTAGATTCTTTATTTCATCAAATTCATTTGAGCTGGAGTTGTATCGAACTTTGAGGACTTTCACATTCGCTGGTCATCTACATTAGTTTTTCCCCCTCCTGTTCAAGACAATTTACCTTCTTACCCCAATGGGACACTTGTCACTCCATCAGAGGTAGAGGGCCTGTGAGTTTAATCTTATGACCTCAGCAATACAGTAGCCTGGTTGCAGGAAACAAGTGAATGAGTGTCCTAATTTGGAGCCAAACTGATTGTAGTCACAGTCTCTACATGTGATGTTATGTTCATGCAATCAGAATTCTGGTTGTGAAGTTGGAATCATTTGATGGGCACCCGAGGTTCTATCTGTTGGGATTTTAGAGTCAGCATATTTAAATGTTGGACCTTCATGGCACTCAAATGTGCTTGCAAAAGGAATAAAACCAGTAGACTTCTTAGGGATTTGTAGTCAGCATGCTTGTAATCAGGGCCTCTTGGTAGCTGTATATGCTTGCAAGAGGAATCTGACCAGTAGCCTTTTTTTTGACAAAACATCAATATTGTGACCATGCTACACATGTAAATCTGGCACATTATTGTTGGTTGTGAAGGTGGAAGGAAAACTGTAGCAAGTTGAAAGGATTGTCCATCACCCTACTCTGTGGTTGCACTAGGTGCTCTGCAGTTAAATCCACCACCTCCTCGGCCAAACCCACATCCTCCTCCAGATTTTGGGCTAAGTACTTAACTATGTATTAAAATCTTGTGATTTTTCTTAAAATTTGGTCAAACTCTGGCTATTGAAAATCTCCAAAAGCACGACTTGAGCACTTTTTAATATAAATTTTTTTGGCCATACATAGCATGCAAAAAATAGGCTGGAAAGAACATAGGAAACTCAGAGAGCAAGAACTCTCTAGAGGACAAATTTCATGAAAATTTCTGCAAGATCTGCAGTCTAACAAATCTGAGCTGAAGGTCAAGGGAAGCCAATATTCCCCAGAAACTCACAAACAAACAAAACCCTAACCAAGGAAGCAGAAAATGATGAACTCACTCAATCATTTCCCAGAATTACTTAGACGGCAGAGTTTTTTTTTGCATTATCTTCCTACTGATTCTTGCAAGGCATTTATAGCCAGGGTTTGCATTCATGGTAATGGGAACCCCTGCTCCAAAAAAAGCCATGAACTCGACGCAATTATGAATGAGTCAAAGAGACAATCAAAGAGAGCGTGAAGGGAAAAAAAGGCTAACCAATAGTAATGACGCCATGCAAAACTCTCCTTCACATACTCCTTGGAATTGAAACTCTGCATAAGCTTGATAACCTGTAGGTTTGGCACATCGATCTCCGGGTGCTTGGAGCATTGAAGTCTTTCTTAGCATACAAAACGCCCTCCTGGAACAAGTACTTGTAAACCTCCACCCGGTTTTTTCTTGGGGATCAGCATTCTGCCTGTCACTGCTGCACGAGGCAACAGACAGACAGACAAACCCCAGCAATGGAAAGAAACTCGACTGCAGAAGCAAAACACTCCGTAGCAGCGATGCCGCTTCTCTCACCAGCAACAACACCCACACATCGCCCAAAGCGACACAGGAGGAAAGACGATCACTGTTTATACTTTTAGGGTTTAACGCTGGATTTTTAGGGTTGCAGTAGTTTTACATGATATTTTAGGATTAGGGTTTTAGATGATATTTTAGAGTTCGGGTTTTAGATGATAATTTAGGGTTGGATTTTAGATGATATCCGACCTTCATCCTTTTCAAAGTTTTCCAATATCCTATCCTAATAAATGAGATAATATTACAAATACAAAACATAAAAAACACTTTTTCTACCTATTCCTTAACTATCAAAAATTTCAAAATTTCAAATTAGGATCGTTAAACTTCCTTTTTTTTAATAAATAAATAAATATTTTCACAGCATATTGTTATCATCAAAATGATATCCGACCTTTGATGTGAATCACATGAATCATTTGATGGCTAAATAAATGGTAATGGCTAAATTGGTTTTGTTTTACATCAATGCAATAGGCAAGTACTTATCAAACTTCTACATATTCAAAGGTAAGCAATTGTGCTAAAAGCACATTGAGCGGTGTGAATCTATGGTTATAATAGTTATGCAGTCAAAAGTTTTTAAAACAACCTTTTTTTTAATAATAAATGGATTCCATATTTATAACCTTTGTTCAAGCTTGTAAAGGAAACATGTGTTTAATTAATGGGCATTTACATATTTTAAATGGCCACAACTCCCATGTGATGAAAAACATGCAAAAGCCAAGGAGGTGGGGCTTGATTTGATCACTTTGTCATCACACAAGCCATTTGTTACAACCTTTTGATCTTGCATGCTTTATACCTTTCAAGACAACATTCAAAGTTTACAAGGACATGTGGACATTTGCTAACAAAGGATAAAATTCTAAAGAGGAGGATCTAACATAATGGGCATTTTTAATTTTCAAAAACAAATTGAATTCACATAACATATGCAAAGGGTTCAAGACTATTGGAATATGATCCAAATGCTATGGCAACTAAAATGTAACTTATTGAACAATTTGTGGAGACAATAACATATTTTCACACCTTCAACTTATGACTTGAAGAGGTATTAAGTGATTGCAATCCTACCATTGAACCCAACACTTGTCACCACTATGTTGAGATTGAAAAGTAATCTAATGTATTGTAGGAAAGTATCACTCACTTTTGGGCCTAGTGACAAATGAAAATTAGAGAAAATGATGAGACAAAAATGGCACTAGCATTAGAGAATCCATTGCCCCTTGTAGTCACATTAGTTGATTCTTGATTTTGCTCAAACCTCTAGAGTGAACCACACAATGGGTTTCAACAAAGGACTATTCATTGAGTATAACAAGAACATCATGATGACCTTTGATGATTATGTGATTAGACTTGAACTAAACATTTTCAAAGTCATGACATATAAATGGACTTAAGCTAAACCCTAGTTCTTGGGTTAACTTGGATGAAGTAGAAGCTTCGGTCGAAAGCAACGATGGCAGTGTCTAGTTTGGCCAAGGAGCTTCTTTGCTTGAGATTACTAGAGACCAATTAACCTTCATAATTAATAAGTTAGAAAAAGATGAATTGGATAAGAAACATCAATGGCAATCAAGGGAATGAAGAATATTAAGAAGGTCAGTTGGAAGGATTCAAACTCCATCATCAATCAAACACAAAAGTTGGCCAAACCTACTTGGTTTGATCCTCAGGTAACCATGGCAAAGGTGGGAGTGAGAATGAGGACATGGGAAAAAGAGGCAACATAGGAGGAAGAAAGTTAGGGGCCAAAGTTAGGTCTTGGCAATGGTAGGAATCATGTTAATGCATAAGGGAGGTGTCCTAGTGATGGCAGGAGGTGCGTTAGTGCATTAAGGAAGTGTTCTGGCAATGGCAAGAAAAGATAGTTCAATGGGTGGGAGCAATGCAACAATCTAAAGAAGTTTCTGTTTTTTTTAATTTTAATTTTTGAATTTCTTTTCCTTTCTTTATACCTTTTTCTTCTTCTTTTACTCCCCCTTTTTTTTTCTCTTTCTTTTTTTCATTTTCCTTTCTTTCCTTTTTTTTAGCTTCTTTTCCTTCCTTCCTTTCTCCTTTTTTTTTTCCTTTCTCTTTTTTT
>Ga0116231_10011188_pt1 | contig 13959 bp, 12 predicted proteins | sample S1TSphgellanicum_2_FD_89695 | JGI IMG/M metagenome (GOLD analysis project Ga0116231, IMG submission 89695) | Host-associated microbial communities from peat moss isolated from Minnesota, USA - S1T2_Fd - Sphagnum magellanicum MG | ecosystem: Host-associated > Plants > Peat moss > Unclassified... | reverse complement strand
TATCAGCATCGACGACGGCAGTTGCTGCGCGGAAACGGACGTGAATGGTTCTTGGAGAGAGGCTGCAGGTTCTGCAGCAGAACGTCACGTCACGGACGGGAAGACGTAGTGAATTTATATATATGATTTGTGGCAGATGACAACTCTATCATCTTAGGTCTTCTTTATTACCATTGATTGTCATTTTATAGTCGTGAGTCCTCTTTGCGTAGGGTCTTTACCTGATTTTTGTTGATTGTTTGCTTTTGTTTTCTCTTGTGGTTGATTTTTGTTGATTGTTTGCTTTTGTTTTCTCTTGCGGTTGATTTTTGTTGATTGTTTGCTTTTGTTTTCTCTTTAGGTTGTGTCTAATTGTGTTCTCATTTGCCTTGTACTTTTGCTGGATGGGTTCCCATCCTTGATCTTTATTTACAGGGTTTTTCTTCTTCTTTAAAAAGACACAAATCTGAAAAGACACAATTTACACGCTGGTAGTGACTGGACTCTGAAAACCCTAATCCTATCTGGAGTCTGTCGTAAGACGCGAGGGCGTCTCTTGTGTTTTTTTTTCTCTTTCGTTCTTCTCCCCGGTGCTGTGCGTCGGGAACACGGTGCTGACTCTCCTGTCAGACATCTACGGTGCAACACGGGCAGCGAGCCATGAGCTTCCGGGTATGCTATCAAACTCCCCTGCTACACATACAGGCTTTCAAGCTGTCGCAGAAACAAGCTAGGTTGTGTACTTCAGTAGCAATCTGGGCATGTCTTCTGTGCAGTTACATGTTTGCAGGATGCATTCCACACATGCGACATATATTTTTGAGTTGTGGTTGTAAGGTCTCATGGACTGCCTCACTTTTGGAATGATTGTCTAGGGCATATGAAGGATCGTCATCTACGGTTACAGAACTGTTCTTATGCTTGGTCAGAACATTGTTTTTGCTGTTGTAGTTTTAGATAAACCTGAACGCTTGGTAGGATTCCTCCTACTCATTCATTTGCAGAGTTATACTGAAGGATTCTTGGTGAATTATCCTCATCTTCACTAGAAATTTAGCCAAGGATCATGACTTTGCTGCCACTGCATTCAGTTACTGTTAATAGTGTTTATGGTTTGTTTGGAGCAGTTTCACCAATACCAGGTGGTGGGGTGGGCAGTGCCTACTGCCACTAATGAGACACCAAGGGCCTATCGAATGAAGCGATGGGTCACTAATGAAGTGCATGCTAAATCCAAGTTCAGGTAGGTTTGGTTTGTTCTCCCAATTTCCTTGTTTCTAATTGTATCAAGTTTAAATTTTCTTCTGGGACTAGCTTGATTGTCCTGTTGAGTTGTGCATGTTTCAGTTGATCTTGAGGTCTCCAATGTTGAGTAGCCTCTGATGACATTCTGGTTGAACCACAGTCTAAATCCTCACTCAACCTCCTCCACCCAGGATTTGTACCTAGCATCTCCTGTAAACCCTAGACCTTAGACTTTAGGTTTGGAAGTTTTACCTTCAGGGGACTATCTATTTTCTGACTGGATTTATGTGGCAGGGCAGGGAAGAGACCAATAGCAGTGACTGCTTCTTTCACAGAATCTGCCTCACTCCGAGACCAAGCTGATGCCTCCCTCTCCCTGATTTCAAACCCTGGTCCTGATCTCTTCCTCCTTGACCTTGCTGAGAAACTGGAAGATTCCTTAGCCATTGACCGACCAACAAGCCAGGGGACCCAGGCTTTAGCAAGACTAAGAGAGCAAGCAGCTGATAAGGCACTGAGCTCCCATTGGCCAACAAATCGAGATGAGGCGTATCGATTCACTGATGTTAGATTCATTAAGGAACTCAATGTCATTCCTGCGCCACTGCCACAAATGGATGTGGACCCATTTATTGATATCTCAGGTTTCTTTTGCACTCAACATTCCATCAGCTTTTTGATTATGCTTCTCCTCACAAACTATGAATTGTTGTTGTTTGTTTCTAGGGTTACTAGCCTGTGGTGTGCTGACTGATATCCTATTTGAACCCGAATATATGCACATCATGTGACCATAATTTGATATTCTTCATTCTCCCATTTCCATATGGCCATCAGATGCAATTCTGACCTTGGATAGCCTGTGTTACATAAAGGCACATGACCTATCAGGGCAGTTGATAGTCCAGACTTGTGAAACATAATTTCTTTTGGCTCATTTTACCTCTCTCACCTTTGATCCAGATGAATTACTTTTGCTTGCATTGCTTTTCCTATACATGCCTGTCAGCCAGGGATGACAACATATTTGTTAGCTTTGCCTCTACATATGAGAAGTGCTCAATTGTCCACTGATAAAGTTGCACTCATTTTGTACTGTTCCAGGTCAAAATCTTGGAGAAGTGGAGGCTCTACGGCTTGTTTTTATCAATGGAGTGATTTCAGAGTCCCTCTCCAGTTTGGATGGTTTGCCAGATATGTCATTCATAGGTAGCATCCAGTCAATTTTGGAAGGGAAAGTAGGGAGTGCTGTCTCACAATCCCTGGAGCTTCTTGGAATGGTGGCTTCAGGAACTCATGATGACACATTCATGTCCCTCAATGGGATTGGTGCTCCAGATGTGGGAGTTGTGTTTGTACCAGAAGGGGTCCATTTGGAGAGACCTGTTCACATTATATACTACTCTTCAGGAAGGCAAGGATTTCAGGCAGTTGATGAGAATCTTTCATCAGTTTCACTTTCAAGTCCTCGGTTACTGGTTGTTGCTGGTAAGGATGCACAACTGGAGATCATTGAGGAGTTTCTGGGAGAAAGTGGGAGTGCATGCTGGACAAATTGTGTTTGTGAAATTTCATTATCACAGGGTGCTCAAGTGATGCATAGCTATGTTCAAGAGCAGGAGCGGAACTCTATTCATATTAAGCAAACACATGTGTCCCAGGTAATCGCCTTACATTCAGAATTGTGCTTTCAAAAAGAAGTTCTGGGGGTCCAAGTCCTTTAATCATCCTCCTAATTTTGGAAATGTATTGTGTTGCAGGGCAGGGCAAGCACCTACAAGTTGGTAGAGGCAAGTGTAGGTGGCCGGCTTAGTAGGCACAATCTTCAAATCATGCAACTAGGACCTGACACCCACACTGAATTCTCAACGTTCCAATTGGCAGGCAAACGGCAGTTGCAAGACCTTCATTCCCGTCTAGTTCTCAGTTATCCACGTGGAGTTAGCCGACAGCTGCACAAGTGTATTGTCACTGATTCTACAGGCCATGCTGTTTTTGATGGAAATGTGAGGGTCAACAGGTAAGAACTTGGCCACTGCTCTGATTTATAAGCTTGCAGTCTGCTGATTCAGTGAGCTTTTGAGTGGTGGAGATGAGAGTTGCTTTTCCCATGCGATTGTCATTCTTACAGGTGAAAACATTTTTTAGGTATGCGCAACAGACAGATGCTGGGCAACTTAGTAGGAGTCTGTTACTGGCTCCTCGTGCAACTGTAAATGTGAAACCTAACTTACAAATCATTGCTGATGATGTGAAATGCTCACATGGAGCTGCAATCTCTGACTTGGAAGAGGAGCAACTATTTTACTTCCGTGCCCGAGGTATAGATGCTGAAACTGCTCGCAGTGCACTTGTTTTCTCATTTGGTGCTGAGGTTTTGCAACATCTAAGTTACGAGAGTTTACGGAAAAGAGTGGAGGCCCTTGTGAAAGGATCTCTTGCTGCTGAGGGTCTTATTGACTCGAGCATTCCTGTTGGTCTTTAGAGAAACAGAAATTCGACTCATGCCTTTGTCGGATTTCTTTAGAGACAGGCTTGTAACATTTATTGAGTTGTATTTCGTATGACAGTTGGGATTGGGCATATTAGTTACCAAGAAGGTAAATGAGGGAATCAGTGTGATGTATGAGTTTTGGACTATCTGTCTCCATTGAGTTGTGATGGTATCTTTGAAAGGCTGGAATATGATTACAGCCATTCTCAGTCCCAAAACTGAGCTAGATTATTTAGATTGATTGAAACTTAATCCATCATAGCCTCGATCTAGAGGCTTTTCCAGACAAGCCTGATCAGTCATCTAGACATGGGAACAGCAATTTGAAATTCTACCTTCTCAAACTGGTCAGAATTCTATAGCTGTCAAATATGGACATTCCAATTTTAGGAAAGCATGCCCCTGTGAACCTGATACCAGCTTGATTCTGGTAGCTGGTTCTTGTTCAATGGAAGGTGGGCATAAACCTGGAATTGGTGCTGGTATAAGGCAGGTATGTATCTGGTATTATCTCAGGTCTCATACCAGGTTAGTATTATCTTCAGGTACATACCTGAAGGCTGATATTGCCTCAAGTCATACCTGACTGGTATGTTCTGCAATACCGATACGCACACCAACATTATCGAGGATTATGAAATCTTTTGCTTTTCTTATTTGCATTTAGAAGTTTACATCTAAAGTACTTATTTTTTAAAGCTAGTTTTAAGTTTCTAGTCATTTTATACAATTATGTGTGAAAACTATCTAACTCTCACATTAAGGTCCAAGCTACTTACAGGGTAAAGGTGTTGTGGACTGAAGTGAATGCCCCTTGCATATCTAGTCTTGCTAAAGAAGAGCATCCCAACTTACAAAATATGTGTTGGGTGAGAACAATAAAGGTTATGATGGATTTGGGCAGTAAAATGATTTTGGATGAGCATTTATGCACAAGATGTTTTGATTCGCAAAATGCATTCGAAAGTCTTAACAATTGTTTTCGATCGGTGATATATGATGATTGGTTCAAATGGCTTGTTATTAGCTGTCTCCCACCTTTCAGTTGTAATTTTCATGTTTATGGGTGGGGCATTGGAAATACTAAGTAAGCCACTTTATTGTGAGAAATAATTTGTACACCTAATGGGCACATAATGCCCAAGGAGTGGGGCATTCTGAAACAAGCACTTGCCTGCCTTGGAACCAAGGTCCACTTATTTTGGAAATGCGGTGTTCCTAAAATGTGTAAAGCACTGAGATGTAAGTCATACACTAATAATGGCAGGCTTTGCAAAGAGTAATTTGAAATTATGATTTGCAAGGGAGTTCCACACCTCTTGCAAGAATTTACAATTTCCCATGATGTTCTCATTTTTCTTCATCTCAATATCATGGGATCTCTTAATTCCTCATCCTTCAGCAGCATGGCCATGTGCACTACGTCATGTAAAACCCATAGAGGGTGGATCTACAAGAAAACCTAGCCTCAACTCATGCATCGTGCAAGTCCCTCATTCTCATAAATCCCCCATCCTAGGGCTTTACCTGACACTTTACTGTTTGTAAATTGGAAAAAAGTAATAGGCTCTAATATCCATTTTTGTTTTGTTTTGTTTTAGTTCCTCACCCTCCCCCCCCACCCCGACACCACAACAACAATCTTCAAGCGAAAGATTAAGTGTTTAATATTGATGGAGAGTTGGAAATAATCATCAAGTAAAAAAGATTAAGAGTTGAAAACAATTCATTAACCGATAAGAATTAAGGCATTTGAGAGTTGGAAGCAATCATCATGTAAAATAGATGAAGAGTTCAAGCGATTCACAAGCAAAAGATTCAAAGTCATATTGTAATGATTGAAACAAGAGATTCATGAAGCAAGAAGAGATTAAGAGTTTGATGATCAATTGAGAGTCGGTCAAAGCAAGTAAATAAAATGGTTAAGAGTTGAAACATTCATCAAGCAAAAAGATTAAGTGGCATTTGAGGAATTCATAGTGAGAGTTGGAAACAATCAATCATCAAGTACCAAAAAAAGATCAAGAGTTGAAGCAATTCACTCTAGGCAAAAGATTGAGAGCGTGATGCAATATTGAAGGAAAAGAATTGAAGTGATTCATGAAGCTGCAAGAGATTAAGAGTTTGATGGTCAATCAAGAGTTGGTGGAAGCAATCAAGTAAAACAAAAATTAAGAGTTGAAGCTAATTCAACCCAAAAAGTAGAGTAAGTGATGTGATTTGGTGAATATTTCAAGAGTTGGAAACAATCATATGTAATCCTGTTTTGATGAAGCTGGTCTGGAAGACTATTGCTCAAATCATATATATCTCAAGACTTTTAGATTCTAATAAAGAAAGAGGAAGAATCTAAGATAGATTCATTCCTGATCTTTCAGCTGTGGAATGTTGCAGTCTGATGAGGAGTTTGTAAGCAAATCATCAACTGAAGACGAGAGATCTGAGCTCAAATTGATAGACAGTTAATATCATTGTCTAGATCCTTAGGAAGAAGCTCTTTGTATTGATTTGCTGGTGACAAGAGGACCACAAAGTTCAGATCAAGTTATGAAACCTGGTGATGGGTGTACCCACAAATGTCTTTTAGAGTGAGAAAGCAGAAGAATGCGGAATTTGGGTTTTGGAGATCCAGGCAGGGCGCATATGCCACAGTATATCCTCAAAGCATATCCCTCAGGACGACGTTCTGCAGCTTTTCCAGGCGCTTAGGACGAGGAGATTCATGGCAGGAGCTTATGCGGCTCACGGGGATTCCCATCTTCTAGTCTGCTGTAGACTTCAGGTGCTGCGAGATCTCTTCATCTTATTCAAATCCAGAAGGGATCATATGGTAGCAGTGTTGGAGAAGGAGGAGGATGAAGAAGTGGAGGTCGATGGTGATTCCAGTCGACGCCACCCAGCAGCAGCTGACGCCGACTTTATCCCAGGGTTCGTTGGGGAGAACAAGCTGCACGTTAGATGAGGAACAGCAAGCAGGATGTTCAAGTATAAGTAGGAGCTTCAGCGGAATCGGTGGCAGCAGCAGCAGTAGTGCAGGGAGCGGATCATCCGCAAGCGACGACTGCCATTCAAGCCGCGTGATTTGGATTGCGGGGATCAATGGAGGTACCGGCAAGGATCATGCGCATGCGGGTCTCAAACACATCCTCCACCAAATCGTTGGACCAGGAGACCATATCTTCGCACTTGTCCTCTTTGACAATATCCCATCAGAATGTATGTAGCTCAATATCAATTTCTTGGTCTTCTCCATGTCCCATTTTTTATGTTAAATCTCTAATTCTTCCCATGAATCGACCGGCTTGCTTGCTACTACAAAACACCTCTATAATTTGTCCAAGCAGATCATGTCTAAAGCCCTGGCAGAGAAAGAAAAAACTGGTCATCATGTGAAGCAAGTGATGGGCATGCTTGCCTTCAGATGTCATTTCAAGCGTCATGATCTTTGAAGCTACTGAGCATCATGGGTGCAGTTTCCTTCTTCTGAATCTTTTCTTCTTTCAGCTGAACTAGTATATAGAAAATTTCTTGCTCTTCTTCTTGCACACTATCAAAAAGAAGCAAAACAACACTGAATTCTTGACTTGAAGCAGAAAAATCATACATGAATCTCCATCTTGACAATGAGATTTGTGAGATTTGCATCAGTATGTCATTATGAATTTCAGTGAGCAATTTGCAAAGTACCCAAAAACTAGGTTGTCATTCCATTAGAGAGAACACTGAAAATTCTCAACTTTTAAGCACAGAATCATACATAGTTATCTTACTGTGTCTCAATGAAATTCAGTGTGCAATTTGAGACGTACCCAAAATCTCTAGAGGTTGTCACTCCATCAAACAATTCTGCGAAAATTCTCAAACTTTCAACCAAAATATCATTCATTGATTTCTTAATCAACTTCAATGAGATTTAGTGTGCAATTTGCAAAAGTATGCAAAATCTAGGTTGTCATTCAGTGGGTGTTGGAATTTTCTATCATACAATTCTGCAAAAATTCTCAACTTTCAACAACAAAAATCATGCATAGATTTCTTAGAATACGTCAGTGAAATTCAGTGTGCTATTTTTCTGGGTTGTTATTATTATTTGGTGGCGTTTTAATTTTGACTTGAGAGATTTTGTGTAGCATCTAACTAATGACTTTTACTCATGCGGACAGAATGTAAATTTTTTTTCTTATTACTATTGTATGAAACTCAGATCTTCCCACAAGTTGTATCTAATTAGATATTATATATATGGTGCAGTGGGAATCACCTTTGCTTTCACCCGGGATGGCTTCAGAAGCACTGCTGAGCGCAAAATACTCAAGTGGTTAAGTGAAAAACTCAACTGGTGGCAAGCATATTTGCAAGATTTGGTTCTACATTGCAGGCAAAAAAATGTGAACTTTCTTCTTATTCCTCTGCCCAATCCTCCCTCTAGTCTTTGATGATGATAATAATAATAATAATAATAGATGTATATATGTACATACGTATGCATGTATGTATATACAAGTGTTGGTTCTGATATCAACTTTTGAACATTCTAGTTGGTCCTAGTATTGAGTTTAAGACTGACACCCATCTTCTTTGGTTTGGTTACTTATGAGATTCCTAGTATGAAATTGAAAGACTTTCACTCTTTTTCTCGCATTTGGAAGCAATGAGTTGAAAATGGTTTGGTTTGGTTTGGTTTGGTTCTTGAGCTTTTTTGCTTGTAGGTTACATTGGAACTTCGAGTATGTGCTGCACATTCATTGGGTGAAACCGCTGTCCGAGAGGCGCAATTTCTCCAAGCTACAGACATAATCTTGGAAAGGTGACCTTGGTTCACTCCTCTTCTTGATTTGCATATATTGATCAATGAACTTGTAAGAAATATAACAAAATTCCTATATTCATGGGTTGTTAGAAGAATTTTTTTTTTAAAAAAAATTTCAAAAAAATTTCCCTGATTTTGTGGTTTTAAAAGTTTGGTCAAATTTTCCAAAATTTTATCATTTTTTCTGAATTTACACTGAAAGAAAAATAAATTCCAATTTTTTTTGTAACCTCAATGTGAAAATTTGACAAAACAAAAATGTTAGATAATACTAGGAATGTAAATAAAAGGCCCCATATACAATAATAATTCAGCTAGTTGCCAAAGGGTGGTTTGCAACTCATGGCCACTTATACTTGAGAGAGAGTTGAAGTTGATCAACCATGACCATCTTTTGGGGATTGTAGTGTTACCTATATGCACCATGCCAATGTAGTAGGAAAGAAGTCATAAGTAAAGGGGCTCTTTTGTAGACCATGAAAGGACCTTAAAAAACCCAATCCTTAAAGGAGGCCTTTGTCATTTGACATTTCTTCAATTTAGTCACCTTCTTCTTGTATCGCTCTTTCAAGAAGGGATTATTCTATCCATTACTAAGAGAATGACAAACAAATGATGCATACTCAATATTGAGTTTGTTCTCCTAACATCCCATAAAGACTAGCTTAGATTATGCATAAAGTCATAACAATTGGTGGAATTAATGAAAATTTTTAAAAATGGTGGAATTTGTTCTAACTTTGCTCTATGTTTGGGACTCATTGTTGCCAAGAAAATTGATTATGCAACATAGAGGCTTTACTAATTAAGTACTTCTTGTGGGCGGTTGACAGAAATGATGGTAATGATTCAACAACTAGAAAGATTGCAAAACTCCTTAGCGAAAAGACCGAGGCTAGGGTTGGGTTGATGGAGAAGCGGCAAACTTCAAACAAGCTTGAGGCAGTCTTACAAGTGCCAGAAAATCAGCAGCCCCACAACTTCGGCTCTCATGAACTAACGCTCAGTCTTGACAAACAAACTTTGGTTAGTAACATGTTGAATGGGTTATGTGTAGTTTGCCAAGAATCAGAGGACCCATATTACCTTTCAATAAGTATAGATTTATCATCTACAATCTCAACATGAGTGGTTTTTATTTTTTATTTTTTTAATGGTGTTTTTTTTTTTTTTCATTTTTGTTGCATTGTTTCCATTTGTTAGGTTATGAACTCAAGAATTAGTTTGTATATAGAAATGCCTACAAATTGGAATTCTTTAGAGCATCCCCCATCAACACATTGCACAATATGTTTTAGTTGAAGAATAGTAAAGAATTTCTGTCAATTTGGGGTAGTAAAATGGCTTGAGGCCAAAATTGGTGCATAAGACGCAGTGCAATTTCCAAGCCTTATATACCATTGCCCTTGATTGGTCGAATATAATGATTGGTCTAAGTGGTTTGTTATTGGTAGTCTCCCACTTGTTGCGGTACCAAATTTCATGTTTATTAGTGGAGATGGAGAACTCAGAAGCGAGATGTCTTGGATGTGAGAAATACTCTTGAAGCCTCAAATATCAAGCATGGGTGGTGCTGCTCTTCAATGTTTAAATTGCAATGAGAAATATTTCCTTCCTAAAGCAAATTATCAGAGTCATTGCTAACTCATGTTTAGCACAAGGCTTATTTTTTAAAAATAGTGCGACTTTTATGAAAAACCTTTTTCCCCCCACACAAAAGAGAAAATCTCTAAATTCATAAAAATCATATCCTTTAAAAGGTTACTAATATTGTCCAAATCCATGTTTATTTATTATAAGATGTGTTATTCAACATCAATGAAATTCCAAAATTTCAATTCTACTAATACCCTAATACACTACCTTGGTTGCTTCAACACTAATTATATTACTTTCAGAAGTATTGAAAGTTTTGCATATTGTATTTGTTGAAATGAAAAGTTCAAAATTAATCAATTATTCAACAAACATGTGTCGAAGCAGCAGCCAAGGTCCTACAGTAACCATGAAACAAAAATCAGATATTAAATGAGTGGAAAAATGCTTAAAAGATTGATATTCTTTTGCACTTCAAAAAACCCAGCTTTGGAAATGCACCGTTTGAGAGGATGTACATTCCCACAATGAGACTAAGAATCTTCTACTTCGTTTTTGACTCAAAACCCATTTTTGAAATCGCCTTGTTGAAAGTGCCCTTCAATGCACAAGGTTAGATAAGTGTCAAGCATATACATAGGAGCTAGCGCGATAATCCACTTCATCACCATTGCCAAATGAGACTATAACAATAGTAAAAAGTACAATGCCCAAGCTCAAAGGAAGTAGCTAGTGCTTTCTAGCAAATCCAACAAGCACAAGCAAACATGAATTGCCATAGGTTATGTGACCTCACAATTGTGCTCCTCTTTAATTCCTTCGAATTGTGCAGAGCAAATCTGGTTACTGCTCACATTGGTGGTCCATCAGCTCTCAACATTTAGTAACACCCAATTGCTCAAACATTTACCAATTGGTAACCTTGAACAACCCATCAGTAGAAATCCTCAAAGTTGCTGCTTCCTGTAGGAGTCCTCTCACAACGCTCACCAGTTGAGATAATCTGTCTTATCAGGAGAAACATACTGGGTGTTTTTATGAGTCAGAAGAGGGCCAAAGTTGCTCAGACAGATGCCCACCCATCTCCATTTGCCATGCCCGGTCCACCAAGGGTGCCAATTCTCTGCAATAAACAGATAGAAGCCACTTAGACCTCTGGGGAAAAAATGACTGGGGAAAGAGCAGCTAGCTGAGCGTTTCTGGATGGAAGGAACAATGCAATGTACAGATACTGGTGATCAGAAATTACTACAAAGAGAGTTGAGAATAGTACTTGAGGTCATGACTGACCACAATCAGTGTACGCTCTCCTTTTAGTGACCATAGCAAGTTGACCACATCTGCCCTTGCTTTCCAATCTGTCCATCAGGTTCCAACTAATTAGCATTCCTCCTGCTTCATGCCCTTAAGGTGATGAAATTTCCAACCAGACTCATCATCATAAATTCCTGCAAACTCCCACAATGTTTCCCTTTTTCCCTTCTGGTTCTTCATCATTTTGTTATGCTCACAACACACTTGCAGCATCAAGGAAAAGTTCTAATATGTTTTGTCTAGTGAGGTAGAAACACCAACCTAGACCTGCCAGTGGCTCATCCAGTAGCAGCAAATCAGGCATCCGCACCTGTCATTAAAAAACAGAACATATGTCAACAACCTGTTGTCATCCAGCTTATCATTTGATCTATTGACAACCAGATAACACTTTGCATGTCAAGAAATGAAAGTACAAAGTAGGTATTGGGTACTTAATACTTAATCATAGCCTAAAATCAAACACCATGACTACTACAACTATCACACCTCTTGGATAATAACAGTACACACAAATGTCATTTGTGATCAGGTTATTAGGCATACTAAAGTGGAAGGCAATCACCAGCTGCACAGCCAGAGCTAGCCGACGTTTATATCCATCACTCAAAGTCCTTGGATTCTTATCAAAAGGGATGTCTGCCATGCCCACCTGCAAAACAAACATCGGCTTCGATCAATAAACCTACACACACAACCCCAACTCTACCAAAGCATTTGCCTATGGACCAATCAAAACCCTAACAAAACAAGAGCTCAGGAATCTCACAACCCTTGTCAATGTGGATGTCAAGAGATAGAACAGGGTTCAGGAAATACTGCAAAGACAGCAGCTTGTAGGCGCATGGCAAGCTGCTGCCGCAACAACATGTCTTCAGCTCTTCGAGACCATCCAAATGTGAGCTCTTCCAATACAGTGTCTGCCAAAAAATAGCTGTCCACATACACAATTATATGTCAAACTCTAAAAACCTGCCTTACAACGCTCAAACAGGGGAGTTCGGTGTACTCCTTAACTGATCTGCAACCCAGTGAGAGCATAGAGTGTATTCTTTGTCTAGGAAAAAAGAGATTCATTTGTGACCTGTACTGAAGGCCAAAGATCAGCAATACAGAATAATGTTATGTACATGACTTGCAGCTGAAGTATTCAGCAACAACTTGGATTTGCAAAGAATGGGACTTTTGAAAAACTCCTGATTCTCCAGCAGGCTAGAAAGTGATAGAAGGTAATCACTACCCTAGCTACGGTAGTAAGGGATGATGACGATTATAAGGCATCTATTACCGCTCAGGAAATTGGAACACAATCCCAGCTTGTGAAGCTAGAGATCTTTCAGAGCTGGCTCTCCCAATCCTTATAGAGCCTTCTGTTGGTGTTGCTAACCCTGCTAATACCTGCACACCGATGAGAGTGGTGGTTCAACCTCTTCTTCATGAAAAAATCCTTGCAATTGTGTTGTTGCGCTAACAGGTTCAATCACTATGTGATCACAAAGAATAAATTCAGAGGTAGCAGCATATCTCGAAAGCACCTCAATGTCTGGACACACTGAAAAAAAAAATCCCCAAAAAGTTGCAGTCAAAATGACTTGTTTCATAAATTGCCATTTTCCATTGTTGTTCTGAGATGGGGTTAGATGCTCAAGGTGGTTGCAAAGATTACAGAACAAAACTTGCCTGGAGAAGGGTGGTCTTGCCACTACCACTGCGTCCATAAATGAGACCTAAACTGCCCCATAGCCATCCATATCAACAACACAGATGCATCAAATCCGGTCAAATTCAATGGAATTCAAAGTGAGCCATTCAATGTAGCAAGAGAAATCTGCAGGGGGGGAAAAAAAATCTAAACTCAAACTCAGCAAGAGAAAGTGCAAGAGAAGTAGAGCTTGAAACTGACACACATCTCAACCCTAATACTTACATTCTTCATCAATGCATACCTTTTGTCAGGGAGAGACAAAGAGACATTGTTGAGGAGATTGAGTTGAGTGCCAGGTGGTCTATAGCTGATACCTTCCACCTGAGAACATCCCCACCACTCCCACCCAAAATATAACATGATTTCTCTAGATGGTGTCAGCAATGGATCCTGTATCCAAGAAAGGGGTATTGGCAAGAAAATTTCAGCATTAAGGAGATTTTCAGAATCCTCAACTTTGAAATAAAACTCTTGAGCAAAACAGATGAACAAGTTATGTGAAGAGGATATGTGTGAGACAAAAAGTACAAGAAAGAAAAGAATCCCAATTGGATGTTTTGAGGTTTTCTCAACAAAACATTTTGCACTTGGATGCAATTGCAGAGAGAAAATTGAATGAGATTGCAGAGAGAAACTGAATGAGATCACAGGGAGAAAACCAAATGAGATTGCAGAGAGAATACATACTGAGAGTGAAGGTATACCACAGAAAGCTTTGAAGGTATCCATCCTCATCGTGAAAAGAAAGAGAAAAGAGGATGCAAGGAAGGTTTGCAGAAACTGAGAGGACATTGCAGACCTGCACAAAGGGATGGC
>Ga0116231_10011187_pt1 | contig 13961 bp, 13 predicted proteins | sample S1TSphgellanicum_2_FD_89695 | JGI IMG/M metagenome (GOLD analysis project Ga0116231, IMG submission 89695) | Host-associated microbial communities from peat moss isolated from Minnesota, USA - S1T2_Fd - Sphagnum magellanicum MG | ecosystem: Host-associated > Plants > Peat moss > Unclassified... | reverse complement strand
TGTTTTTAATTGTTTTTTTTGGGGTGTGGGGGGAGGGCTATCCTTTAAGAATTTGTTTTTTGTTTCTATTTTGTAAATTTTAATTTTTCTCAAAACTCCCCCCCCCCCCCAATTGATGGAGAGAGAGAGAGAGAGACTTGTCTGGTTGGTGAAGTCATGTGGACATTGCTTCTTGTGTGGTGGACATTGAGCTTTAACTACTTCAACTTATAACAGTTGTGCTTTTCTTGGGAGCTTGATAGGAGTTGAGCAAAAGTAGGCCCCATCAATGGTATATATTGTGCCTGCTTTGCTCCTCCTTTTCACCCTCAAAAACAAACAAACAAACAAATTGGAACAAGGGGGGGTTTGTCACACTGTGGCCTTGCCATTTACATTAAAACATATCTTAAGGCAAAAGAACAATTATCCAAACTCAAATATTTCACCTTGCCAAAATATAATCATCAAAAAAATCCTCTAAGAGAAACCAAAATCCTTCAAGATATTATAACTCTATAACTAATCTCAAGTTTCAACTCAAGCCAAAATATTATTTTTCAAAAATACTCATATAAAAATAGACCTATTATTATTACCTAAGGGCCAAAATCCCTTAAGCTACTATACTCTATAATGAATCTAAACACAACAATATCCTTGCCTACCAAGGCAAGGCCAAATAAATTGGGATTTTGTGACCCAGCAGCACCCACCACTTTACCCTCCATTGGAAATTTGTTATGACCACCAGTGTTGGGCAGTCATTTACTTTTATGAACAATCTCCGGTGGTTAGGTAACCTCCAGTTAATCTGGATTTCTAAGGCACCATTGGTTCTTAGGAGGGGTTTCTTAGGTTTTCGGTAAACCCTAAACCTTAAACCCTAAGTTCTTTAAACCTGGTATCCTCCCATCAATGGTTATGACTACTCAGCTGTGAATGAACCGCAATTGAATTACCCACTTTGGTAACCTATCCTCTAAACCCGCAGACTTCCCCGTTCACACTGTGTATGGAACTTGTTTTGGGCCCTTCATTTCACGAGTGAACTTGTCCTGGGGACTCATACAACACATAAGCAGCATTCAAAAGCTCTGAAAGAGCTTTCCGGATGTTCATATATATAGTGCCATGGGCCTAACATTCAATCCCCAATTCACATTACAAATCATAAGAGATCATTAAACTTTGAGAAAACCCAAATGGGTGTTTTCCATACTTTATAGTACTCCAACTCTTGTCCATATGACTCCCATAAATATATTATAGTAAGTTTATGATAAAAAAAAATCCTAATTTTTTATGAACATAAACCGGATGTTGTTGTTGTTTTTTTAAAAAAAAAGCAAAATGTTTAGTAGTATATAACAATTTGCTATCGGTGGTTGTGAGGGGTGCATGTTTTGTGTGGGAAAGATGAAGAAGTGCAATAGTTGATTATGATATACCAAATGCTTTGTGATCGTTTTAAGACAACAATCATAAAGAGATTTCTACCAACATTCATTCTTTCTTGGGATCTAGGGTTGTATAATGTGAGATATTGTTGAATGTGCAAATTTCTCAAAATCTAATAAAAAGATTGATTGATTGGAATGTCTTTTGGTTTTACATGAAAACCAATTTGTTCATGTGCAAATTGTGTTTTATTAGTACAAGGTATGTTGTTTGAATGCGGAACCTGAAAACTTAATTTTGAATCTAGTTTAGGTCTTGGGCTTTTAGATTCATAAGAAGATTTTTTTTGCAAATGGAAGATGAAATATCAAATCCTTTCACCTTGGATGTGTGCGTATTTTTTTCACTTGTGGAATCAACACATCATGAAACTTTGTTGAACACATTTGAGCTCAACACTAGTTGTGCAAATAGAAATTTCTTTAGTTGTAGATCATGTACATTGTGATTCTCCAAAGTTTATAATAATGACCAACATTTTTGACCTATTTGTTGCTTTTTGTATATTTTACAAACAAGGTTACTAATAACTTAATATGGTTAGAAAACCATGCCTTTTTAATCTAACAAATGTTGCAAAGGATCATAAATTGTTAGAATTTTATGATATTGATGTGAAGTTAATTAAAAACAAAATTTTGTGTTTTTGTATCCATTGACATGAAAGACTTCATTCACAAGATTTATACGTTTTACGAAAGTTATGTTTGTATGCGAAAAGTATTCAATGCCTAACAAGGAACGTTCAAAATCTATATATTCGTGCAAAAATGGCTCAACCATGTACACTTTTTTCAATGCTAAACCAAAATGTACAAGTTAAAAATAAATGCTTCCATGTGAATTTGTATTTGAGCATGCACAAAAATAGCGGACTCATAACTTGACTTTTATGTATAAAACAACGGAAGGGAAGGTGAACCAATTTCTTGGTGGTCAATATATTCACATGTCCACTCTACATGGGATTTTTCTCCCAAGGTTTATTTATTGTTAAAGGGACTCTTTAAGTAATGTTTTTGAAAGATTGTTCATTTTCCATGGGAGGCTTCACTCACTCACTCACCACAAAGAAGATGATCATGTTTAATAATAATAAGAGTTTTAAGGATTCAAAGACCCAATGCATTGAATCCCCAATTGAGAGGTGGGTACAACAACTTACAAGCCCATGTAATGCAAAGAGGAACCCACATTCAATGCCCATTCACATGTAGGAGGTGTGATGTTCAAAGGACACCATCCCAAGGAGACATAGGTACTCCAAATTATGTTGTTTAATAAGTTTGTTGTTATGAACACCATTATAATCATGAAACATGAGTACAACCCACCCCTTTAATGAAAAAATCAATTCCTTTTAGTTGAGAGTTTCTTTTTATCATTTCCAGCACTCTAGTGCCTATCATCAAAGTCCCTTGAATCATTTGGACATTATAGTGCCAAAATTTAGATGCCAAAATAAGGTGCCAAACACATAGCTATTTTACTCATTACTACTTGAAAAAGAAGGGACCTCCAAATGTGTCTTGACAAACACAAGTTTGTTGGTGTTGTTGAGGTGGTTGCCACTTTTTCAACAAATTTCACACATTTCATTCCATGCTAGCAAAACTTGAATTGCAAGGGAAAAAAAAAACAAAGCAATTAGGAAAAAATTTCAAGGCAATAAAATACAACAAAATAAAATAAGGAAATACCACCACCTATTTAGTCTTTTAAAAAAAAAATCACCAATAAAATTTCCCTTTTAAAAGCCACAAATGAGATTGGTACCTAAGCCGACCTACCAATGTAACCAATTTTTGAGTCCTATTCCGACCATTATCCATGCTTTTTTCCTAGTTGGGATAGGCTCCATTTTTTGTGCTAAAATATTCACATAAAAAATTGTTCTTCTCCTATGGGTTAAATTCAATTGCATAAATGTTGAATGGGTGGATCGGACCCTAAAATAGTAACCAAAAAAAAAAGAAAAAAAAGAAGAAAAGTAGTAGAATAATAGTTTGCAAAGTTTGTAACAAAAATAAAATCATAGTCAATTTCTCATAATAATAATAATCATAATAAAAACCATTCTAATAAATAGTAATAATATTCATATTCATATTCATATTGATAAGTTTAATAAAATGTGTAATGTGTCTTGTGATCTTATGCAACTAGAACCCGCACCTTGCGGCGTTGAAACTAACAAAGTCACACACACGAAAACATGTGCACATGAAAAAATGTGTGAAAACATTGCGTACAAATATTTGTGTATGTATGTGTGATTTTTGTTTGAAGCAATTTGGTCTACAAGGTGTTGGTGGGGGGAGGAGAAAAAGAACAAAAAAACTCTATTAAGCTGACTTACAATAATAATAATAAAAAATAAAATAAAATAATAGTAACATGGTACATCCATCTATCATCAACCAAATTCATAATAATAATAATAATAATAATACTCATAAATCATACTATGTAATAAGTTGCAATAAGGAGTGTAATAATATGCATGTGCTTCCTTGCTTTTTGTATGCGTATGGTCCTTTTCCACCCCCACACATTGCAACTATTGTCGGATTTGATCACATTTCGATGACATTTGATCATTTTAAGTTTGCAAATGTTGGTTGCACTAATGATCAATATTATTCATAATTGTTATATTCATTATGTTGTTCACTTATGTTGTTGTGTTTTTTTGATTTTTTTCTTTTGGCAAAATTTGCAAGTCATTCATATTGTTGGTGTTGCATTTTGGGTATATGAATTATTTCTTAAAAATGGGTTCACAGTTTGATTGTTCTTCTTGTAGTTGAAGTAATAATAATTTAAAATAATAATAATAATAATAATAAAATACATAATTTTTTTTCCTTCTGTTTTTCAAGCTTTGCTGCTGTTGTTGTTGGAGGAAACAACAAGAGGAGAACAACAAAGAAGGCAACAAGCTTGCTGTTCTGGAGCTTCCTTTGGATCTGTTGTTGTTTGTTTGTTTGTTTGTTGTTGCTTTCTTGTTGTTGCTCTTTGAGCTTGTGTTTTGCACTAGTTGATGGTTCTGTTTTGGTTTGTCAACAGTTTTGTAATGCTGTAGAAGAAGAAACAAACAATCTTTTGAAGCCTTTCTCTTCACCATTGAAATATATATGCCTGTTTTTGTTTGTTCCAGCTGGTGTAGGCTTCTCCAGAAGTAAAGGAGAGGAGAGGAGAGGAGAGGAGAGGTGAAGTGGAGGTTTTGTTATGTTCTGTTCTGTTCTGTTGTTCTTCTGAGGAAGAAGAAGAATAAGGATTTTTTTTTGGTGTTTATTTCCTTCTCCTTCTTCGAGTTTTTTCTTTGTTGGAACTGAACCTCTTGGTCAATGGCCTCCTGACGAGCTCACAATTTTTCTAGATCATCGAGAGCTAGATTCTGATGTTTCTTTTTGTTTTGTTTTGATATTTGGTTCCCGGTTTGTTTATTGCAATTTGCCTTCAAGATTGCTCGAGATTTCCAATTGTGTTTATTAGACTTGGAATTGAAGAATGAGCTGTGGTCAAGCGTTGGAGGTTTGTTTTTTTCTTTTTCTTTTGTGGAGCTCATGAATGCTTGAGCCGTTGATGAGCTGATTACGGAAAGCTTTCTTTGGTTTTGTGTTTTGGTTTGTTTTGCTTTAGGCTGCAATGGAAACACTTGCAATCTGCGTTGGAAGTGCAGCAGCAGGTTCTTTTACCATCTTCATCATCATGTGAAGAAGATGCACTGGGGACTTGTTATGGAGGCGGCGCAGAAAGATCCCCAGCAACAGCAGCAGCAGCTCCTCCTCCTTCGTCTCCCACCAACGCTCTAATGTTTTTCAAAGTTTGTCGTGGTTCTTCAACAGTAGACGAGAATGCACACTCGGCCGTCGAGAAGAAGAGCTTACCGTCGTTTCCTAATCCTTTCCAAAACTATGGAAAGACATCACGGCCCTCGAGGCATGTGGAGACCAGTTCCATATCCAACGGAGCAGCAGCAGGAGGAGCAGCAACAGTATCCCCTGCTGCTGCTGGAGCCATTTCTGGATTGGACACAGCAACAACAACGACAACCACCTCGAGAAAGTTGGACAATTGTAGTGGAAGAACCAGCTCCAGAAAAGGCTTTGTCAAGCGCACGGCTCTAGGAACAGGGACGGCAAACAGCTTCAGCAAGCCAGACAGTATTCCATCCTTACAGCAAGCTTTAACCAGCTTCAAGCAGGCATATCCCAGGTTTGAAGAAACGGCAGCTGTTGATCAGCTGCGAGAATCTCAGTATGGACATCTGGAAGAAGATGGACATGTTTGTCTAGACTATTATGGATTTGGTCTCTTCTCACAATGGCAACAGGTCTGTCTGTCTCTCTGTGTCTCTCCATAAATTTCTCTTCAAGTTCTCGGATTCTGACGCAAGTCTGGATAATGTTGTGTTGGTCAGATGCATGCCTGGATGCTGTTGTTTTACTCAGATGCATGTCTGGACGATGTTGTTTTGCTCTTTGAATGCTGCTGCCACTAGCTGGGGTTTTGTGTGGATATGTGAATCAGTCCTATGTTTTTCTTTTTGTGGATTTGCAATTAGGTCATGTATCTGTGAAAGAAAATCAATCTGATGGTTTTTATCTTTCTGTGGATTTTGTAATTAGGTGATGGAGCATCCATCTTCATCATTTGGGTTGGCTTACATTTCTGCAAATCTACCAACACATGCATTGTATGGAACGGCTGATGAGGGAAGTCTGGAATCTTACATCCGGAAGCGAATCATGCGGTTCATGAATGTCAATGAAGCAGAGTACAGCATGGTGTTCACATCCAGCGGAGGTTCAGCGTACAAGCTTCTGGCGGAGTCGTATCCATTTCATATCAACAACAGACTGCTCACCAGTTATGATTATGAGAGTGAAGCTTTGGATTGGATGGTGACATGTGCGAGGGACAAAGGTGCCAAGATCCTGAATGCAACATTCAAATGGCCATCAATGCGGATTGTGGCATCGGACCTCAAGTATAAGCTTCGAGACAAGAAGAAAAAGAAGGAGCAACAAGCAAAGGGTTTGTTTGTCTTCCCTGTTCAATCTCGATTGACAGGTGCTAAGTATTCGCACCAATGGATGTCTCAAGCACAAGCAAATAAGTGGCATGTTTTGCTGGATGCATCTGCTCTTGGCCCTAAAGATATGGACTCTCTGGGGCTGTCTCTAATCCGGCCTGAGTTCATCATCACATCCTTTTACAAGGTATGTTCTACATTGCTACACTAGCTGAACTATGACCCAAATGGGTTCAAAACCGCACAGAAACAAGCAGCAATTGTAGGATGTGAATTGAGTGTAAAGAATTTGGGTTTACCACCTTGTTGCTCAAATCTGTTCGAAATCGCTTTTGTTTGTGGATTGTGAGGGTTTTCAAATGCAAAAGCTGGCTTTCAGGTGTTTGGTGCAGATCCTACGGGATTTGGGTGTCTCTTTATAAAAAACTCAGCCATTCCAAGCCTTCAGACTTCATCCAGGGCAAGAGGAGTGGGGATGGTGCGAATCATTTCATCTGGAGCTTCAAGCTCCTTTTCAGCTGCCAGTGAGCGAAAAATTGAGTGTACAAATGGTGATGAGGAGGAGGAGGACACAAGTGTTTCTGAGATTATGGAATCTGATAGAATAGAAGAGTTTGCAGAGGATTGGTCAAGTCCTGGGAATCATGTTTGCGCAGCATCATTTTTGGACAGAATGTCTGCTGGTGGATCTGTGAATTCAGGACTGGATTCTGAAGTAGGATCCACACCTGGTTCTGAAATCACCAGGTCTGAAATTGAAGAAGGGGAGATCAGAGACCAAGACCACAGTGATAATCTAAGGGCCGGGGATATGGGGAAGCTTCACAAAGGAACCAGCATCTCTGAGACTTCTTTGTCTGATGGAAAGGATGTTCAACTGGGTATATAACCCTGACTCCCAGGCAAATAGTTAGAGTCTTGTCTATGAAACCAAAATGAGAATGGTCTGTTGTCAGCTTATTTGTTTTGAATGCTGTTTTCTCTATTGAATTTCTCATTATCATACATACTACTGTTGATGGTCCCTGAACAGGTGTGAGACTGGCACTTTTGTTCATACCGGTGTGAGTTTTTCGTTTTTTGTTTGTTTTCTGTCTTCCCTAGTTTGGTTCTTTCTGTGGCTTCCTGAGGAAGTGTTAACCTTGCTGTTTTTTTCTTCATCGTGAGAATGGAGATTTCTCTATTCTTATGAACGATATTTTCTCTATTGAATTTTTTGTCCAACTCTGCTCCACTGCTTCCACCATGGATTAAAAAGTAATGCAAGTTCACAAGAAATGTTTGTAAGATTTGGACAGATTTTGCTTGTGGTGCAGCATTTGTCCCCATTGAACAACTGATGATGACATTACTTGTCATGGTCTGGGATTTCACAGGGGCAGGAACAAAGGTGGAGGTGACTGACAACAGGCAGCTAATAGATGAGGAAGAGGCGGATGCATTGATTTTCCCTCTCAATAGACGAGTTCTACACACCCCAATAGAATCACTGACTGATTCATTTAAGGAGTGCCCTCCATTAGTGCTGAGAACTTCATCTCTGATGGTCAATGGCAGGGATACTGGGCAACATGAGGGTCTAGATGTGCAGGATATGCAGTTTAGGATGTATGAGGCGGATTTTACACCACATCAAGGCTTCCATGAAAATGCACCTCTGAGTCTAGTCAGACAAGAAGATGCGAATGGTGGGGATGGTACGTCCATTTACACACAAAGGGAAATGGAGGAGGGTACACTAGATGAGCCCATATGTATGAGACCCACAAACCACCTTTTGAGATTAAGGCTTTCTTCTTTCTACTTTGAGGTTATAATTTAGTTGGCATTTAACAATTTGTAGTGTTTGTTATGCAGCAAGAAATGGTGATGCTGAAAGCCAGAGTCCTTTTTTGGTCAACCACTTGGAGGCTCCTGAAGTGCTCAGGAAGATGAGGAATGTCAACCATGAGATCTCTGACCATTCTGAGATAATACTTCTGGAGGATGTGATTGGAAAAGGAGGTGAAGAAGATACTAGACCAGAATCATCAGATTTAGGTTCTAGTGTGATCTGCAAGGGGGATGAGGAACATTTTCTAATGGAGGGTAGGGGGGCAGGTAGTTTCTCTAGGCATAGACAAATTCTCTCATCAGTGCGGGAGAATTTTGAAGGACAAGCAGATCTGGATGTGAGTGAGCCAGAGGCTTATGATTATGATGGTACAAATGGAAGACGGATGCAATATTGGAGTCCTGGGGAGGTAGGCTATTTTATGCCCAAAACCCACCCTGTCAATTGAGCTTATAACTCAAGCAGTGCAGTGCTAGAAAATGTATGAGCCGAGATTGGTTTGGAAATTGTGATAGCAGGTTCCTAATCTTAATTCCTGGATCCTTTGAATCTGCACACAATCTCCACTACTGTCTTCTTGCTCCTCATAAGATCCAAGTCCTAAAATAAAAAATAAGGAACAGGTCAAGAAAAGCTTGCTGTTCTGGTAGATTCTTGCTTGTTTGCAGGATATGTAGTTAGATCAGAGAGTCCTTGTGTCCTGTCTGAAGTCTATAGCTTAGTAGTTAGAGCTCATGAACAACTTGAAAGTTGTGTGTTCTGCTCCCAATAGTTGTGGTATGGTAGATAACACCCAATATTCTCAGACAAAGTGAGAGGGCATGACTTTGGTATTACCTGGTCATATTCACGACTGGGAAACAGGCTCAACAGAAAGGATCTTTCTTTTGTAATTAGTAGGTAACAGAAAAATGTGCATTTGATGTCATGTGGTAGTTATGGAGTGGTGCTTGTGTAAATAATGGTACAGGGGAGCAATGAGTGGGCGGAGCATTATGCAATGTCAACAGATGGGTCTCCAATGTATTATGATGATGAGGAAGGAGGCTCAGAGGAGGACAGTGAGCCTGAAATGATGGATGATAAAGATGGTGTGGTTTGTAGTGGACTCGACCATGCTGATTCCCAGGGTCTCAACAAAACTAATCGTAGACTCAGGTGAACATGTGTACAAATGTCCAACTTCTTGTTGTTGTGGAAAATTGGTGTATGCATAAACACTAATTTAATTGGTTGATGGAGAGATTCTAGCTGCATACAAATGCACCAACAGTTGTTTGGGTTGATTTCACAGCCAAGTTTTTGGATCTTCCTGTTACTGAACATGGATTTTTTTGATGGCAGGTATTTAACCAATTGGGTGATAAATGCTCTTCTAAAGCTGCAGCATCCAGTCCAAACAGGAGGAGAAGGAGGAGGTGTCCCCTTGGTCTATATTTATGGTCCAGAAGTTCAATTTGACCGGGGTGCATCATTGGCATTCAATATTTTTGATTGGAATGGGGTGCTAGTGCAACCAACTTTAGTGCAACGGTTAGCTGATCGGAGCAATATTTCACTGGGCTTAGGGAGACTTTGCAATGTCATCTACCCTGAAGGTGTGCAAGACTTACGGGTATGTACTTTGTGATTTTGCTTGAAATTCTTTGTATTCTTGAATAATCCAGTGTTTACGGGTCTGTGCCTGTGAAGGAATTAGTCAGTCAACTGGTATGTCATTAACTTGAACCAACAGTTTTGTGCTACATGCATAATTTTATGCCAATGCAAAAGCAAAAGGGGTTCATGACACTGTCCTCGCAAAACTTTGTCTTTCTCTTGACTTGGTTGCTGTTGACTCCAGGGCTTACCACATATGGAGAAGTCTGTCACACACAGAGGAAAAACTGGTGGGAAGTTGGAAACTCCCCGAGCCTCAAATGCTAACAAGGGAAATCGACCTTCAAGTATTAATGTTGTGACAGCTACACTTGGGTTTGTGACCAATTTTGAGGACGTACATCGCCTGTGGGAATTTGTGGCCAAGTTCCTAGACGTGGATTTTGTATCTCAAGAGGGTTGGCAGTACCACTCACTTAACCAAGAAATGGTTGTACTTTAGACCCCAAAATCTTAAAAAGGATTTATTGAATTGGAGACCCATTTTTTAATTCGTTTGGTTTCCACTACATTCAATTCTTATGCTTTGGGTTCTTTCTTGTTTGGAGGAAGAGACTACTAACCAAACACTAATGCTAAAAATCATAGCGAAGTGTGTCAGTTTTACTGGAGTTCTTGCGTGGCTGGTTCCCTGGGACTGCTGCAACAAATACAACACCCATCTGTTTGTTCGAGAAATTTATACAGGTACAGTCCAATTTGACACAAATTTTGATGTGCACGTGAAGGTCAGAAGAAAAGATGCTAAATTCTGAAAATTTGAAACAAATTCCACACCTGTTGTATGATCAGAAAAATTAGTGGCCACAAATTTGTATGCAAGAGTACTTGCTCTACAATGTAGAAAAAATATTTGTTAGACTTGTGGATTCATGTGGCCGAAATTTTGTCAACTGCAAAGTCCTCAATGGAACATTCAGGTAAAAGTTTTAGGGAAATAATGATACAAGGATTTGCAGGAAAATGTGAGATTAAGCTCTGTTCACAAGCTCTGCATAATCTCTATGGTAGAGGCACAGAATTGTATCTGTGGGCATGGTCAGCTTCCTGTCCATCTCTCTCACTCTCTCTCTCGAAACTTTTCTCTCGAATCCCAGGGATATGCAAATTTTCTGAAAGGTCTCTTTGAGCACCTGGTCTGAGAAAGCTCATGACAAGCCAAAATTTGTGTTTTGGCATCACCCATTTGCTGCTGATGTACCGTCTCCTGCAATTGGGAACAAAAGCAGAGTTTGGTACATGTCCAGTCTTGTGCCGCAATGGAAATTTGATGATAACCAGGAAACACATCCAGAAATGGAAAGGTTATATACACTATTTGATTGTTGTACTTCATCCGAAATATGATCTTGCATTCATCCAAATGAAGGGCTGTACGTGAAGGGTAAAACCTGATTGAGGTCACAGGCTTTACCGAATGTGGCCAGAGACCTTTGATTTTTTCTTCCGAAATGAAATGGTCTATGTTTTGAGCAACATGGCCTCCAATTACACTAGAAATCAAGGGTGTGGTGTGATGAATTGAACTCAAGGAGTTGCTGGGTTTCGTGAAAGAACCAATAAAGAGCCGGCAATTTTCTGGGCAGTTATTTGATGTTATTTGAATTTTTTTGAGAACCGTGGTGATACAAGAATTGGGTATTTGATTATTTGTTTCCATGGTTATTTATCAGAACCCGGCATTTGAATGAATGTTTGTGACAATGGTGATTATCGTCTCTGATAACCTGGACTGATGATACCTGATGGGTATTTGACACAGTTTTTAATACCCACCCAACACTGGAAAACACCAACTAATGAGTTCTAAGAACCACCTTGATAATGAGCGGAGGTCTTTTCCTGTTTCTAATAACCGGCCAACATTGGAAAAATTACTTTCATCCATCTCAAGCTGCTTACTAATAAGCTCTCTCTCTCTCTCTCTCTTGTATGTATGTCTATGCTTGTGTGTGCATCACATGTCATGGAGCCATTCCTACCTCTTTAACAGTGGAGGTCTGTCTATCTATGCCTGTCCAACAATCTTTGCTACTATAGAGCAATTGCCTGCAAAATGAAGGTGACAACATCTTTCAACCCCCAGTTGTAGAACACAAATCTTTCAGCTTCTTCAGTGAGGCCCCATTAGAGGCTACATTTACCCAAGGTGTTGCAACTGGTACTGGACAGAAGCATTGTGTGTGGGTTTATAGTTAAACTCTAGAGATGGCAATCCCACTGTCCAGCTTATTTTGTTGTGCCAAAAGCAGAGTTGCATTTTAATCCCAAGCAGCCTTTTTTCTCTTTACCTAGCAAAATTTCGCCAAAAAGAGAACTTTTAAATGAATTTTTTTTGAAAATGAGGTGATTTTGGAAGGTTTCCATCGCCAAAAGTGAGGAATTTTTTAAAAAAAAATCTCCAGATTTCTGTAGTTGTTATGAGTGTCTAGCAACAAATATAAAAGGTGGATTATATTTTTTGTATTTCATATCTGGTTTATAGCCATATTTGACTAAATCTTCCTGAGGATGATCGCCATTATTTCTACATCTTCCAAGTTCCTATGTATGATGCCGCTTGGGCTACATTCAAAAAATCCAAAAAATAACGCTGATTCCTAGACACATGAGGTGTTTTGGAGGTCAACTTATAGTACAATTGGTCAGATCGTGAAATTTTTCTGAAATGTCCTTACTGACATATCTATCAGGAGAATCAATCGACATCAATCAACCGTAAGTGGAGTAACCATAATAAGTGTTGCTCACCGGGCATCGGGCAACCTCCCTAATACAACTGCAACCCTTGCAACTGCCGATGTTAACCTTCTTCACCTGATTGGTTCCATGCTGGCTTCCTGCAGAACGTCCAATCCTTTCTCCTTAGAGGTCATTCCATGCATTATTTTCACCAAACCCCCACTCCCCAAAATTGACATGGATTTCCATTTTCCTTTTGGGGACTTAGGGGTCGGGTGGGGTTGCAAGCCCTTTGCCTTGGCGAGCATGCTGGTTCCAGTCTATGATCACACTCCACATGGCCCAAAAATAATTCTTGAAAGAAGTTCAATTTCTGCTTGCTATGTCAATTTACAATTTCAAAACAAGTCATTTTTGGCTTATCAGACATAAATTAAGGGTTAAATCAAGTGCATTAAATAAATTCCTGGGAAAATTTTCAATGGGAAAAATGCAGTTATATTCATTCAACATGGGTGTTAAGTTCACCGAAGACCTGATAGTGAAGCAAGCCAATGTTATTAATGAAACACAAGCATTTAAATTGTTAATACCCTCATGATAAATTAGTTGCCTTTCCTTTCATTTCCAGAAGGTATTTATGCTGGGCACCAGGCCAATGTTCCATAATAGGATTCCTGTACACACAAAATTCAATGATTTGTATTATCTGTTTTGACAAGCTTTTAGGGTTTCTAGAAATAAAAAATATATAAGAACCAATGACTGCACCTTTGCAATTATCATCTCATAATCTCCTTTCTTGAGTGTGTGACAAGAATTTGATTTGCAGTTTGCGCATTAACCCGTATCACAGTAACCCTAGCAGATCTGTTCATACTAAAAACAAAATAATCATTGGATTCTGAAGCTGCACTGAATCAACAAGCCAAATGGGCCCTACACAAATGGGCCTTTGAACCAAACAACTTGTTTCCATTTTGCAGCTGCTATTAAGTAATCCAACTCATTAGGTCATACGGATATGAATTTCATAACAACTCATTAGATCATATGGATTTTTCATAACAACCCATTGGGTAATATAATATTTCATAACAACCCATTGGGTCATATGGATATAAATTTCATAACAACTCATTAGGTCATATGGATTTTTCATAACAACCCATTGGGTAATATAATATTTCATAACAACCCATTGGGTCATACGGATATAAATTTCATAACAACTCATTAGGTCATATGGATTTTTCATAACAACCCATTGGGTAATATGAATATTTCATAACAACCCATTGGGTC
>Ga0116231_10011185_pt1 | contig 13963 bp, 15 predicted proteins | sample S1TSphgellanicum_2_FD_89695 | JGI IMG/M metagenome (GOLD analysis project Ga0116231, IMG submission 89695) | Host-associated microbial communities from peat moss isolated from Minnesota, USA - S1T2_Fd - Sphagnum magellanicum MG | ecosystem: Host-associated > Plants > Peat moss > Unclassified... | reverse complement strand
GTGGTGAGTCTTGTGTGTCCAAGTGCCCGTGGCAAGTCCCAACACCAAAAGGTGTCCTGAATGCTAAACTAACCCGATTTGGGTGGTTTTTGGATGCAGATTCACATGAGCTAAGTTAGTCCCTCAACCTAGTCTAATCCTGGGGCTCCCAACTCGACCCTCTACCCCTTTCTAGAGTTGGAAGCTGGGAGCGTGCTACCAAGTTTAATTTTCCGCAACTTGACTTTGTGAAACCCTCAAGTGGGTTTCACCCCGTGACTTGGGAGCGCGTCAGAAGATGCTGGCAAATTTTGCCATGGTAATCGGAGTTGCTTTCGTTTCGAAAACTTAGCAAAACAAACAACTTGCTAATGTCCCTATTTCCCACAATAATCACAAAAGAGATCCTTGAAAGGAATGTTGCATCACTAGCTTTGTGGGCAAGATTGCCATAGTAGTTGTAAGGAGGTAGGATGGGTGTAGCCGAGTGCACCACTCTAGCCCTTGAAGAAGAATGTGATGATTTGGTTGGCACAACTAGTGGAAGCTTAGGCCTTGAACGTGATGGAGGTTTCATAGTACTAACCTCATAATGTGCATGAGCCAATTCCAGCTTTTTAGAAATGTTATACACATTCAGCAAAGTGTACGAGTTTCCAAATTTTGCAAAAACCCATTGCAAAACTTGCGCATGGAGTTTTGGAATACTTGCCAACGAATGAAGATATCAATAAACAATTTCCAGGTCTGTGATGCTTTAAGTATCCTCTTTAAGCTTGAAAAGCCTCCTGTAGAGCATCTTGAAGGTTTCATCCTTCTGTCAAGAGAAGTTGGTGAGTTGTAGTATTTTTTCTGAACTCTTAACTGGAAATTCCAATTCAAGAATTCGAAAGAGTCCCCCCACTAAATTAGCAAAAGTTGGTGCATTGATGGTGGGAGGATTGTTTACGATAGTAATAATGGTTGTTAAGGAGAAAGGTTTACTAAAGTAGGTACCGAATCTGGATTATTGGGCACAGTCCCATGATGTGCAATGGTAGTTTGTAGTGTAGCTTGAAAGGCGGTGGCGATGGTTGTGGCATAAATTGGATTAGGAATCTGGGTGATGCCCAAAATCCTCGAAAAATATTGTTTGTAGACATCTAGTGCCTCATAGTGCACATCACGAGCTAATTGTTTGAATGTGAATGCTTCGATGTAATTAGCGCCATACTTGAACTCCAATTCACAAACCACAGTTGAAAAAGTTGACTTGAACTCCTTCAAAGAAATGGTACCTAGCCTTCTGCTGAACTTCTTAATTATCCTAAGGGAACTGTTGACCTCCATGGTGTATATGGGTGTAAAGGTAACAACTTATAACAGAATATACAGTGATGGTGTGAAAACTAATGTGGTAGCAGGTCTACCCCATTGATTAAACCCCTACAAATGGACTTTGATGTACCATTGATGCAGTGTAACCTAAACTTGAATTCTTGGTAGGAATTGTATTAGATGATGATGGCGTTGTAGATGCTTGATGGTACCATCGTGAAAATCATGAGCTCAAAGAAATCGGCTCAAATGATTGTGTGTTACTTCATAGCTAATACCTTTATTCTGGTTGAGCAGTAGTGCTCTCATCATTCAAAGACATGGTGTTGTTTCATGCCCCAAAATTTTGTAACAATATAGAACATTAGCTACAAAGTTCTAACACAATGTATGGTTTGAAGAATACAGTGTGTCGATGGGGATGAACGGTGATGGACATGCGTCGGTGGATGTACGTCTGTGGACGGATGTCGGTGGACAGAAGGGGCTGGATGGATAGAACCAGATGGACAAATGGGGACTAACTTCAGACGAAACGAGGACAAACATTAGACGAAACAGGGACAGATGTCGGATGGAATGAGGACGGACGTCGGATGGAACAAGGACAGATGTCGGATGGAATGAGGAAGGACATCGGATGGAACGGGGATGGACATTGGACGAAATGGTAATAGATGGTGATGGATGTTGGACAGAACGACAAAATGGAACAAAACGAACTACGATGGAACAGTAGAATGGAACGGACTGCGATGGAATGGTAGAGCGAAACGGACTGCGATGGAACGGTAGAATGGAACGAACTGTAATGGAACAGTTAAACGGAACAAACTATGATGAAATAGTAGAACGGAACGGACTACAACTATGACGAATTGTGTTGACAACGACCCTACAGTAATAATTTGCCTTTGCGAGCTTTGCAACAATGGCATTCAAAAGAAAAGAAAGATTTTTTTTTTTCTACTTTGTGTATTTGTTTTTTGTTTTTGTTTTTCTTCCATAGCTATTATAAGGGCTACTCACTATATGATTACAAGCTCAAAAACACATAGGACTGCATAGCCCAAATGCTAACCTCAAAACCCATGTAGAAGGAAAGTAAGTGTATGTGGGGTTGCATCATTTAGTGCAGATCTTGTACTGTAATCCAACCTTGTGTGTGTGTGTGCATGTGTTTCCAAGACCTAAAGTTAGCAGTAAAACAAACTTTGGAATTGCTTGCTCCTTCTTCCTTCCGAAGCTTCAAAACTTAGAACTTCATAGCTTATAGCTTGTTTCCGGTGCCCCTTTTCCTTTGCTTGCACTATTACTAGTTATGGTTATTATTGTTCCTATTGTAGTTGCAATATAAGAGTAAAATAAAAATAAAAAAATAGCAGCAACTCAAGTAATTAGCAAGCAAAAGAAACCTAAAAAATTCAAAGCTAAGAAAAATCTACCACTTTCAACATTAAGTGACGAAAAGTAGTTTTTCTAGAATTAAATTGCAAATAAGAAAAAAAAACGTAATGTATGTAAATGGTGGCTGTGTAATAGCCATCGTGAACATCTAGAAATTCAGTTTGACTATGGAAGAAACTCTCCCTAACAAAGGAATTCTAGAAAAACTAACAAGAGAAGGGAAAAAATTGGCCTTTTATATAGCTGTCAACAAGCTTAAACCTTAAACAAGTCATAACCCTAAAACACCTAATAGCGTATAATAACCTAAGAACATACATTAACCCTAAAAGGCATGATTGGCATGCCTATAATCGGCCATCATGTATGAGGCCATGCATACGGGCATGATAAACACTAATTCCAATACAAATGAAATTATGCAAGTACATGGTTTGATTGTTTTTGAATTTTTTGCCCAGGGTTTAATTTATTTTCTTCCAAAAACATGATCTAATTATTTGCTTGTGATTGTTGGTGCAAATTAGTGATTTTGATTCCAAGCTATTGCATTTTAAGTATTGAATGCAAGCTAAAATTATTGGTGTGGTAAAGTCTTTCTTGGCTTTTGGGTAAAACCAAGTTAATAGGAGCCAATTTTGGCGTAATTAGTCCTTGGTTTTGATGTTCATAAGCCTAATACATTAAGTTAATGTTGAGGGTATATGTTGTATTTATGTGAAGCCCTTTTTAATATGTTAATTTAACATCTAGTAAAATTTGAAAGTAATCCAATAATATGGAATACCTTTCAACACATTTTAAAGCTCATAATTAGTGCTTTTCAACATAGTGAAATAATATAAAAACACTATTTAAGCATCGTTGTTTAACACTACTTCATGGCATTTCATCCAATCTTGTGCTGCCACATCATCTTTTCAAAACTAGTCATAGTGATTTAGGAGGTTGCCATTGGCTTCTATTAGCTCGTTTTTACCTTTTTGCATGATCATTTAGCCTTATCATGTTCATATTATACTGGTTTTTACATTTGACTTATGTTTCAAGAACTTGCAATTCAAATGTTAAAGATTATGTTGGCCTTGAATTGGCCATGTAGGTTGCTACAGATTATGATCAAAAGATTTTGATGTTATTCTTGCTCACTGTTTATCAAGCCTTAACACCAAATTCAACCATTGTTACATTTGTTGCATCCATAGTTGTTAAGCTAAATGTATTTGGATCCTTGGCTTCTATTGAAAAAGCTGCAATGGGGTTCATTAGAATTGAATGGTCGTTTTTCAAGAGGACTACAGTGCCAATAGATCCTTTCAATCCATTTACTAGGTGGGCAAAACATGAGCAATGGTTTCCAAATCTAACTTATGTTGCACAACAAGAGATGGGAATTGTTGGTTCCCAAATTGAAATTGAAAGGATTTTCAGTATGGCAAAGGTCATCACAAGTCTGAAACGTTGTTGGCTTAGGATTGAAAATTTGGATAAATTGGTTTTAATTATGAAAAATTGGCTAGATGATCTCAAATTCGGATGCACAAATGGGCCTAAATCATTTGAAGAATTCCTCAATTCTGAAGACGGTGTAGTTGCTAAGAATGAAGATTTGATTGTTGATTTTAATTTGTTTGAAGAAGATTAACATGTTGTTTCAACTTGTGATGTTGAATGGTGCAAAATAATTTGGAAGCCAAACTATGCTAAAGGAACAAAAAGGAGACCCCGAATGCAACTACTTTAACCCCTCAAGGCAAAGTGCTACAATGATGAGAAAAATTCTATAAAAAACTTGAAGCACCCTGAAATTTTCAGACCTTCACAATATAGGTTAATGTTAATAAATAGGGGTCTATGGTGTTAATGTTGATTTGCATTATCTATGAGTCCTTGTTGTCAATGTATTTTGAGGTTTATGTTAGTTTTGAATGATTTTGTTTTTAGTCCAATTATTTTAGCAAAAGTCAAATTGATTTTGTGTTGGTTTTAATTCTTGAATGGTTGTGTTTCTATTCCCACTATTTCAATAAGGTTCAATTGATTTTGTGTTGGTTGTTGGTTCCTGAATGGTTGTGATTATGCTCCCATTGTTTCAACAAGGTTCCATTTGATTCTGTCAATTGTGAATCTATGTTTCTACTCCTATTGTTTTTAGGTCCAATTGATTATGTGTTTCTACTCCCACTATTTCAACAAGGTTCAATTGATTTTGTGTTGATTATTGGATCCTAAATAGTTGTGATTATGCTCCCATTGTTTCAACAAGATTCCATTTGATTATATGTCAATTGTGAATCTATGTTTATGCTCCCATTGTTTTAAGGTCCAATTGATTATGTGTTTTTGTTCCCATTGTTTTAAGGTCCAATTGATTATGTGTTTTTGTTCCCATTGTTTTAGGTCCAATTGAATGTGTTTCTACTCTCATTGTTTTAGGTCCAGTTGATTTTATATTTATGTTCCCATTGTTTTAGGTCCAATTGAATATGTTTTTGTTTCCAATGTTTCAACAAGGGTCTAATTGATTGGCCTAGCTAAAATTGAATGTACATGATTTGTGCGGATTTGGGTTTGTGATGCAATTGCTTGTTTGATTTCTGCAATGTTGATGCAAAGTTCTTGAGTTGTAAAAGACTTTGATGTGATTATGTTGAGTGAAACTCAATGTGCAACATCAATTTTTGTATGAACTTGAATGCATGTTTGCTTGAAGGTTTTTGCTTGCTTGTGTGTATGCTTAAGAGAGTCTAAGAATGCACTTTGCACCTACTACTGAAGTTGAATGTCATTTTTGCACAAGCTAGAGCTCAAGGAACTAGCCAATTCTTATGGCATCAAACAACGACAAATCCAAATTGGTGGATCACCTAGGTTGCAATTTTTTAGTTATAGCAATTACATTAAGTTTGGTAGTTAGTGATTGAAGCACGATTGAAACATATACATGTAGCTTTCTAAACACATTTTTTATGCCAAAGGCAATTAATTTATACATACACAAGTTCTATGTGATCATTTCTAACATTCAAATTTGTTTTGGACTCCTCCTTTTCAAAAAATTTGAAAATGATGTCAATTATGACAATATTTTTTAATGCACATGCTGGGGTTTATGTTCAACATGCATCACTCGTTTTTGTGCCCATTATGCAAGCCCTTGTGAAAAAAAAAAAAAAAATCTTGAATGACCGTGCCCACTGGGTATAGGTTGCTTTAAAAATTTCCAATGCCCATGCCCTCTAGGCTTCACAAATGGTATTTAAAAAAATGCCCTGCCCACCTGGTATGACTAAAAGCCAATACCTGGCCAACTCTGGTATATACCCACTTACTCATTGGTTCTCCAAAAATCAAAGGAACTGGTTTTGGTATGTAACCATGGTTCTCAAAAAATATGGAATTTGTTTCCTTAAAGAACCAGCCAGAGAACCGCAGATTGTTCTTTCATGAAAACAGCCACTTTCCTTAAGGTGTTTGACATGCACCTGGAACCAGCCGGTGGTTCTCTGGTCCCTGAATATTTCAGAGAAACAGAACCGGCGGTTCTTTAAGATCAAAGAATTGCCCAATGCTGATATTCCCAACACATATGTGTGTGTCTCCTCAGCCTGAGTGCAGGGCAAACTTGAATTGCTGTTCATTTATCATCCATACTTATCATCCAAAGATCACTAATGATGCCAGGTTCTATCCACCAGAAGTTGAACAGAAGGAGGATGAGGAGGAGGAGGAGGAGGAGGAGGAGGCGGAGAGGATCACGAGCATAGGTGGTATATATTTGAGAAAAAGAATGTGATTTTGCATGCAGCAACAAGAACCCACCACCTTTGCCTTTTGCCCTTTGCAGCTGCTGATCCTTTGCAACAAGAAAGAGAGAGATCAAGTGGTGAACATGGAGGAAAGCTGGTGGCTCACCATGATTGGGTTTCTTCTGGGACTCATGTTCCTATTCTCTGGCTTCGTGGTCAATGCCTTGCAGGTGTTGTCAGTGTTGTTGTTTTTGCCATTTTCAAGAAAGGCTTACAGACTAGCCAACATAATGCTGATGGAGAGCCTGTGGTCGGAGCTGGTTTGGTTGCTTGACTGGTGGGCTGGTGTCAAGGTTTTGTTCTCCTCCTCCCTTTCGGCCACCTGAAACCCAACCCCATTGTTGTTGCTCATGTTGTTTGCTACTACCGTGTGTTCCATGTATGCCATGCATGCATGATCAGCTCTGCCATTTCTTTCTGTGGGGTAGAACTGTGAACCTCACATGATCAATCAACTTTGTTGAACATTACTTTCCCAAGTCCTTCGATTCCAGAGATCCCACTGAAGCCAATTCTTTGCAGTTCAAGAGAGGATGACATATATGTTCAGAAACTTGTTGGTCTCTTGACAAACTGGTGATTGGCAGGTACGATTGTACACAGATGCAGAGACTTGGAAGCTCATGGGTGGGTTGAGTCTTTCAGGGCAAAACCCTACTTTCTTTTCCTTTGACATGTTTTTCAAATGGAACTAGACTGCATGCATGAAAAGCACGTGTTTCTTGGATTCAATTACTGCTGAATTAGATGCTGCTTTCAAAATATAATAAAAGAAGCATGTCATGAAATTTGAAAGAACTTGACGGATGACCTAAGTCATAACGTTAGACATTTTCACATGCCTCCAAGACTGAGTAAACCCTAGACCCTAAACCCATGACTCCATGCAACTGATCATGGTATTATGGGTTACAAGTTCAGACATTTAGCTGTAGCTCCCTGTAGAAGCTGTAACACAACATGTTGGTGGTGGTGGTGGTGGTGATGGGGGGTTTTGGGCTGTGAATTTTGTTTCACAGGTAATGAGCATGCTCTTCTGATTTGTAACCACAGCAGTGATATTGACTGGTTGGTTGGCTGGCTCTTGGCCCAGGTTCATCTCTGCTCCATGAGCTCCTTGAAACATGTGTTTTGTTATTCAGTTTAGTTTCTCAACATGGTTTCTCAATTCCAATGCATTGTTAGCCTTGTGATTTCTTGTGGGCCAATAGCACATTTTTTAGCTCATTATATGAAGGTCTACATTGAACTCAAGCAGGGATTTGCAGCTTGTAATTTTTTCACTAGACACCGGTGCAAAATTGTTGTCACTGAGCTAGATGGGTTCTTTCAGTAGTACCCATTTTATCATTCTCCAGGCTCTTCACAGGTCTGTTATTTACAGAAGAGTTGCAAATTCACGAAAACCCTATTTGAGATGGACAATATTTCATCAGCTTTAGCAATTTGCAGACTGCATTTGAAGCTTAAATTTTCCAGTCAGAATTGTCCCACTGCACAGTGTCCTCATTGTTGTGTGTGGCTTTAAGGTAGACAGTCCATTGAGGGCTGAGTACTAGGGTTGAGTGTGATTGCTTTCTGCCATTCAGAACTCTGCAAGTGACAATATCTGGCTTGTTGGGGGGACTGCTGCAGCGAGTTGGTTGTCTTGGTAGCACTCGAGCTGTGATGAAGATGTCCACAAAGTTCCTACCGGTTTCTTTCTCCTAATTCCCCCTCCACCTATAACTTGCTGGGGTTTTCATCCACTGGGCTCTCTCTCTGCTTCATTTTCTGGCCTGGAGAAGGAATTTAATGTTGGAGCTTGAGTACATTTATGATGATTAGCTAAAGTCTAGACATTAAACCTGAAGCCGGGGTCATTGGGAGGAGTTGTGGGGTTGACACAGGTGGTAGGCTGGTCAATGTGGTTATCGGAGTATGTATTCTTGGCCAGAAACTGGGCCAGAGATGAGACCACATTGAAGGTTAAGTTCTCAGCTGCAAACTTCCTGTGTACCCTAAACCCTAAGCCTTCACACAACCTAGTACTTGGGCCATACATACTCATAAGTCACCATGGCAATTGCTCTTTCTTTTCTCTGACTGACTGATTTTATGTACACACAGATCAAACTGATAGAGTGGGAACAGTGATGATTTCATGTTGCAGAGAGGCTTTGAAAGGCTCAAGAGTTTTCCTCGGCCAATGTGGGTGGCTCTCTTTGTGGAGGGCACACGATTCACAAAGGCTAAGCTTGCAGCTGCACAAGAATATGCAGTATCTGTTGGAATGCAGATCCCCAAACATGTCCTCATTCCTAGGACCAAGGCAAAATTCCTGTATTCCACTCTTGAACTTCCCCACTTACTATGCCTCTGACATGGATTCTCTCCATTTCATTGTTTCCAATGGGATTACTAACTACAATCAAACAAATTTGACAGCCTTCTCTATGTGTTTCCTGACATGCAGGGATTTGTGTCAGCAGTGCAAAATCTGCGTGGTTTTGTGCCTGTTGTGTATGATATGACAGTTGCAATCTCCAAGGAAGCACCAAATCCAACCATTCTCAGAATACTCAAGTGCCAGTCATCAGTGGTAAATATAATCATCAACCTGAAATACAATGGTCCATGGGTATAGATTGCAAACAATTCACAAGGTAGGAAGTATAGGGAATTCTGGTCTGGGATGTTTGATGAGAACTCACATCATGCATGCCTGCAGGTGCATGTGCATGTGAGGCGGGTGCCCATGAAGCAGCTACCCACAACTGACATTGAGATTGCAGCATGGTGTCGTGAAGCTTTTCATAAGAAGGTGCTGATCAATGTGCTCTTGGTTTGTGCCAATGACAAAATCTTGTACAACATCATCCGTGACATAGTTATGTTGTAGAAGATTATGTGATGAGCACTTCTGGCAAGTCTTCAGCTACACCAAGTGCAATTCTTGCTTGAGCTGCATTTGCACTCCCAACAGGCATTTATGAGTGAACTGAGTGGGTGTGTGGTGATCAGGACATGATGCTGGACCAGCATGTAAAAGCCAATACATTTGGAGAGCATTTGTACCAACCTGATCCTCGCCCCATTCGACCCCTTGTTGTGAGTTATATGCAATGATCCAGCATCCACTGAGACTGAATAATTTACCTTTCTTGAAATTATTGTCTGGGTTGCCTCCATAAGCAATCAGGATATTGTTGTCTTGGATCATCCAATTTTTGGAGTCACTCTGCATGTGGAACTTCAGCAGTCTCTTTGGGGAATTTTCACTTTGACCATTTTCATTGTTAGAGTCTAGGGTCCAGAAGCTTTGTTGTTGTCCCTTCAAAGTCTAGAGTACTTTTGTCCAATTATCCAGGAATGAAACATATCAAAATACCACCCTCTTCATGGGCTTTTCAGAGGCTGAAAAGAATTAAGGGTAGGTTTACAAGGATTTACATTGAGCTGGAAAAACTGATTTTCTTGCAGGTGGTTGTAGGCTGGGGTATAGTACTGCTGACAGGAGCAGTGTGGCTACTAAGAACCCTTTTGTGTACACAAAGTGGGATTGCATTGGTGGCTGGAGTGCTTGTTCTATTGCTATTCCTTGTGCAGGTATACAAATGCCTTGCACTGAATCCTCTTCAGTACCCTCTTCATGCTCTGTATGTTTCTTTGTCCTCCTGGGTCCACTAGCTCCTTTCACTTCCTGCTTGGGTGCCCTTCAAGGTTGACAGTAAGTACGTCACTGGTGTGTTCCGCATTGAAGCTTCATCAGTCAGGTCTTATGCAAAAGATTGCTAATGAATGTAAGCAAGCAAACAGGGCAGGGGTTTTAGTTTGAAATCTTCAGTGTCTTCTAAGTGAGGGTTCGTGGGGGTGGCACAAGATCAATCTTTTCAATGATCATCAGGGAAAGTAGACATAAACAGAGGCTACCCAATTCCCAAATTAGCTAGGTACCTATTAGAGGCTGATTATGGAAGTACTATTGCATACATGTGAATGACGAGGACTGGAACAGGTGCTAGTATTGTCCTCTCAATCAGAGAGGAGCACAGATCCTGCAGCCAGTAAACCAAAACCAATTCACTCAACACAACAACCTCCTCCAGATCCTGATCATATCAAGCTTCATTGACAGCAGACGACATATCCAACCAGTTTCTGCAGATACTCGACTCCTGAAATCCCGGTCAGATCATGGAGATAGAGTTCTGGAAATTAGTCATGGGTATCTTCCTGCACTTTCAGTCTCAACCATTTGCTTCAAAGTTTATAGCCTGCTGCAATGTGTAGTCATGACCACATGAGCAGATTGTGGAGGTTACACAATTTTAAGCAAACACAATGTTGTCCTACATGACACAATTTCATGATGATTATATTTTCTTCCGGACTATGGTCATGGCATGTGATTAGGAGTACCCATTGACCAAAGTTTCTAGGTGGGCTTGAAATGGTCGAACAAGGAAATAGGGATTCATTGGAGATCCTACCTTCACTGTGTAATGTCCATACAAGGTGAGGTAAACCCATGAACTCTTTTTGTGCCTCCAAAAATTCAAGTCTCTAAAAGCCCATGCTATTGAGATCACATGAATTTGAATCCTAACTTGTGTTGCTTAGAGAAACTCCACCTGTGCTCCGTATGTGACCCTGCAAATTAAAATTGGCCGAAATTGGAACATGCCAGTTTGACTCAGCAAAACAGTTTTGGCCTAGCATTTTTGCACAGTTTGCTGAGACTGGTAAAAGTTACAACAAAGCCTAACACCTGCCACAGAAGAGTGTAATAAATATGATCTGACTGCTGCTTCCTGTTTCTGATTGGCCAATTGTAATGGTTGGTGCAGGTGCTTTGATATTAGTAGTTTACCACCTATTTGCAGTCCTATTTTAGTTTTATGGGTGGGGTTTGAAAAAAGTAAATAACTAAACATGGATGTAAGAAACATTTGACACTCAGACGTAACAATCCAGGGTCTCATATTGAGCAACACAGGAGATGCTCTGCAGATATGTTGGGGTTCCTAATACCCATTCTATCGCTCTTTGAAGCTTAATGTCACCCAGATGCAATCATAGAGCTGTACTGCTATCTGCCTTCTCCATATAAGCTTAGGTCCTTGCAGCCAGGGGCCCCATGGCATTCCATCTCAAACTTCAGAAACAAAACTTCTGGACCTAGGAGATGTGATCGTAGCTTTGACATGGATGTGCAGTCACTCTCATTAGTTTGACTTTCCCGAAGTGACTTCTAAAGGCTTCAATGTGTAGCCAATGCCACATTCAGGGCAGTAATGTGACAGGACAAAGACACCCAATCAACCATGTAGACATAAAAGGTGAGAGTGATTTGAACCTTTCCAATGTTGAGACTCGCTCCAATATTGATTCAATCTACTCTGTTCCCCAATCCAACTCTTTACTTTCAGTTACATCAATGTCAGGTGAGTCCCTCAAGATCCATTCACTGCTGGAGTCCAGCCTGTCTGTAGAACTCCATGTGTCTACATCTGTGTCACTGTTGTCCTGTCCATCATGGTTATCCAATGTATTTGCATCTACTGGTGGCTGCCTCGAGGAAGAAGAGCCTTGAGGAAGTGGCCCTGATGACGGCCTCATGGCTGATTCCACCAGATAAACTACCCCACAAATGATTGACCCAGCTGCATACCAAAATCAACATTCAGCCCTGTGTAATTGTGAGACTGGTACTATTATCGGACATCCACAATGGAATCCTAACACTAACCTGAACTTAAAAATCTTGGTCACAGCTAATAATGCATAAGGAGTTCTTAAACTAAGCCTGGTGAAGGTCTTGTAAAAACTTCACGTGCTCTTCAACTCCACCCCACTCATCAGTCTACACCCATTGTCTAAAATGAGTGACACGGCGTACATCAAAGACAACTCCCCTTGTGTGGCAGAGGTGTCATTCTCAAATTAGTATGTATGCTCAAAATCAGATAATCATTTATTGAACTCCAATGCAAGCACAACCCTGCAGTCAGAGGACGATCCCCTTCTTTTCCCAAGAACAAGTATTCAACCCAGTCTATCAGGGAATTTTCCTTCCTTTCCTCAAAGAGATGGGCTTTTCATTAAGTAGGTTGAGGTCAACCAGACATATCAGAGGACTGCCACAAACTTCCAAATGCCTGACTGCCCCTTATCCTGTAATGATCTCAGAGCTTGATGACCCACTTCAATATGTACACAGAAAATGTTCTCTTATCAACAAACTGGGCCATGTTAGTGCAAATCAGGATAAGGTACAACTCTGTCCACTTACCTGCAGCATTTGTGAGGAACCGTGGTCGAGGGCGGATCAGAGGCAGGCCCTGCATGTAGAGGCAAAACAAGATTCATCATCCTTCTCTTCACATCAGTTTCATCATGCATGCCTTGACAATCAAAATTGATTGCAATACTGGAGAAAGCATCTAAATAGGATGTATCAGAACAGAAAAGTATGCACAATTTGCTAAAGCAATTGAGCACATGGTTATAAAACCACAAACATACCTGTTCCATTGCCATCATATCAGATCTTGTGATAACCATGCTCCGGAAAAGTACAGGGAGCTCACTTAGCACCCCCACGATGCCGCCCGCTATCATTGAGTTCTTAATGTCCTGCACCCCTGCTCTACCATGATGCATAAGACAGAACTGTAAAGTGAGGACAGATTAGACCCCTTTGAGGTACCTGTTACAGTTGATTGCAATTTTTTTTAATCTTCTGAAAGACATGCAACATAGAATCTAAGAGTCGACCCTCAACAAGTGGAAGTTGGTAGCAACCTCGCATGTGCTCAAGTGAACACACAACTCCTCTATAAATTCCAAGTGCACCTCCAAATGCCGCACCACCTGCTAATGATGACCCCACCACTGCTCTCACTGCATCAGGAAACCTGCCAGCCAATGTTATAGCTCAAATGATCCAAAGCATTCATAGTGAACCCTAAAGCCTAATCTCAAGACCCACATCCAGCAGATTACAGGTCATTCTTTTTCCCAATGAATTGATAATGGTTTCATAGAAGCACCTAAAAGATGCCTTGAAGCACAAGACACAGTGGACCTTTGAAGACAAACCCTAAGAACTGTTTTGAAATGAATTTCTAGATCTTATGGGGGCGGCAAATCCACTGAAAGCAATCTTTGGAAAAACCAGGCGTTGAGATGCACAAGAAGGTGAGAATAGTTCATGCCTCTATATCTCTTGCATCTACTCTAAATGATCACAAAATCAGGATAAGCTCCTTAAACCCTAATTTAGACAGAAGCCACTGAAACAGAAATACTTACCCCACAAGCGCATCATCATATATATATATATATATATATATATATATATATATATATATATAAAAGCAAAAGAGCCTCACCTCCTCTGATTTCGTGATCCTTGGGCCCCAGCGCACAAACTAGACACACTTGCTCCGCGAACTACACCCCAGCGG
>Ga0116231_10011184_pt1 | contig 13964 bp, 9 predicted proteins | sample S1TSphgellanicum_2_FD_89695 | JGI IMG/M metagenome (GOLD analysis project Ga0116231, IMG submission 89695) | Host-associated microbial communities from peat moss isolated from Minnesota, USA - S1T2_Fd - Sphagnum magellanicum MG | ecosystem: Host-associated > Plants > Peat moss > Unclassified... | reverse complement strand
CGGCGACGCGGGCGCATGCGCGCGGGCGGATGCGGGTGCAGATGCCGCGGAGGCAATCTGGACCGAGTTCTTGACGCTGCCCGAAACGCAATGGGAGTTCTCGCTATCGCCCACGATGGACGATCGCTTTGGCGATTTTTCGTTGGATCCGTCGCCGCGGCTGATCGGGGCGCATGCCGGACGGATGTGGAGTTCTGAGCATGGCAGCGTCACGGGAGATTGGCACGAGTGCGAGCCGGGAGTGGCGCCTCGCCTGCGGCTGATCGGACCGTTTCCGAGCACCGCCGATCTGGCAGAGTTGGACCGCCGTGTTCTCGCCGAGGAGCCGATGCATCCACGCCCCATCGATTTTGCCGGCATCCGTTTCGAGTGGCGCGACTATGCGTTTTCGATGCAGACCGGTCTCGTCGAGGATCCCTTCATGAAGAGCTGGGACAGTGGCCCGCATGGACTCAAGGGCCATGTCCCGGACGAATTCATCGATCTTCAGGCCGAGCACCCCGGGGAGATCTTTTACCTCATCGGCTATTTGTGGGCGCCGGCGGCGCTCGACATCGAATTGACGGTGTCGAGCCGCGCGGCGCACTGCGTCTGGATCGACGGGCGGCTGATCATCGAGCAGCCGCAGGCAATGCCGCCGGGTATTCGCTCCCAATGGCATCTACCACACTACGATGCGCTGCCGCGACAGCACCCAGTGTCCGTCGGGCCGGTTGGAAATCGCGTAGCCATGCGCTTGGTGCAGCCTGCTGGACAACGTATTCGCGCTTACGTGGCTCCTGCGGCGCCGTCGCCTGGAGTACCGCGGCTGCGATGGTTTCAGGGGGCTGACCAGACGCGGCTCAAAGTGACCACCTCGCCTGAGAGAGGCATCGTCTGGTTCAAGTGGAGCACACCTCCCGGTATGCACGCCGTCACCCTCATGCATCGGGGCGCTGCACGCGCCTGGCTGGATGAGATCGAGGGTGAGTGTGAGGCGCTCGTGAAGGACGGCGAACTTACCCGGTCGTGCTTTCGATTCGCGCCCGGATCTGCACGCAGCAGCGTACTTCGGGTCGCCATCGAAGCCGCGGACCGCGGCGGTGCGGGCGATCTGATACCAGAACCCGTGGAGTTTCACTGCGGCCCTGGAGTCATTGATTTGGGTGACTGGACGCATCACGGTCTCGATGCTTATTCGGGAATGGCAATTTATCGATTGCAGTTCGAACTCGGGAGAGAGGCCGCCGCATCGCCTCTGGCGCTCGATATCGGCGATGTTGCGGTCACCTGTTCGGTGCGCCTCAACGGAGTGTCTTTGGGAACGCTGATAGGGCCGCCGCTGCGGCTGTCGTTGGGCGATGCCGCCATCGTAGGGAGCAATACCCTCGAAATCACCGTCGCCAATACGCTCGCCAATTTTTACGCATTCAACCGGCCGACCCCCTACGCCGATCGCAACGACGTGCGATCGGGGCTTTTCGGTCCGATCCGCCTACTGATCCGTTGATGCGCCGGCCGGCTGGGGAATGCCCGCACGCTTCGCCGCCTCACGCACCGTGGCGAGGGAAGCCGGTGGAATGGTTCCGTCCTGGTAGATGAGCAGGCTCAACATCGGCGCCACATGGTAGCGGTGCAGCGTTTCGAGTGTAGTGGCCAGTGACGCGGCTGATCGGCGGGGTGCGGCAGCCGCGGCGTCCCGCCGCGTGTGCACCCACTCTCCCTCGAGCGCAAACATGGTGGCCGACTGCAGCCCCGCGAATTGACCTCGATCGAAGCGGCCATCGCCGTTTCGCCGCAACAAACCGTTGAAGCTGCCGTCATGGTTGAGCGCATCGTTGAGTCCACCGGGCACCGTTTCCTCGCCGCAGTAGTAGTCCTGAAACTCGGTTGCCGATGCACCATCCCACGAGTTGAAGCAGACTGCTCGTCCGGCGTTGCCGGTCTTGGCGGCTCGATACAACTCAGCCCAGTCGGGGCTGCGGTAGTAGTAATTGAACAGACCGTCGTCGAACCACCAACCCGCGAGTCCCGCACCATAACGCCTGCCCATCTCGGAGACGATTGCGACCCAATTGCGGAAGAACCGGCCCGGGTCGGAATCCCACATGTGAGTAGCACGGCTCCAAGCCGGATCCTCTATGGGCCCCAAGTGATAATAGAGGAACAGCTTGATGTGCCGTTTGCCGAGCGCGGCAATCAGATCGGCGATCAAGTCGCGCCGTGCGGTGCGTCCCGGCAGGATCGCATCGAGCGCTTCGTTGGGACCGGGAATGTATTGGTCGGAATGCGCCGTGCCGAAGACCACGAAGGTGGCGCCCGTGGAGGCGACATCATCGGCGAATCGCTCCACGGGAAACGCCGCAACCGCATCAGCGTAGGACCGTTGTGGACCCGTCCGGGGCATGGTGCGCTTGGACCAGGTGAATGCCAGCCCCAAGCGCTCCTGGCCCATCCAACGCACGTCCGCGCGCTCGTCGAGGGCGGCGCGGTGTAACGAATCGCGCACCGTGGGCCGGGTGAGTTCAACGCTCAACACGCGCGCATCGAACGGCGCATCCGGGATGGCAGGCGTGATGGAGAGCGTGACGGTCTGGCGGCCCGCCTCGAGATGCAGTGGCTGATCGAGGAGGTTGCGGCTCTCGCCGCCGCGGGGATCGACCTGGAATCGCGTGCTGGCCGCCGACTCCGCCGTCGATACGTGAAGCATCAGTGGTTGACTGCTCACGGCGCTGAGCAGTACGGTCACCGCGTAATCGTCGCTTTGGGGCGCGATCACCGTCCAGTGCAGCGCCTGCTGCGCCGATTGCCAGCCGATGATTTCCCTCTTCAAATGAGTGATCGGGGATTCGAGCATGAACTCCCCGGTGCGATCCGCATCCGCTGCGCTCAGCACATTGACGGCAGCTGGGTTCAGACGCCCTGTCGGCTTGAAGGGGAAGGGCGCGGCATCGGCCTCCGCTGCGGTATCGGTGTGCGCCCCGGCGGTGTCATGGGCGGCGAGGTCGAGAGCCGCAACGGGTCCCGCGCAGCACGCTGTATGGAGTACGCCCGCAGCAACCAAAGCCAGCCGACCGCGTAGCAATCAAACGATCCCGGCGCCGAGACCCGTGGCATTTCTCTCTCTCGCCTTCTGCGACCGCCAACCGCTGTAGCGATACAGGGCCAGAGTATCCAAGGCGCCGCCGGCTTCCATCCGCGCCATTGCGACGATCGGCGTGACGTCGGTACGATAGGCGCGGCGCAGCGTCTGGAAAGCCATCATCACGTCGTTTTCCTCTTGCGCATCGTGCAGTCGGTCGCGTTCGACCAAGAGCGCCTTGGTATAGGCGCCGGCGATGGCTTCGGCGGAAGAGAGCATGCTCTCGATGGGGTCCGTCACGTTGTGGGACTGGTCGATCATGTAAGCCGGATCGAACCCTTCGAGCGGATTCAGTTCCGCCTCGACCAATTCATTGAACACCAGGAATAGCTGGTGCGGATTGATCGAGCCGGAGTCCAGATCATCGTCGCCATACTTGGAGTCGTTGAAGTGAAAGCCGCCGAGTTTGCCGAAGCGGTGCAGGCGCGCCACGATTTGTTCGATGTTGACGTTGGGGGCGTGGTGGCCCAAATCGACCAGGCACTTGGCCTTGGGTCCCAGCTGCTGGGCCGCGAGAACACTCGAACCCCAGTCGGCGATGACGGTCGAATAGAAAGCCGGCTCGAACATCTTGTGCTCGAGAAACACCCGCCAGTCATCGGGCAGCGCGGCATAGATCTGCTGAAGGCTGTCGAGATAGCGGTCCAATGCGGCGCTGAGATGTTGCTGACCGGGGAAGTTGCTGCCGTCGCCGATCCATACGGTCAGCGCCTGCGCGCCGAGCACACGTCCGATTTCGATGCACTCGATGTTGTGCTCGATCGCCTGATTGCGGGCTGATCTATCCGTCGCGGTGAGGCTGCCGTTGCGATAGGAATGAGCCTGGCCGGCGCGGTCCTGGAAGGTGTTCGAATTGACAGCGTCGAAGCCAAGTCCCAGTTCCCGTGCTTCGGCGCGCAGGGCCGGGTAGTCTGCGACGCGATCCCACGGAAAGTGCGTGGACACGCGCGGCGTGATGCGCGATAGCTGTTGCACGACCGCGCAATCGGCGAGTTTCTCGTGAATGTTCGTGGGTTCACCGGCGATCGGGAAGCGCGCGAAGCGCGTGCCGCCCCGGCCGCTTCCCCAGCTGGGCAAAGCTACGGAGAATTGTGCCGCCTTGGACTTGATCGCGTCGATGTCGATGTGTCGTCGTGCCAGGCTGCGTCCGAGAGAATCGTACTCATCGCGCACGGCCTCCAACCGCTGCGCATTATGGTTTTGAATCAGGTCCGCGGAAATCGGCAATGAACTCATGATGACAGGACCTCGGCGGTGATCAGCGGGTGAATGCCTGGGCGTTGCCCGCATCGACGTTGATGACGTTACCCGTCGATTTGGCCGATGCGTGGGAGGCAAGGAAGTAGGTTGCTTCGGCGATATCCTCGGGCAGTACGTTGCGCTTCAGCAGGGAACGATCTCGATAGAAGGCTTCCAGTTCGTCGCCCGCATCTATGCCGTAGGCGGCTGCGCGCTCCTGGCGCCAATCGCCGTTCCAGATCTTCGAGCCGCGAATCACTGCGTCCGGATTGACCACATTGACACGGATGCCAAACGCGGCGCCTTCGAGCGCAAGGCATCGCGCCAGATGCAGTGATGCCGCCTTGGCCGACGCGTACGCCGATGCGTTCGGCGTGGCGGCCAGTGCGTTCTTCGAGCCGATGAAGACGATGGAGCCGCCGTGTTGCAGCTTCATCAAGGGAAATGCCGAGCGGCACGCCAGGAAATAACCCTCGGCAAGCACGTCATAGTTCTTGCGCCACAGGGCGACGGTCGTGTCCTCGAGCGCAGCCGAGGAGGCGATGCCGGCATTGGCGATGAGAATGTCGAGGCCGCCGAATTCGCGGGCGGCGAAGTCGAAGGCATTGCGTACGGCCGCCTCGTCGGTGACGTCGCAGTGCACGGCGCGCACGAGATCCGCGCCGAAGCTCTTTGCAAGCTCGGCTCGCTTGGCTTCCAGGCTCGGGGCATCGAGATCGGCGAGCACCACACAGGCGCCTTCGGCGAGGAAGCGGATCGCCGTCGCCGCGCCGATCCCGCCACAACCGCCCGTGATGAGCGCGATTTTTCCCGCCAGCGGCTTCGGCTTCGGCATGCGCTGCAGCTTGGCCTCTTCGAGCGCCCAATATTCGATGGCGAAGGCCTCCGACTCCGGCAGTCCCTCGTAGGAGCCCAGAGCTTGCGCGCCGCGCATGACGTTGACGGCGTTGGCATAGAATTCGCCGGCCAGGCGTGCCGTCGTCTTGTCCGCGGCGAAGGTAAATTGGCCGACCCCGGGAAGCAGCACGACGACGGGATTTGCATCGCGGATCTTCGGGTCGGACGGCGACGCGTTGCGGGCATAGTAGGCGCGATAGTCCTCGCGGTATGCGGCGATGGCCGCCTCCAGGTAGGCGCCATCCGCGACCTTCGCGGGATCGAGCGTCAAAGGCGCGATTTTGGTCCGGAGGAAATGGTCCGGGCATGACGTGCCGATCTTTGCGAGCCGCGCGAAATCACGGGAGCCCAAGAATTCCAGAATCTCCTTCGTGTCGTTGAAGTGACCGATTTTTGAACCGCTGTCCGACATCAGGCCTCGTAGCCGCGGCATCAGCGAAGCCGCCTGGGCGGCGCGCACGGGCGCAGGCAAAGCCGCATGCACCTCGCCGCCGAATGCGGCAGCTTTGCCGAGCCGTGCATTCAGATAGTCTGCGGCGCGCGCAATGAGATCGATGGTGTTCTCGTAGCAGCTCCTGGCATCCTGGCCCCAGCAGATGACGCCATGGCCGGCGAGCATGATCCCGCGCAGGCCGGGATGAGCCACTGCGTATTTGCGCAGGTCCAGTCCGAGTGCGAAACCGGGCCGCTTCCACGGCATCCAACCGACCGTATCGCCGAAAATCTCCTTGGTGGCGGACTCCCCCGCCGAGGACGCGGCCAAAGCAATCAAGGCATCCGGGTGGACGTGATCCACGTGCGCAAACGGCAAGAAGGCGTGCAGCGGCGTGTCGATCGACGCGGCACGCGGATTCAAATTGAATGTACAGTGCGGCAGGTACCCGACCATCTCGTCCTCGAACTCGACGCCACGGTAGAGCTTCTCCAAGCTATGGAGTTTGTCGAGATATAGGGTCGAAAAGCCGTCGAGCTTCATCGAACCCAAGTCGCCGCCGGAGCCTTTGACCCACAGGACCTCAACGGCATTTCCCGTGAGCGGGTCGTAAGCCTTGAGTTTGGCCGAGGTGTTGCCCCCGCCGAAATTCGTCACCGTCAGGTCTGAACCAAGCAAATTCGATCGATAGAGAAGAAGCTCCTGCGGGTTCAGACCGGCGGCGGCCGCGTCCGACCAGCGCGATTGCGGCGTCTCGTAGGGGGTGGCGACGGTTGGTTTGTCGCCGAGGGCGTCACGATGTATTACCATAGATGAATTGTAATTTTACTGCTGAAGTTAAGCAATGGATTTGAGAAGACGCCAGGCTCCGGGGAGTTGCCATGAAAGCTAGGGCTGTCGTCGTGCTCGACGTTGGGAAAACCAATTCCAAGTTGACGCTATGGTCCGAACAGGGCGAGTGTCTGGGCCGCGTAACCCGGACAAATGGCCGACCGCCGGGCGGGCGTTACCCGATTCTCGACCGATGCGGCATCGAAACATGGTTGACGCAGACCTTGCGCGAGTTTTCCGGCTTGGCCCACGTGATCGCCCTGGTTCCCGTAGCTCACGGCGCGGCGGCGGCGCTGGTTCACCAAGGTGACTTATTCACCTCGCCCATGGATTACGAAGTGGACATTCCCGAGGCGGCTGCGCGTGCGTATGAGGCGCAGCGTGATGATTTCTCGACGACGGGCTCGCCGCGCCTGCCTCAAGGTCTCAATCTTGGCGCGCAGCTTCATTACCTCGAAGAACTCACCGGGCCGTGGCCAAGCGACTTGGCGATACTGACCTGGCCGCAGTACTGGGCATGGCGTCTGTGCGGAGTCCCGGCCAGCGAAGTCAGCAGCCTCGGGTGTCACACCGATCTGTGGCTGCCGCTGGAGCATCGCGCCAGCCCGTTGGCGCAGCGGCGCGGCTGGTGGGATCGTTTGCCTGCCTTGAGGCATGCGGGTGAACCGCTCGGGACGATCACGCAGGAATGGGTGCAGGCTACCTGTTTGCCCGCCGACTGCCTCATATACTGCGGTTTGCACGATAGCAATGCTGCGTTGTTGGCGGCACGGGGTCATGAGGAAATAGCAACCCATGACGCGACGGTTCTTTCGACCGGAACCTGGTTCGTCGCCATGCGCTCCCCGGGTTCGTCGCTGCTCGATCCAACATCCGCCACCGTCTTGGCGGGGCGGGATTCTCTGCTCAACGTCGATGTGGATGGCCGCGCCGTCCCGTCGGCTCGATTCATGGGCGGGAGGGAAACCGAGCGGGTGGCCGGACTCGATATCTTCAACCTCACACGAGGCTATGAGCCGCGCGCGTTGCACGAGTCGTTGCCTCGTTTGCTGCGCGACGACGTGCAAGTGCTGCCGGGTTTTGCGCCCGGATTCGGTCCCTTTCCGCGGCGCCGCGGCGAGTGGGTCAATGAGCCCGCGGACCCCAAGGAACGGCGGGCGTCGCTCGAGTTGTATCTTGCGCTGATGTCGAACGTGACTCTCGATCTCATCGGTTCGCGGCAGCACATCGTGGTCGAAGGCCGCTTTGCGGAAGCCGAATTGTTCGTGCGTGCGCTCGCCTCGTTGCGCCGGACGCAGCGGGTTTACATATCCAACGCGGTCGATGACGTCCCCTATGGAGCGCTGCGGTTGGTTTGGCCGCGATTGCCGCCGCGTTCGACGCTCACGCGCGTCGAAGCGCTCGACGTGTCGCTCGATCAGTATGCGGCGCGTTGGCGCGAAAGATCTGCCCAGGCCGTGCACTAGGCAAAGCGTGTTGATACCTATAAAATAGTAATTCACCAGCGAAAAAGCCGCTCCAACGCCAGCCGAGGTCAGACCGCTTGTCCGTGATCACAGCATTCGAAACCCACGACATCCGATTTCCCACCTCACTTCAGTTGGATGGCTCGGATGCCATGAACTTGGATCCGGATTATTCGGCGGCATATCTGACGCTGCGAACCAATGATCCGACCGGGCTTGCGGGCCATGGATTCGTTTTCACCATTGGTCGAGGCAACGATGTCCAGACACGCGCCTGTGCCGCAGTCGGTCATCTCGTGGTGGGGCGAAGCGTGGATGAAGTCCTCGGCGATCTCGGCGCGTTCGCGCGCAGTTTGACCGCTGATTCGCAGCTGCGCTGGTTGGGGCCCGAGAAAGGGGTCATGCACATGGCCATCGGCGCGGTCATCAACGCGGCGTGGGATATGGCCGCGCGCCGCGCCGGCAAGCCTGTGTGGCGGCTCATAGCTGACATGTCACCCCGGGAAATCGTCGCGCTGCTCGACTTCAGGTACATATCTGACGCGCTCACGCCCGGCGAAGCGCTCAGCCTCCTCGATGCCGCCGCGCACGGCAAGGAGGAGCGTCTGCGCACGCTGTTATCGCAAGGATATCCCGCCTACACCACGTCGCCGGGTTGGCTCGGCTATTCGGACGAGAAACTCGTTCGATTGGCGCGTGAAGCCGTCGCGCAGGGTTTCCGCACCGTCAAACTCAAGGTGGGTCTGAATGTCGACGACGACATTCGAAGGTGCGGCCTTGCCCGTGATGCCATTGGTCCGGACGTGGGGCTCGCGGTGGATGCGAACCAGCGTTGGGATGTTGCCGAGGCGATCAGCTTCCTTACGCGTCTTGCGCGGTTCAATATCGCATGGGCGGAGGAGCCGACCAGTCCCGACGATATCTTGGGGCATGCTGCCATAAGAGCCGCCGTCGCGCCGCTGCCCATCTCGACGGGCGAACATACGCACAACAGAGTCATGTTCAAACAGTTGTTCCAAGCGCGGGCCGTGGATCTCGTGCAGATCGATGCCGCCCGGGTGGGCGGTGTCAACGAGAACCTGGCCATCCTTCTCATGGCTGCCAAATTCAACATTCGCGTTTTTCCACACGCCGGAGGCGTGGGATTGTGCGAACTGGTGCAGCATCTTGCGATGGCCGACTTCGTCGCGATCAGCGGCAAGAAAAACGACCGCGCCATCGAGTTCGTGGACCACCTACACGAGCACTTCATCGATCCGGTGAGGATCAGCCAGGGCGCATACCTGGCGCCGCTCGCGCCGGGGTTTTCGGCTGAGATTCATCCTGACTCCTTGGACCGGTATCGGTTTCCGGAGGGAGCGGTTTGGAGGGAATTGAGTGACGCAAACGCTGATCAGGCGTCCGTTCTTTAAGATATCAAAATTGACTAGTCATATCTTATTGCGCGATAGTTGGTTGTATCGAGCGGTGCAGGTGATTCAGCGGTCTCGCCCGAACACTCATAGCCCGTAGTGGAGCTGACCATCAGGAGGGGCATTCTCATCCATGTTCGATTCGAGACTACTTCGCCTGGACCCGTTGGATAACATCTTGGTGACGATTCAGACCTTGGAGGAGGGCGAGAGCGTGATCATCGCGGGTCGCAGCGTCACCGTGCCCTCGAAGCTCACGCTCGGCCACAAACTCGCGGCCCGCGACATCCGCTGCGGCGAGAAGATCTTGAAGTACCGCATGCCGATCGGATCGGCGACCCGCGACATTGCCGCCGGCGAGCACGTGCATTTACATAATATGAGGAGCGATTACATGGACACGGCAACGATGCAGGCCCGGCACTCGCTCCCAGATCAGCATCCATCCGGAAAGTCAGCATGATAGTGACCGAGAACGCGTATCTTCGTTCCGACGGGCGCAAGGGGATTCGCAACCACTTGGTCGTGGCATACCTGGTCGAATGTGCGCATCACGTGGCCCGCGAGATCGTCTATCCATACCGTGATGCGGGTGTGCAGCTCATCGGATTCGGCGGCTGTTATCCGAATGCCTACGCGGCAAAGATGATGCGCCAGTTGTGCACCCATCCGAATGTGGGCGGCGTTCTTTTGTTGTCTCTGGGATGCGAAAGCTTCAAGCGGACCGAACTTCAGACTGCGATCGCCGATTCCGGCAGGCCGGTCGAAACGCTGGTCATCCAACAGAGCGGCGGTACCCGAAAAACCATCGAAAGCGGTCGGGCGATCGTAGCGCAAATCCTCGAGCAAATGGCTCATGTGCCGCGAGCGCCGCTCGAGATGCGCGAGTTCATCGTCGGCACGATATGCGGCGGCAGCGATGCCACCAGCGGCATCACCGCCAACCCCGGAGTCGGCCGAGCGTTCGACCGGTTCGTGAGCGAAGGGGCCAGCGGCATCTTCGAAGAGACGAGTGAGTTGATCGGCTGCGAGGCCATCATGGCGGAACGCGCGGTGACCCCCGAGCTCGGCACCATCTTGGGAAATGCAGTGAGCAAGGCGGCGGCCTATCACACGGTTCTCGGCCATGGCAGCTTCGCCACCGGCAATGCCGAGGGCGGTCTCACGACGCAGGAGGAAAAGAGCATGGGCGCCTATGCCAAGAGCGGCGCCTCGAAAATCTCCGGCCTCTTGAAACCCGGTGACGTTCCGCCGAGCGGCGGGCTGTATCTGCTGGATGTGGTACCCGACGGAGAAGTCCGCTTCGGATTCCCCAACATCAACGATAACGCGGAGATCGCCGAACTCATCGCCTGCGGCTCGCACCTGATTTTGTTCACCACCGGCCGCGGGTCGGTGGTGGGCTCGGCGATCTCGCCGGTCATCAAGGTCTGCGCCAATCCCGAGACTTACCGCCGGATGAGCGACGACATGGACGTGGATGCCGGCAAGATCTTGGAAAGTCGTGCAACGTTGGATTCGGTGGGCGACGAGATCTTCGACTTGTCGCTGAGCGTAGCGAGAGGTGCTCAATCCAAATCCGAGGCGCTCCTGCACCAGGAATTCGTGTTGACGTACAAGTCCTTCGAGCCCATCGGGCCGTCGTGTCTGCCGCGCGTTTGAGCCTAAGCTGCGGTTGGCCTCAGCGGAGACTCCTCACTCAGCGGCCTCTTCCGCATAGGGCCAGCTCGCGCGCGTGAACACGCCGCCGTCCACCCACAAGGTTTGTCCCGTCACGAAGGCGGCGGCGGGACTGGCGAAGAACAACACCACACCGGCCACGTCGGCGGGCGTGCCGACCCTCCGCAGCGGTGTGATGGGCGACCAAGCCGCGGCGTAGTCAGGCGCCTCGACGGCCGTGCGCTCTGTCGCGATGGCGCCCGGCGCCACACAATTGACGGTGATGCCGAAAGGACCCAATTCCACCGCCGCCACCTTGGTGAATTGTTCGATGCCGCCCTTCGAGGCGGTGTAATCGACCAGCCGGGGGAACGCGAGCTTGTTGCAGCCGGATCCGATGTTGACGATGGCGCCGCCGCGGCCGGAGGCCTTCATCAGGCGGGCCGCCGCTTGCGTATTCAAGAAACACCCCTTGAGGTTGGTGCGGATCACGTCGTCCCACTTGTCCTCCGGCAGATCGAGCAGCGGCGACCAGGTTTGCACACCTGCATTATTGACGAGGAGGGCGGGTGCGGCACCGTGCCAATCCGCGGCCTCGGCAAAAAAAGCATCGACCTGCGACTTGATGCCGACATCGCACTCCACCGCGAGCGCCCTCACGCCCGCGCCCTGAAGTTCGCCGTGCAGACTTTCCGCCGCGGGGCGCGAGGCCCGATAGCTGAAGGCCACGCAGTAGCCGGCCTGGCCCAGCACGGACACCAGGTGGCGGCCGATACCGGTGCTGCCGCCCGTCACGATCGCCAAAGGGGAACTCATCGGGTGATCACTCCATCGGTCGCCGCTTGATTTATCATATATATCTTACTCCAGGTCGAAATGACCCATCAGAAATTTCCAAGGCATCCGACATGAACACTCCCGCTTCATCCACTCCCCCCGCCTCGAAGCGCAGGCTGCGTTCACGAGAATGGTTCGATCGGCCCGACCGCCCGGATATGACCGCGCTGTATCTCGAGCGCTACTTGAACTATGGCCTGACGCCCGACGAGTTGCGTTCGGGCAAGCCGATCATCGGCATCGCTCAGACCGGTAGCGACCTGTCACCGTGCAACCGCCACCATCTGGTTCTTGCCGAGAGGGTGCGTGAGGGCATTCGCACCGCCGGGGGAGTGGCGCTCGAATTTCCGGTGCATCCGATTCAGGAGACCGGCAAGCGGCCGACCGCCGGCCTCGACCGCAATCTCGCCTATCTCGGGTTGGTCGAGATTCTGTATGGCTATCCCTTGGATGGCGTGGTGCTGACGATCGGTTGCGACAAGACCACCCCCGCGTGCTTGATGGCGGCCGCCACGGTGGACATTCCGGCCATCGCGCTGTCCGTGGGTCCGATGCTGAACGGCTGGCATTCCGGGGAACGAACCGGCTCGGGCACCATCATCTGGAAGGCGCGCGAAATGCTGTCCCAGGGTGAGATCGACTATGAGAAATTCATCGACCTGGTTGCCTCGTCGGCGCCGTCGGTGGGCTATTGCAACACCATGGGAACCGCGACCACGATGAACTCGCTGGCGGAGGCATTAGGGATGCAGTTGCCCGGATGCGCCGCGATTCCTGCACCCTATCGAGAGCGGTCGCAGATCGCGTACGAGACGGGCCGGCGCATCGTTGCGATGGTGCACGAGGATCTCAAGCCCTCCGACATAATGACCCGTGCCGCATTCTTGAATGCCATCGTCGTCAACACCGCCATCGGCGGTTCGACCAATGCGCCGATCCATCTTGCCGCGATCGCCCGGCACACAGGGGTCGAACTCTCGTTGGATGACTGGTCATCGGTGGGCGGGGACGTGCCGTTGCTCGTGAATCTGCAACCGGCCGGCTCCTATCTCGGCGAGGATTATCATCACGCGGGCGGCGTGCCGGCGGTCATCGGCGAACTGATCACGGGGGGGCTCATCGATGAGTCGTGCGTGACCGCGAACGGCCGAACCATCGGAGAGAACTGCCGCGGCCGACGCAGTGAACTGACGGACGTGATCCGCCCCTTCGATGAGCCGCTGATGGCGCATGCGGGCTTCGGCATCTTGCGGGGCAACCTGTTCGATTCGGCGATCATCAAGACCAGCGTCATAGGGCCCGAATTCCGGCAACGCTACTTGTCCAATCCGACAGACCCGCAGGCGTTCGAATGCAAGGTGATCGTGTTCGAAGGCCCGGAGGACTACCATTCCCGCATCGATGATCCTGCGTTGGCCATCGACGAATCCTCGATGCTCGTCATTCGCGGCGCGGGACCGATCGGCTATCCCGGAGCCGCCGAGGTGGTGAACATGCGCCCGCCCGCGTATCTGATCGAGCGCGGCGTGACGGCGTTGCCTTGCATGGGAGACGGAAGGCAATCGGGCACCTCGGGATCGCCGTCAATACTCAATGCCTCGCCCGAAGCCGCCGCGGGCGGCAATCTCGCGTTGCTTGCCACCGGTGACCGGGTGCGTGTGGACCTCGGTCGCGGCCGCGTCGATGTCCTGCTGGACGATGCGGAACTGGCGCGCCGCCGCTCCGATCTCGCCGCCCGCGGTGGCTTTGGCTATCCGAGATCGCAGACGCCCTGGCAGGCTTTGCAACGTGAGGCCGTCGGGCAATTGGGGGAGGGAGCGGTGCTGGAGTCGGCGGTCGATTTTCAGCGCATCGTCGCGACCCGGGGTAATCCGCGCGACAATCACTGAGCGCAGGCAGCGTCGAATGCCGCGCTGCGCCGCAAAAATGTGAACTGTACACACTTGTTACGATAACACCGGTGATGATATCGTATCGCTATGATACGGATCGCCGGTGGATCTGCTTTGAAACTGTCCAAACGTTTCGGCTTCATCTTGAAGGATGTGAACCGCCTGTACGTGCAGCGT
>Ga0116231_10011182_pt1 | contig 13966 bp, 10 predicted proteins | sample S1TSphgellanicum_2_FD_89695 | JGI IMG/M metagenome (GOLD analysis project Ga0116231, IMG submission 89695) | Host-associated microbial communities from peat moss isolated from Minnesota, USA - S1T2_Fd - Sphagnum magellanicum MG | ecosystem: Host-associated > Plants > Peat moss > Unclassified... | reverse complement strand
TGAAAGGAAGGGAAAAAGGTTTTTAAAAGGGGGTGTGTTTTTATGCTTAATTGGGGTGTTTAATATTTTTTTTCTAAAGTGCCCAAATTTTCTTTTTTTTTTTTTGCCCCCCCCCCCCCCCCCCCCCCAATTCACAATGTTATTTATTTTTATATGACCTACATTGGTTCCCATCATCACACACTTGTTTGCATTTTTTTGGGGAGGCCTCTCTTTAATGACCAATCATCCACTAGGTATATGGTGGATCAAGGTTCTCAACACCAAAATTTGTTTTGTTAATTATGTGAGACCCCTTTCCAATGATCAACAAATCATTTCCCTTATTGTGTAGCAAGGTCCCTAATACCAACATCTTATGTTTTGCTTTGTGTGAGTTTTCTTTCATATTTTTTAACATTGTTTTTGTTACATGGCATACCCACCTAATCACCAAACACCTATTAGTTTTTTTTGGCTAGTTTAAGTGATGATATGACCCTATTACCAATCAATTGCTTGCTACTTGAAATACCCAAATATACCCATTACCAACATAACTTTGTGAACATTGATTAGACATCTTCCAATAATTGTTCCTCACTTACATTTCTAAGTTTAACATATTACTTGTGACTAGCCTTTTTTTTTTTTTGGTTTTTCAGAAAATGCCCACATGGCTACAGTAACCATGGACTCCACAATCTAAGTGGTGATACTTTTTAAAATGTTATTTAAAGGAGGTGGTGTTCATATGTTGAAAAATGCAAGATGTTGGCGATAATTTGTGTGTTGCAAATGAAGGGCAATGGCTATCAATGGGAATTTGAAACATGCCAATAATGGTGACAATCAACATTTTAAAATAGATTTAAGGCTATTGTTTAAATTCAGAATGTGATGCTACTAGCTCCATTGCCTTGTGAATGAGAAGCAAACTAGCTATCACACAATTCTCATTGAAAAAAACTTTCATTAAAAATAGAGTTTCAAGCCAAGACCACAAATTTCCATATCCCGAATGCAAGAGGTTCATTAAGCATACTAAAATGTGGAAACAAAAGGCTTGGGCTAACAAAGAACATGAAGTTATTGCTAGGATGAGCAAAGTCATAAAAATATGTGAGGCGGTGCAATTATGCTTCTCTAAAAATGTCTTCCAAAATGTCAACTACTGCCATGTTGGGAAAAATCATAAAAATAAACAAAGGTAGCAACTGCCCTACTCAAAATCTCTGCAAAAATGTCGTCTACTACCAAGGCTTAGGATGGGGGTAGATGCACAAATTAGTGGTTCACTTTTGGGACTTTTTTGGTTTCTGTAGCACCCATCTTGTTTTGTTGTTTCCTAGCAAAACATATAGTGTCAAATTTTTCAATTCGGACTTGGTTTTAGATTATCAACTTGATTATGAAAACATATGTATAATCAGTTTTTGAAAAAATTCACTCACTTTTACCTATGGACTTTTGAAATAAAAAAATAGGGACTCATATGTTGACTAGAGGTTTATAAAATTACGATGTTGACATAGAATTTTAATCCAAATGATTTGGAGTGACTAAGTATGTCAAATTTTATTATTTAAATAACTCATATTTGAAAACCTTATTTTGAAAATTTTTACCATTTCATAGTAATGGATTTGTATATTCTTAAAATTGATTTTTATTTTCATAAGTCTTTAATTGTTATATATATTTTTTGATTTGAATTTTATTTTCACCAAAGCTAAGGTTTTTGAGGTATTTAAGTGGGCTTCCATTAATATGGACTTTATTGTTTTTGATACATGGACTTTTATTACGATTTAACCAATGTTACCATATTAAAAATTCAATTTAACACTATAACATGGATTTTGTGTGGACTATTTTTTTGTCCAAAAATGAGCCACTCATTAATGCATATACCCATGGGCAAAATCATATAAGTATGCAAAGGAAACAACTAGGCTACTTTAAAAATGTCAAAAAAGAATGTCATCTACACAAGTATACCGTAACGATCAATTGCTCCAATCCAAGCATCAAATGAGGCAACAAATAGAAAACTTTTTAAAGTAAAAAACTTTTGGCTATATGTGCTAACAACAAAGGGAAGGTGAGGATTTGAAGTAGCTCGCAATTTGTTCTTAAGAAATGCAAGAGATGAAAAACATCTCTCATCTTCTACACTCCCTAGAATGTGGACTATGGCCATCTCTGCTAGCTTAAGATACTTAAGGAAAGAATGCATGAAAACCCGAGATGCATTAATTCTCTTCCAAATTTGGGTCAATGGATTCAAATCAAAAGGTGGTTCCATGGCAACCTTAGGGTTGTTTTTCATACACAAAATGAACATCCCTTGTTGTGCATCCAATCCCCAATGATTAAGGAGCAATGCAACCAATGAACTTAAACCTCCAAAACCCAAAAGTTTTGGTTCACATTACCAAACTTTCAATATTTTTAGATGATTAATAAAACTATTGTCATAGTTGAGCTACAACCAATATTGTGGATATGCAATGCCCATGGCATTGAGCAAGGCACACTAAGGGAAATGGTTATCCAACTTTTTGATTAGTTGGGTAGTTGAAGTTGCAAATTAGCAAAGAAAATTGAAAAAAGAAAATCTACAAGTAGCAACATGCATTGAAAGCAAGCAAAATATCTATACCCACAAACTAACAAAGAGGAAAAAAAAGTTGCAACACAAATTGAAAGAAGACAAAACCTTAAACTAAAATATGTGTTTGAAAGTAAACAAAACCCTAAATCAAAACACATCAAGATGAATAATAATAATAAAAAAAGAAACTTACTTGAACATTTTGATTTCATTTGTGAAATTAAACTTTGAAAAAAGTCTTGAGTCACAACTATCATGACCTTAGATACTAGATCATTGTGCATGGTTCATAATGAAGGCAAGTTGCTCATTGGAGTCATTCAAGTTTATCACCCACTTCATGTGGACATGGTCATGGCTATAATCCAGCAAACCTTTAAAAGTTTAGGGCAGAAAGTTACCTTGGTAGCTTGGTTGTTGTTGTTATCCATAGACATCTTGGCCAAAGGTGGCTTGTATTCTAACAAAATTTTACTTATAAAATCCAAGAGAGATATCTAGCGGGTTTGCACATTCTTGAACATTTTAAGCCCTTTTGTTTCCATCATGTTAATAAGTTTAGTGAATTCAAGGTGCCTTTTTGGGCTATGAACAAAATATGCATGGCAACTCTATAGCAAATCCTTAATGCTACTAACTATTCCTAGGGTAGATAATGTCTTGAATGCAAGATTTCATCTATGAGCCATGCAATGGACCCTAATGGAAAAAGGTGCATAGTTTGTGTTTATTTGTTTAGTGATCCCAATTTTAATACTTTTGGAATGTTTTTACCCCATCAACCTTAAAACAAAATAACTTCTTAATTACAATAGCAAAACTTAAGCCTTCACCATTTTGTAAGGCCTCCATGATGACAATAATGAGGTTGTTAGCTTTTGTTCCATCAACAACTCTTCGAAGAAAGATATTCGTGGGAGGTTTCACTTAATCCTACATCACATAAGTGTGTATGGAAGGGCATAAGCACATTAAGCCCCTCAAAAATTGTAATCACAAGTACAATTTTTTTGCAATTACCTTTTTTTGGTAATGTATGGATATCACATCTTGGAATATATTTGTGACAAAATAATACATCTCACAAAATTTGAAAAAATTGCATATATATTTCAAAACTAAGGTTGTGAGTGGAATTCTTGGGTGAATTTTTTTATGGTGTATGATATTGATATACATGACCTAAATTTAGGACCATTTAAAGATTTAAAGTTTTTGGATGAATTTTCATTCAAAAATGTGTTTTTTTTGCATTTTTGAACAATAAATGCATAATAATATATATATTTAGGAAGAAACCCACTACCAAATAAAAAAGGAGGAGATTTGATAGATGGGCATTGCATTATTTTTTCAATTTTCTTTTTTTTGGTAATGTTTCATGAACCACAAACATGAAGCCCTATGGCCATTGAAAAACTGTAAGTTATATACTGTATGTACATTGATTTTACCCAACTTTTTTCATTTAACCATTGGATCAAGATTTATTTTGTTTCAAAGTGAACTTTGAGGTCCAAAATTTTTTCATGCAAATTTTTAAGTTTTTTGCTTGTGTTTATGATAACCAAAGAATACCATCAAGATTTTAACTTATTGCATACTATAATATTTGGTGAAAATTGGTTCACCTTTAGTGTGTTTTCACCTAGAAATGCACTTTTTGTTATCAATAGTGTTCACCTTATCACATGTCAAAACCACATAGTTAGAAGTAGAAACAATCCCCAAAATTTTGTTAGTCATTTGGGCATACATGAATTCAACGATAACCCGACTAGAAAAATTAGACCGGTGCATTTTAAGGTTCTTAAGCACACCAAGGAAAGAGTAGAGAAAATTCCCCTTCTCATATTCCACCAAAAGACGATGAGTTTCCAAGATTTGAAACAAGGTTATAAATTATATTGTCTTCTTCTCTAGCTCCAAATGGGTGTTCTTATTGACTTGTTGTAAAACAATGGTAGGTGTTTTGGTAGAAAATAAAGCTTGGTGGGTGAAAGCACAAAAAAAAGAGCCAATCACACCAAGGTTAAAGTCCTTTCCAAGGACAACATTTTCCATGTGGTAGTTTTCTATTGGTTTATATTGCATTTTTCACACAAATTTCAAATTAAATATCAAATTTGAGGCTGAATATGACATATAACAGATAAAAATTCAATTTTTTTTGCATCAAGGCTTACATTATAGTCAAATCTATAACTTTCCTTTGAATAGTGATTACAAATTCAAAACTATAATAATGTAAAAGGACATTTGAGTATTAAAATCTAAAAAATATATATGTATACTTATTTTTTGAATGTTTTGAACACATGGATCCCTTCTTGTGGAATATATGAAAGTTCGGAAAAAAATTGAAACAATTTGGTGGACATTTAATAAAGGAAAAAAACTTTTATACAAAAAAATCACTTGTCCTCATGCTTTTCTTGAATTTTTTAAACATATAAAAGGACTTTTGAAACATGATGAATTTTCATAAAATTTTTGTAGTTGCAACTTTGAAAGTATAAGAACTTATTTCAAAAATATATATTTTTAACACATAGTGTTCCCATGGTGATTTTTCAAATTTTCAAAAAGTAGTTTTTAAGGACTGTCCACACATTTCTTGGCTCCTTTTTTCTTATTTTCATCGTAATTTTGTTTATGTTTGCAAAACTTATTATTGTACCATTCACCTTTCTTAGCGTTGAGCTTTGGTAAATCCTTTTCTGCTTTCCTCTTGCCCTCATGTTTCATCAAAATATCCCATTTGGAGTAAGTAAATAAGGTTTCTTGTCAATTGTGGTGCAAACCTTGTAACTCACATTATGAAACATCCCATTAGTAACCAAAACACCTTCAGCCCAAAAGTGCTTTGTAGCCCACTCAAGTTGAAATTTCCTTATGTAATCATATGATTTCTTCAACTTTTGAGGTGGATGCATAGGCAACAAATCAAAGTTTGACTTTGTATTAAGTAAATCACTCAAAATGACCACATTTTTAGAAGAAGTAGATAGATAATCAACATGGATGTTGCACACACAACATGCACAACAACAAGCAAGTGAAGAGCTAGGGTTTGTAACTATTAGGATAGAAAAAGTGAGCACCAAACCCTAGATTAAATCTTCTAATGAAGTGCACAGTGAACACGTGCAACATACACATCAACAAGTAGGTTGAAAGAGTGCATTTGTAACTATTAGGACAAACAAAAAATGAGTGCCAAACCATAAATCAAATCTCCTCTAGTGGACAATGCACACACAACACACATCAACAAAGAACTTGGGAATTTAAAAAATGTGTTTGTAACTATTAGGATAGATAGAAAGTAAACATCAAACCCTAAATTGAACTTCCTCAAGTGCACAATGTACACAACAAGAAAACACACAAGAAATTGTTGGAATTGAATTGGAAACAAAAGATTTTTTACTTCTTTCAAATGAAAAATAATCTTTCCAACTCAAACAAAGAATCATGATCTTGCTTAGGGATTCTTGCTTTTCATTTCATGTCGATATTCACTCACAATGTAAACAATTTTCAATGCATTCAATGGTGTTGCAATGTGCAAAATGAAAACCTTGGCTAGCTTTTCATAAGTGCTCACCCTAAAAATCCAAAACTCAAAGTTTGAAGATATTTATTCCTTAGTAGTAATACCAAGCTCCAACGTAATGTAGTAGGCAACAATGAGGCAATAAGGAGCAATGAACTTTCCTTGCATACATGAACCTATGGTGATGAGCAAATGAGATTTGACAAACTAGATGGCGAGACTTAAATCCTATTCAACGAATGAGATGAGCTGGCTACATTCTACGGCAAGGATGAGACAAGATGGTGATATACTATAGTGATGATGGGAGAAAATGGTGATGGCAATTGACAATGGATTCAAACATCATAGCAACTCTATTAATCACATGTAAAATAACATGACAGTAAGGGAAATAATGTTTATGGCATAACAATAAAATAATATTAATGTAGAGAAGAGCCCATGAAATCCCTAGGAATGGCCAAAAGATAATAATGTTATATCATAAATTTATCGTGACAACTTAGTTAGTCAATAAAAGTTGTAGTAAAATTGTGTTGACATGATGATTAGGTAGTTATAACTATTTCTTGGAATTGTTAAAGGGCATATTGATGTAAGGATAAAGGAGTTTTAGGAAGGCTATGGAGGGGCTTTTTAAGGGTGGAAGAAGAAAACATGGTAGAAGAAAGAGAGAAGTTTCAAAGGAGAGGAAAGAAAATAGAAAAGCAAGGAAAAGACAAGGGGGAAGTGGAAAATAATGTAGTGATGCAATATTAGAACTTTGAAGGCCATGGAAATTGATGTGTTTCTCTAAACAATATATATAATATGAAAATGTTTCATTACATTATTTGGGGAGTAGTAAACAAGGGAAACAATTGTGCATGTTTGTGTGATGTGTTTATATGTATGTGTTTGCAAGCACAACATTGTATGTTTCAAGATAAATATACCTGCATGTATGGCAAAGTTCCACCCAAGTAACTATTGAATACATGTAGTTTAACACATATAATTTGTATGCCCTTGTTATTATGGATACATGACATTTGTAGCAATGGAGAAGGGCAAGAATCCAAAAGTGATGCATTTTACACATGTATGATATAATTGGGGTGTAAAAATGTATCACTAACAATGGCTCCAATGCCGCATGCCTTTTAGGTTTTCTAGCTACTCATGACTATTTTTCACTCTTTTTTTTACATATGCCTGTCGCCCTACACAAAATTATGGTGCTTTTTGGTGAATTTCTGCTAGAAGAAAAGGGTTGCTTGTGACTGGTAGTCCTTCAAAATATTTGCACACAATAGTCAACTACTGGACATGTTTGATAATAGACTATACATTGCAAATTACTATCATTCGGTATTAGGAGACCGTTTGGTTATTGGCTTTTCTTTGGCTGTGGGCATGCTTATCCTAATGCATCTTGAAGCCTCAAGGGATGCGGCATGAGGAATGGGGTTTTCCACGTATTTTTAACATAAGCTTTCAAGGTTTGAGGTCTCAAAAGTTTTGCACATGGGAGAGATATAGGTCATTGCTATTATGGGAAGCATTGACATTCAAGCCATTTAGATCCATGCTTTGCATTTTGTGACATCCTTGAAATTGTATTCCTGACCCATGTGCAGGCACCTCCTTGGTCTTGAATATGTAGTCTTGAGTCCCTCTTGACAAGTTGATGTGACAAACTGGGGTTGGTTGGTTGGTTTGTATTTTGTTGTATTGTAGTTTCATTACTTAAATTGTGTTTCTGAGCATTGATTTCGATTCTTAACTAGTACTTTTGAATGTATTCTATATTCATTTCAAATTTATCATAATTTTAGAATATTTTTATTTCAAACATTGTATCACACATTTTCAACGTTAACTTAATTTATCATTTTAAAACATGTAAAATAAGCACTGGTGATTCTTTGGAGTGGGTCTTTTTATTATGATTGCACATCACATGTGCACCATGTGTGTGCCTGTGAAACATTGACAAACTGTATGAAAATTCTATGACAATTGGGGAAGCCTGTGTTCAAAAAACTTGTTTGCAAAGATGCTGCATTCACACAAGAGATTATGATAGAATCTGAAGGAGTCTGTGACAGCATCCACATGTGCTCAATATTGAGTAGATAAGTCTACAACAAGCTTGTACAAACTGGATAAAAAGACAAACACCTGTGCTGATGATGATGATGATCGATAGTGCATTCCCATATTAGAATTTCAGATTTGTTCTAGAATTTCAGATTTGAAGCTACATGCACAAGACTATTTTCTGTCTTGACCCAAAGATGATTTTGTAGCTGTGAACCTGAACTCCAACTCTGTACTGCAAAACCTTGAACTCTGCTTTTCACAATTTCCTCATTCAGTCTCTCTCAGTACAGAGTCCCATTCTTTTCATTCATACAACCTGCTTGATGCAAAAAAAATTCAGACTTTGTCAGAATTGTGTTGCTCAATGTGCTTGGATTGTCTCTTTCAGGATTGCAGTTAAACCTGCAAGTGGAGGATGATGCCTGTCTGAAGGTCTGGGCATCACTTCAGGGGGTTGCCAAGCCATGTTATCAATCTCCTTAACACTGATGGTATGATTATGATTGGTCTTTGCTTGATGATGAACAGCCAATAGATTGTGCACTGAGTTTGTGCTTCCAATGTTTGCCCCCTCATGGGGAGGCTCTAATTGAGCTTCTTGATCTTGTTTCTTTACATAACAATGCTTGGGAGTGGTGGGTCTTTGTGATGACGTGATTTCATTCCCCATGTTCCCCCTCATCTTCATCATCATCTCTGACCTTGAATCATGATCAGTCTTAGGCTGGAATAACAGTATCTCCATCTCATTTGTGAATTTCAAGTCCTGTCCCTTCTTGCCTCTCATAGCAATGCAAGCAAAATCTTGAACTGGATCTGTTTCAGCAGCAGCAGCAGCAGGACATGGATCAGTTTTGTTGTTGTGTAATTGTTGAGAAACCGGATTTGTGGTGCGCTGGTGCCAAGAGAACCACTTGGCTCGTATGTACTCAGCTTTCCTCCATGGTGGCAAATCCAGCCCTCTCTTCTTCAATGAGCATTTGATAGCCTCAGACATGAGAGTCAAAATGCTCTGCAACTGCTCAGCTTCTCCTACAAAAACTGTGGGCAAAAGTTGCACAAGCAAGGTGTAGTGCTGTGTTGGGCATGCAATCTCAAACTGAGCTCTAAAATCTATGTCCACCAGTATCCTCCTCTTCTTCCTCCTCCCACCACTTATGGACTTGCCAACTGCATCTGCACTTTCCACGGCTATGTCTATGTATTCATAATCACCTGCAGCCAACATCAAACAAAGACATGGAAAATGCATGTCAACATTTCTCACATGTGTATTGTTCTTGTCGAGCTGAAGATCTCAAGATACACACAAACTTCATGTGCCTCTAGATCTGGGTAAGATCAATGCTGCAAGATTAATTGATTGCAAAAAGATTCATTGATTGCAGAGAGATTGATCAATTGCAGAGAGATTTCCGCAATGAAAATGGCAAGATGGATGTTGCTCATGAGGCATCTGACAGTGGAGTCAAGCTTCCAACTGCTGCAGGCACATGAGGGTTTGGCTATGATCGGCGTGAAAGTTCTGCAAGGGTTTGCTGCGAAGATGCAAGAATATTCATGAAGAAGGTAGTAAGGATTCTGAAGGAAGCACCTCCAGGAAAGCCACCGGTATGATTCCATCGAGACTTGCAAATTGCGGCATCATGCCCAGCAGCACGAAGATGCCTCATCACACCTCGTCGCAGATGCTCTGCAGGAGGAGGAGTCAAACCGGTGCTGCATTTTGGCCAGGAGTGCTCTCCTAAGTTCATCGTCGTTCTTAATGTCTCGAGAGCTCGGGAAACGTCGGCCAACAAGCTCGTCTCCATCGCACTCTTGCATGGAGTCAAACCCTGCAAGGACAAACAAACAGCAAAAGCAAGCATCAGCTTCTTCCGATCAGAGGAAACTGGCAACGCATTAGGGAATTGCGGGCCCGGGAACTCTCGCCGTGCATCAGACCTGCAAAATCTCGGCCATTTTTCCGCCGATTTTGGGAACCGATGAGGATTCATCGTCGTCGTCGTCGTCGTCGTCATGGTCGCTGGAATTGAGCTCATTGCAAGAGCCGATTCTGCAGTTGCAACGAGCTCTGCCACACTTGCCAAGCTGCTGCTCATCAGCTGCTTCTTCCTCCATGAACTCGTGCACCATGGCTGCCAGGCACACGGAGTTCGGCTCATGCTCGCTCCCACTGCTGCTGTAATACTTCTTCGCCTCAGTTCTTTCTCGAGCCGCTGCTTCCACCACGACGGCTGCTCTCGCCTGATCTGCAAGGAACACATCCGATCCGCCAGCAGCAACAACTTCTTGTTTGTAGAACCTCAGCAGACTTACTGGCGGTCGAAAAACAGTCACGGCGCTGGCAGGTTGATGAGCGGCAGCTCGTCCACCACCAGTTGTAGCTTTCGTCGCGGCAGCGAAGAAGTCTTGACGAACATGGTTGATATTTCCCGCATTATCTGGCGCACTCATCTCCCTCGCTTTGCAGCCGTCACTAGAGGGAGTTGGTGCTCCTGCACCGAAGTTAGGCGCTCTTCGGCCTTTGGGGGCTGACGCCAAAGGCTTGACATAAACAAGTCCAGGCATTGTGAACAAGTGTGTTCCGATGCTCTCTCTCTCTCTCTCTCTCTCGCTCTCTCGTTCTCTCTGTGTCTCTTCAATGTGGAAAACTCACAAATGTGCTTCAGAATCCAGTAAATCTGTTCTAGTCATCACTTGTCTACAAGCAAGCGCTGGACCCGTCGAGCTCCTTGATGTTTAAATATCGAAATGCCTTTTCTGCACCAGCTGCTGTTCTAGAGCTCATAAATTCCACACATCCTGCAATTCATCAAAACTCAACTCAAAGATCAGCGATCAGCCTGTTTACCTAGCGAATTTGATCATATCAATTTCAAATCCTGAAAAACTTCAGAGAATCATCATCATCATCATCATCATCATCTTCTTCTTCTTAGACAAGTTCTTCTTCTTGCCCTCAGACTCCTCCAATTACTTTCAATCTGATTCTCCAGCTCTTGTTGACTGCTGCATCAAAGAAAAAAATTTCTTCAAATTCAACACTTGTTTGTGCGGGTTTTCGAACGATTTTAAATACGTTCGAATCATCGGCTTCCTTTCTCTCGATGCCAGGAAGCATCCGGCTGCCGAACTGCGAAGAAATGGAGAGAGAGAGATACACACTGGAGAGAGAGAGAGAGAAGCGAGAGAGAGAGATGAGAGAGGGCGCGTACACACCCGATTCTTCACCGGGTGAGGCAGGCAGTCTCACGCCTGAGTATCTTTGCCTTGGGAACGTCGGGTTTGGTGTGCGTTCCGTCACTTCTCAGGGCTTTTCTACCCGCTGAAACGACGGTCTTCGGCCGTGCTGAACACTTAACCTGAAATTACCCTGAAATTATCATGCTGGGAGTAACTTAATTTAGAAAGGACTTTTTAATCTACCTAAGTAGTAATGAATTCTCACTGGTTAGGTGAGGTTTTTCATGGTAATTTCCTTTGCCTGCAGCATTTACCTCTTGCTTATCTTAAATTAAAAAATAATTAACTAGTGTCACCAAGAAGAAGAAACGTTCCCACTTAGATAAATAAATGTCCAACAACTGTAATTAATTAATTAATAAATTTTTCAATTTTGTGATGTAGCCAAGGTGGTGATCATCAATAAGCAAATTAGCCAAAAAATATTAAAAATATGAAAGAATCACTTATGTATTTTTGGCTACCTACTTGAACCATGTATAGAAATGTGAGGATTTATTTCAAAAAATCATTGAATTTGCAACCAAAAAAAATCCAAAAATTCACAACAGTGTGAAATTCTGCACAAGAAAACACTGCTTTATACCAGAGAAAAATACTCCTAAAGAAGTAGGCTGATTCCTAAGGTTTTGAAATTGTACAACATGATCCTCACAAAATCATGTAATTCATTAGTTAAGTATTTTATACCAACTAATGAGTAAAATAGTCACAACCCCACAAATAAATGTTAGAATTGACATCATAATCATAAATACATCTTTCTATGGATGATTGCCACTTTGGCCACAAGCAGAAATTCCTGGGGGAAAAAAAACCCTGGTTGGCTCTGCCTGTAAGGGAGACACTAGAAAAATGTACTAATTTTCACTTGGTGGCACATTTTGAGGCATGCTCACTTGGTGTTACTATGTGAATGGTGAGTTCAATTTTTGGGAACTTTATTGAACATTTCATATTTTAACCATTGCTGCTTTGAACTTTGCCATCATGGGCAGGGCAAGTTAGTTTTTGGCTTTTTATATATGTCACCATAGTTGCTGGTACTACCCTTAAAAAAAAGTATGTACCTTCCTATGTCACCTTGGGAAGATGAGATATTCGGTGCAATATACATGAGCATTTTGCATATTCTCAGTACTAGCTAGCTGCTTCCAACTGACGCAACCAACAATGTTTGTAAACCAACTCTGGGATATGCCTGGAGAGCTTGTAATATACTCTCAACTTACCTAAATGCCAAGCAAAAAGGGCAGGAAGACAATTTGTTTTGGATCTCCCCAAGTTGAGCTAATAATTCAATGATGACAGGACATTTGCCTCCACCTTTCTTTCATGGGTAAATTTGTTGTTGTGGTTTGTTCACATTGGTTCAGGTTTCTATATGGCCATCTATATCAGGGTTTTTTTTTGGGGCAAATTTTCATACTGTGAAGACAAATTTTGAGGATTTTTCGTTTTTCTGTATAAATTTAAAAATTTGCTAAAAATTTGGAAAAAATTACCAAACTTTTGAAACCACAAAATTGAAAAAAAAAGAAAAAAAAACACCCTGACCTAGCTACATTTGGGTTGTAATTGTAAAGTGTAAGGTTTTTGAAATAGTTCTCCAAACACTATGGCTAGTCCATGTACAAGTCATTTTTTAGCATGTGAAACCCTAGGTTCTTTAAGCATATTTCAATGTGCCTTTTGGATTGTAATAGAAGAAGAAGGAGAAGGTTTTTGCCTTTTTCTTTTTTGTCCAACTCAAGCTACAAACTAGTAGCTAGAAATGTTCAGCATATGCATATTCTTCAATGGGAATCAAAAATCAAATGACTACTTAACACAAGGAAAGTTGAAATAAAAAGAACACAACATATCCTAGGTGCCTATAGACCCTTCCAGGAGTATATATAATTATATTCTATCTTTTAGCCAAAGGATGTACGACACACTCTGTGGCCACCTATCCAATCCATACTATACATAGTACCACCATGAGCAGCTTGATGATAGCTTTTCATTTCATTTCTCTTCTGCTATTTATTTCATCAACATCGTGTGTCTTGGAACATTTGTAGTGTCCATTAGACTACTCTGGTCATATAAATTTGATCACCTTTGAATAGGCGAAGGTTGCAAATACATATGTAGGTATATGGTCCAGAAAAGAGTCCAAGTTCATTCAGGGGGAATGTATTTGGTACGTCCTGAAGTAACCAAACAAAGAAGAAAAAAGGGTATTCAGTTAGCTAATGTCATGGGTATTGGACATGTGTAGTGATCCACCATTAATTTTTTGGGGTGAATTTTTGCATTCTGGCAACAATGTTTTCTGGAAAAATTTAGTGTAAATCCAAAAAAAATTCTAAAAAATTCGAAAACACAAAATTGGGGGGGGGGGGGGGGATTTTTTTTTTTTTAAATTTAAAAAAAACCCCACAAATATTTTTTTAAAATAAAAAATATATTCTTGTTTTTTTTAATGGGGG
>Ga0116231_10011181_pt1 | contig 13969 bp, 5 predicted proteins | sample S1TSphgellanicum_2_FD_89695 | JGI IMG/M metagenome (GOLD analysis project Ga0116231, IMG submission 89695) | Host-associated microbial communities from peat moss isolated from Minnesota, USA - S1T2_Fd - Sphagnum magellanicum MG | ecosystem: Host-associated > Plants > Peat moss > Unclassified... | reverse complement strand
TTTTTTTTCACCATGATCATACTTAATGTGGACTTGCTTCTTGGATCAAAACTCCTTGCCAAAGCTTTCATACCAAGTGATGGCATCCATAGGTTTATCAAGTGGTATCAAGGGTAAGGAATTAATTAAATCTCAATTTTGGAAAGGAATGCACACTGAAAACACAAATTTCCCTAGCTCTCAAGAAAAAGAAGGGGTTCAAAATTTCAAGATGAAACTAGCAATATGAAAGCACACTAAATTATCCATAAAATGTTGTCGTAAAGCAATTTTTGCAAGATTTTGAGATTTGTAATGAGCCATGTGATTATTATAAAAATGTTTAAACTAATAAATGACTCAACACTATAATGTTATATATATTACAATCACAGTGTATGAATTTTTTGAATAGTTTTTAAATTGCCATAACATAATGGACTTATTAAGAAATACCCAAAAACCTACAATAATCCATAGTCAATGAATATGGATTTCATGTATTTTCAAATAATGTTTTTTACTGGATAAAAGATGATTGCCATCCATGTGTCCACCGCCATGAGCCCACGTAAGCATACATGTAAGAACTATTGCATCAAAATGTGGTAGTCATGTGATTTCATCGATTCGAATTTCTTATCTAACACATGTTTAGCTATTGATGACCCATAATCTGTGGGTAGTTTCAATGACTGAAACCTTGACAAAAACATGTCAAGTTCATTGGATTTGACAACAAATGATGCATGTGGTTTCATCATTTTGGTTGCATTGTTTGGGTGTTGCCTTAACCACAAATGGTGTCAAATGCCCTTTGCCTCCATGTCCCTATAGACCTTGATTGTGTCCTTTTGGCCAAATATGATCCGCACTAGACTTTCAGACACATTTTTCTCAATGTGCATCATGTCAAGTGTATGGTGAATCAACAAGTGTTGCCATGTGAATGAAAAGACACCCAAAATCAAATTTGTTCTTAAGATCCAACACCATTGAAGACAACTAATTGCAATCTTCAACTCCAAGTATTCATAAGGTCCATAAACTTTTCAAATTTAATCCATATCATAAAGAATGTGTCGTTTACAAGTTAAAGTTTTTGGAATGTTTTTAAGAGACAAATTTTTTAATGAATAATTTGAAAATATGTCACGCTCATATTCAAAACCCTAAAACTGACCTTAATGACTAAATGCAGGTTGTTTGAAATTTTACTTCAAAGTAAGGTAAGTTGTACAAAACATTGTAACACTTTATACTAGTGACCTTGGATGGATCACCTCTTAAACTAGAAATATTTCTTGTTCCCACCCATGCATCATATTTCGTTACCCTCTTCAATGTATCACTTGCTATCACTAGTTGTGATTTAAGCCTATTTTCTTCTTTCCCATTGAAATAAACAAGATTGCAATTCCTTTGATATGGATGACCATTTGGCAACCAACAATGATTGCCTTCCTACACAACCTTGTTCAATTCTTGAAAATGGTGTGAATTCAAATATGGCCCACAAATGGCACATGTCTTGTAACCCTTGTGTACATAGCTAGCCACTAGCCCATGCCCAAGGTAAGCATGAATTGTCCACATCAAAATTGCTTGTAAATGAAACTATCTTTGCCTTTCATCCTTTGCCACATCCCATGTTATAACCCCCCTCCACAACTCTTGAAGCTCCTCAATTGAAGGTGCCATGTAGACATTTATGTTGTCCATTCTTACAGATTTTGGGCCAAGGATAATTAAACTCAACATAACAAAAAATTTGTTACGAGCCATGGTGGGCGATTATAGTTGAAAAGCAAGACTAGCTAAGAGGACCAACTATTACTTTTCTCAATAATTTGGTTTAACTCCATCTATAACTAGAATTAATTGAACATTATGGGGCTTTGTTGCAAACTTTGGCCACATTGCATCAATGTGTGCCCAAGCTTTACTATCAGCCACATGCTAAACCAACCCATCAATGCTCCTATTTTGACTATGCCACACCATTAAGTTTGATATGACAAGGGCCTGAACATTGGTTTAAATCGAGGTATAAGAGGGAAATGATGAAAAACTTTTTTTGGTAGTTTTGATTGGCCCATATCCTTATACCATGATGACCAACACTTTGGACAAGCTTCTAATTCTCCATAGCCACCCTGGAATAACACACAACCATTAGGACATGCATGGATCATTTTGTAATTGAGGCCCACTTTCCTTGTCAAGGTTTTTGCATGGTAAATATTTGTAGGTAGGTAATTACCTACAGGAAGTAGATGCTTATGCAAAAGTGCTAACAACTCATCCACAAATTTGTTACTAACTCCATGGATGGTGCAAATGTTCATTAACAACATTGTTGCAGCAAGTTTTGTGGAATGGGAACCTGGGTAGAGTGGTTGGCATGCCTTTTGAAGCCCAACCACATCTACCCCAAAATCACCTCAATGTCTTATGTCTCCATCATAACTATAAGTGGTTCATCATCTCCATTCCTTTCAAAAGTTTTAAGTAGGCTTTCCGGGATTGCTATAAGTTCATCCATGATTGAAACAACCTCTTAGACTATTTGGGTGTTAACCATGTCATGTTGTTCCATGGGTGGTCCCTTGGTTGTTGTTGGGTTGGTTGTGGCCCATCCATCGTAGGTGGCTAGTTTACACATTGTGGCAATGTTTCCATGTGGACATCTTCATCCATGGGCACCCTTTTTATGGGTTGTTGGGCTAGTTGTGGCTCAGCCATAAAAGGTGACTAACCTAGATGTTGTAGCATTGTATCCATGTGGACACCCTCATCTATGGGGACCCCCCATTCAAACCACATTTTCATGCATGTTCCTCCCATTCATCATCAGAATTGTTGAAGGGCCTTGAACCCCTTTAAACTCAAAACAATGGATGACGCCCATTGTTCACCAAATGATCTTTTACATATTCAATCAACATTGGTTTACATGACCCTTGGCAGATGTTACAAGGGCATCTTAATTTTGTATGCCCAAACCTATGAGCCCAATACTCTTCTTTTTTGTAAAGTCTATCATCCTTTTGCTTCTAGCGCATAGGGTGATCTAGTGCTCCATTATAAAGGACTTTTAGCTTCTAGTTCATAGCACAAAAAGTGGCACCATTGTTCAACATAAAACACAACCCTAAAAATATCATTTCATTAACAATGTTCAGAAGAATCAAATTGAATTGGGATATACACTTAAACCCATGAAAGCTTGTGCTAAAAGTTGCATGAAAAAAAACTTAAGGGTCATAAACCATAAATTATTGCATTAGGCAAAAAACTTGACTTGCTATTGGTAGACTAATAAATGTCACTATTGCTTGCCTTAGAAAAAGCCTTTCATTTAAAAGCATTGGTAGCTTTTAGAAAAAATCACAAAATAACATCAATATGTAAAAGAAAGCACTTTGAACCATGTAAAAAAACCTAGTTGCTATCATCTCAAGGTGCATAATGTCTTTCAATATGCAACATGGAGCTGTGCTCAATCCTTCACTTTTGCAATCAGATGGGCTTTCATTGCAATACCCATACTTAGACCCTTCAAGACGTGCAATTTGTTCGTTCCTATATTCCCTCAATTTTGATTGGGACATTAAGAGGAGATTTGTTTTCACCTCAACTCCTTTGCCCATATATTTCAATCTTGTGAGAAACCTCAACCACACATCATAATGAAGTTGATTCGCATTTAGGTCCTTAGAGTTGGGCCAATGTAAATTGGACACATTAATCTTTGCCATCTAAAAAAGAAGCAAAACAATATTAGTAGATGCCAAGGTCTTCCATGACACTCCTCCATGCACGAAGGCTGATCAAGAATTCATAATCATTGTTTTGCCCATCAATGCACAAAAGGGGGCAAATTTTTGACATGAAGATTTAATTTGGCAAATTAAGGATAAAGGCAAAACAAAGAATTATCCCAACCACAACTTAGATTTTCTGTTTTTTGCTTAATTGATTCTATGTTTTCTACTTGCCATTAGAAAATAAATTCCTACGCAAATTATTTATTTTTAAAGTAACATTAAATTAATCACTATAACATTACAATAAAATTATTTATCATAGATAAATAATTATAGAATTTTTTTAATTAATTTTTTTTACTATATAATAATTCTTGCAAATATAATCATTACTATAATTAATTATTATCGAAAATAATTACAATGATTTAAAACTAATGTAACATTAATTATAGTAATTGATTTATTATATTTTTAATAGTATAAATTATATAATATAAAAACTTATGTTGTAACAATAACTATCTAGTGTAACTTATAATTAATAAATATATACATTTATAATTATTTATAAAGTGATATATTATAAACAAGTAGTTACAAGAAATAATTATTTTAATTTATTATATTAAAATCCATGTAGTTATGGTCATAGCATTAATTATTTAAATTAAATAATGATTATTTGAAAATGTTAAAAAAGAACTAAATTTATAAACAATAAACTATAGATTATAATTATAAAGTTTAACTATAAGTTAATTATTCAAGTATTGCAATTCTAACTTACAAATAAATTAAGTAATTACAATGATTTTATGTTACTACAGAATAATAATTATTAATATAATTTTTTATGTTTTTATATTAACAATTTATTGTAAATAAGTAAATAATGAGTAATACATAAAATTATTTCAGTGTTTTTTAAAATAAAAATATAGTAATTACTACAACTTTGTTCATTATTTTAAGATTATTATAAATTTTTGAACTAAAAATCTTAACTATAGGACATAACATCCCAATTAGCATACAAAATTTTATTATTATTATTAAAACATAAGTGGTGTAAATTCAATAATTATTTTTTATGATTGGGAACTATCATTTTAATTAATTTGAAAATGTATGTTGTAATATTATTTATTTATTCTACATAAGTAGTAATAAATATAAGTAAAATAATTTATTACAAATATTTTAAATTTGTAGTAAAATTATTTTTAAAATTTATGACATAATAACAATTATATATTGTAAGTACATAATTAAATATTCTAGTATACTAAAATGTAATTCTTAGAATTATAAAAATTAAATTAATTCATTTATTTATAGTGACAATATTTTAACTTTTAAAATAATAAAAGTTGAAATTATAAATTATGTGTTTATTATAATTAATGTATAAATAAAATAATTATTAGGATTTATAATAATTATATGTATTGATTACAGTAATTTTATTTTTATTAAAAAATATAAAAATATTTAATATATAATAGTGTATGTTGGAATATATTTTATTTATTTGAAATTATAAGTAATTTAATGTAATGAAATAATTATTATAATTAATGTATATAGACATATTTTGATTGTGACTAAGCACCACTTCAATTCTATTTGAGGTCTATAGTCGACAATACATTTTAATCACAAAAAATGTTCTTAGATTCCCATAACTTCAATGTGGTAATGTGAAAGACTTACTTCTAGATTTTACAAGGAAATTCTTGTTTCATCCACCAACTACTACACTAAATCTCCACCACACCTACAACCCCGATACATGAATAACATGTAAAAATCAATAATAATCATTGAATTGCAAAAGGTATTAAAAATTTGTGTTTCCATGCAACAATTCCCTAGTATATCCCTCCTATCCATGCGAAAACTAAAAATATATTGAGGCATGTAATTTCACCCTTCAAAAAATGTAAAGTGAATCTTCTCCCCCTCTATGGAATGCAATTACATAGCCTATGTTACTTTAATTGTTTAGCTCATTAATAATCCAATGAGGTCACTCATTGCATTGCACTATAGGCTAGAAACAATGTGTGTGAGTCCAACATTCACAATCTTCTATGCTAATTTAATGAACTATAGTTCAACCTATAGTGAGGATTTTTAAATCCGCAAATAAGAAAATATAGAGGCAAGTAATTTTAACCTTTAAAAAAATAGGGATTGAATTTGTTCCACCTCTATGGAATGCATTGCATAGGCTCTCAACTTTCAATGTTTAATTCATTAACAACCTACCAAAAAAGACCCAACAACCATCACTAGGGTAGCCATTTGTTATAACCACAAAAAAAATGGTGTTTGGATCTGTATTCAAATTTCTGTACATGAAAGACACATGTTGTGACTTTGCAAAAAGCCATGTGTAAACTCTTTCTTCAATGCAACATAACCAACATAGTCAAGTATTAAAGATGCATACCATAATATGACAAAAGAACTTGCACTAGATTATGGTTTCCTATAATGTCAACCATGGGGTCCAATGTATGCAGAACATGAAGAGTAGTGGAAGAAGAAAGATGCACATGTATATATTAGCAAATGATGATAGGAAAGGACAAGAATGTTGCATTTGAGGGGAGGCAACCTATTTGAGATGGTCGCTTTAAAATACACACCTAAATGATGAAGCCAATTGCCAAAACACCACCATAGTGTTGTTCCAAATCCTAAAAGTGTCATTCCCACACCGAATGTTGAATTCCATGCAACAATACCACCAAACAACATTACCAAATGACCTTTAGGCTACAAATGTCCCATAGCCAAATGGAGTCCTAGACCAAAATGACGAAAACCAAAACATTAAGGTTAGATATTTAAAGGTTGGTTCTTTAAAATTTTGGTTTATGCCAAAAGGCCTTTTTGCCCAAGCACACAATCATGAATTTTTCCAATATGAATGTCTGAAAACTAATAATGTCGTCTCTGAAAACACCATATGGGAAATGCCATACACACAAGTTATACCCATCAAATATAATGACAATTTCTCATTGAGAGAATACCAAAAGTAATGTGTGGGTCAAACATAGCTAGAAATGAAGAAGAGAATACTTGAATTAACCTATATGACTTCTGCAATGTGTTTTGCAATCAATGTAACATCACCTCCTTGATGTGCACTGTAGTTTGAATTTTTTGGAAAGTTCCCTCCCAATACACTAATCTTTTTTGAAGTCCTTCTATACCATTGCAATCAACCTCCTCACATTGAACTAACGGCTATCTATGGTGAGGGTTACATTTAATGGTCTTAACTAATTTTCTGCATGCAACTACTTGCATTACACATTACAAGGTTAGATGTGATTCATGTGTCTAGAATTGAGCACCAGGCCTTGTGCCACCATGGGTCAAATTAACCATGCAATTGCTATCAACCCATAATCCTAAAAGACCTCATCAAATCGATAGATGAATGCGATAAAAAACATTGAGAATGTTTGACACAAACGTTAAACTACCCAAACACTTAACCCTACAAAGGCATGTTGAATTTGACAAATGAATTGAATATATGCATAGTTTTGCACTCCAACAAAAAAACCCATGGACCCTAAAACTTGAAAGGGCCAATGGAAAATTCAATAGGAATGAAATGACATATGGATCTTTAGGAGTGTTTTGCATTCTTTAGAACCCATAAATCCTAAACCTTTACAAGGCCAATAAAATTATTTGAATAAAATACAAATGATAAATCCACCCATAAGAATTTCAGCTCCCAATGAATATGTGGATGTTAGTTTCTATGATGAGATTTCCATTTTATTGAACAAGTCTACATTTAAAAACTAACATTATCTTTTCCATTATGGTTTTGGGTCCCTCCTCTACTAGTAGCACTCTGATCGTTATGTGCCATTGTTGAAATTAAAGTAACCTCCCTATCTATCCTATATTGCCACCAGAATAGTCACCACCACGACGTTAACTAGTAGTAGCCATGGCATACACAAAGAAAGAAAAAGAAAGAAAGAAAGATGTGCAAACATAAAGAGATAGAGGTCAAAGAAAATTAAAATGAAACCCCACCTCCTCCTCATCCCTCATGCTTCATAGGTATAAAAACCTAAATGACACATAAAAAGAAAGAGAGAGAAAAATATGCACAAAAACAAAAAGTCATGATGGGTCTTCTTTATTCGACTCAAAACTAACGTGTCAGTATTAGGGTCCTATTAATGTAGTTGGTTATTTTCTACCCTTGTGGAAAGTTTCATTAACAATTTTGAGGAATAGAAAGTTTAGTGACCTTCACTTTTTTTAATTTACCATTTGTGATTTTCTATTTGCACCATATAAAACTATAGATGATATGAAAAAGGGGGGGCCAAGAAAAGTAGATGAATTTGTAGTTTTTAATTTGGTGGAAATGTTGAGAACGGCAATGGACCATCTAGACACAACACATGCCAATAGTACAAAGATTGAAGAAGAAGCTCAAAATGTAATAGAGAAGGATCTTGCATTATGAGACCAAGTTGCAAATGCAAAGAGAGCCACAAATGTCATAATTGTTCAAATTGAGCATGTTTTTGCCAAGGAATTAATTGTAACAAAAAATTGTGGCTACTGGAGCTACCTTGGCTACAATAGAATAAATGTGAAAAGGGTAAAGAAGGTACTGGAAATCATAAGCCTAAAGCTCAAAATTGAAAACAATGGTTCAACTTCTATGTTTGAAGATGAAAACAAAGATCTAGGTGACAATCAATGTGAAGCAAGGGTTGTTACCAATAAGGGCCATGTACAATCAAAATGTAATCATACATGTGATTGTCTAGGCTTGTGATTATACTCACATGTAAGATTAGTGACAATGTAGTTGTAAAAGTAGTTGTTTGAAATAGTAGTCACAAAATAAAATGGACAAGATTTTTTCTAGTGTACATTAGGAAGGTAGGTGGGTATCTATAGGTAAGTAGGTATTTACCTAGTATTTAGGTAGGGTAGGTATATACATAGATAGATATTTATCTAATACTTAGGTAGGGTAGGTGGCTAGGTAGGTTTGTAAGTAGGTACTTACTGAATATTGAGGTAGGGTAGGTGGATATGAAGGTACGTAGGTAGGTTTTACTAGTTAAGTAGGTTAGCTTGGGTAATTAATCTAGGTACATAGGCTAGGTTGGGTAGCTAGGCTAGGCTACCACCTAGTTACTTACTTTTTCCGACCTACCTACCTCTATAGATTTATTTTTAAAATAAATTTGAAAATAAATTATTTTAATTTGACCATTCAAATGCCCCTTTACTCAAAGTGATTAGTCAAAATGAACACTTAATCACAATGGACATGTTAAAATTATCTTGTCCAAAATTATGAGAATTGTTTTTCCAACTATCTCAATGGGGTTTTTTTTTACTAAAATTTTTAGTCAAGCAAACTGTGTTTTCTATTGATGTGATGGCTTTTCTTTTGTCCACAATTTAAGCCTAAAAGCACCAAATGGAAATGCAAGACCATTTTTAGTATTTACACTTCAAGAACTTTCCTATGGTTTAAAAAGGGCCTAATTCAGATACCATTTGATATTTGCATTTTTGTTCCAAATATTTGAAACACCACAAGACTCCAATTTTCAAAATGGGGGGTGTTTGGATTCACTTTCCCACACTTATAAAAATGTGTTTGAGTCCAAAAAAATTATCTTGATTAACATCCCTTCTCATGCTTCAACCTATAAACATGTCTTTAAACATGATGTATTTAATTAATTCTAAACTCAACAATTAATTTTTGACTTTTCAAATTTGGTGGTTAGAATCAAGCTTTCTAAACAAAACATTGGAATTATATCTTTTTTGGATCATTTAATGAGGCAAAACATTATTAATATTTATTTTGCATCATATGGTGGTCTTGAAATCAAAGTTTCTTTCCAAATATCCAAATGGTCATTTGTGAATTCTAGACTTTTCAAAAGTTTAAAATTAACTAACTAAATACATGATCTTGGTTGCAAAGGCCAAGGCTAGGGTCACAATAATTTGAAAAATAAACAAAAAATATTTTAATTTATTAGATCCAATAAATTTGTGTTTGGGGAACTTTCAACACAATATATGATTCAATGAAATATATTTATACTAGGTTAAGGTATGAAATTCGTTTTAATGTTGAAACACCCATTAAAAATATTTTTTATTTTAAGTTTTCAAATTGTCAATAATTATAACATACTTGACACATACTTGAAACAAAATCCACATTGTGCAAAATAGATTTCATGAATGTCTAAGTTTAGGTCCAAGTATAGTAATAGGAAGGCCAAGTATGATTGGACGGTACCATCAGGAACCACTTAAGGACCTTTTCTAGGAATGGTCAATAAATATATGATAGTAATGCTAGATTTTATTTTTTATTTTTCCTTTTTTCCCTATATTGTGTTCATAGAACCAAGGCTTTTGATTATTTGTAGGATGACATGCAAGATTTTCTTTTTAAATTTGTAGGATAATAGGGTTCAAAAGATTATGTTCCTAAAGGTAAATGAATTTTAAGAATAACATAATTCTTCATGGACATCACAATACCCAAATGCTTTAATTTTTTATTCAATAGCCACCACAAACATATATTATTTGACAAGCCTACACATAGCATCAAAGTTGAACTAAGTTTCTTAAAAACATGTTCCTTATTGATCTAACCTTTGGATGAGCATTTCTCATGATGTTCAAATGTATTCCAAAAATTCATTATACACATTTAAAAATTGCTATTGGATACTTTCCTAAGCATATTTTATAAGCATCTCCTCCAACAAGAAATATAATAATATGAAATCATTTAGGATTCCTACATAGTTTTGACCTTATCTTCATTTTTGAAATTTGTTACATTTTAAAAAATATGTGAGATAGGAAATGCTTAACATCTCATTTTGGGAGTGATGGTGCAAATTTGAAACAACAAATAATTTGAATTTCAAAGACACCAATAAAAAACATATTATATATGCATTACTTACTATGCACTTTTGATGATTAATGAAACATTTGGAAATCAAGCAAGAATCATTGAGATGCAAATTTACTACCATAAAAACATTGGGCACTAGATGAAATTACATTTCAATATTTGAACTTCAATATATAGTTTTCTTTCAAAATCATGGGGTTGCAAGATTTCTCAAAAGGCAACACATTCATTGATTACTATTAATGTATTTGCACACTGTTTGTATTTAGACAAACCTATTTTTACAATGTGAAATTTGAAAACTAGTGCATGATAGTCAAGAATTAAGTTGTTTAAAATTTGATCATTTAAATAAAAACATTCAATGTAATAAACTTATGATGTGTTTTGTTCTTACTTTTTAGTTACTTTTCAAATATACAATTGAGATACATAATTGATCCATTTGATTGTGCTTACTTTTGTTTGTAGTGGTTTAACAGACCATGAAAGGCAAAAGGCAAAGTCCCTAGGGCACACTACGTGTTAATTTGTCTTTCTATGTGCATCAAAAAGGGTGTTGCTTGGGGTGAATTATGTGAAGAAACTATAAATTTTCCCACCTTATTATTATCTGATTTTTTAATATCCAAATATTTAAAGCACCTTAAAACTCAATTTAAATTTACATTTGCATTGAACCATATAAATTTTGTTTTATTTTTTATTTTTAATTGAAGGTATGAGAAATGATATATCAAAGAGGGTGATTAATTGTGTGTGACTAAAGAATCATCATGCATGAATTGCTCACATTTAATTTTAGAATTAAATTAACAAACATTTCAATACCAAATCACATTTTAAATTATCAACGTTGATGACATGCACAAAGTCATTACACATTGTGAACATTTGGTTTGTTTCCATGGGAAAAAAATATACCCAATTTTTTTTTAAAGTTCCAAAATCAAAGCAAACATGACATGCATTACAACCTGATGAAATGGATCACCAAGTTATTGCATCTAGCCTTCATCAACTCTTTATTTTAACTCAATAATATCACTTCATTATTTATGTCTCCTCTATTTTGAACCTTCCACATAAATTACACCCTCTCCATCCTACTAGTTGAACCTATTAATCACTAAAGTCTCTTGCACATAAGTTATATTTCCTCTATTTTTAAAATTTTATTATTAATGCATAACTTACATTAATTAAATTTAAATAAACATAATCCATGTTATAAATCTAATTGAAGTTTAAAATTTTCCCAACAACCAATATATGGAGCCTTGCATTTTTTCTTATATACTTTTCAAGTACAAAAGAAAACCCACCCCTCTCCCTTTGAGAAATTCCTTACACAATGAGCTACTTGTTTAACAGCTTTCAGAGTCCAGAAAACACATTGGAAAGTTTATTTTTGGGGCAATGTGTATGTTCAACAACTTTCATAGAGGCACTTCAACACGCTATGGTAATTTCATAATTTTTAAACATCAATTCAATTGTAATATTGTTGGATAGATCAACATGCTACCAAATTATTTATTTATATATAAAATTGAACATGTTTCCAAATGTGGAACAAGGAGATATTTTGCTTACTAAAATAGTTTTGACATTGGATGGTCATTTCAATATTTGTGAAAGTATTGTTGATTCTGATATAACGAATAGGTACTCACTATGTTCAAAAGAATCATCACTTTCTAGCAACTTGTGAGATCCTAAGGATAGGTTGAGAGCTTTGGGAAAAAGCTTTTTTTTCATCATCTTTATTTTCTCACCTATTCCTTGTCAATTTTGTCTACCAAATATATGATTTTTGAAATGCATAAGTGTAAATTTGATGCCCAGAAAATCCAAAAAAGGAGGCTTAAAACTCAACCTGTTGATTCTTATCTTGTCATGTGGGTCCCACTTCTCCTTGTAGGTTTATTCATTATGTGGCATATGTCCATGGATCCTCAGGTCCAAGTTTTTGGATTTTGAAAATCAAACAACCATCACTTCGAGTTTCTTTCTCTCTTTTTTCCCTCTGAGAATGGTGGTTGTATCAACATCAGAACCAATTCTTTGATTTTTTGAGAATAAAATTTATGAGATTAAAGAATTACCTTGATAACGAGGGAAAGTTTGGTGCAATGTTGTCGGGTTCTTGATTTTTTTAAGTACAACAGCAGACCCAACCCACAAAGCTCATGGCACCACCAAGTCAAGCTCAGAGTGGCAAAGGGCTAACAGGGCTTTCACTGGCAAACACACCAATCAGTAGGTTTGAACCCAGAAGCTTTTTAGAGCTCATGGGGTCGTAGATCGGGCCTACACCATAGATCATGAGCCATCACCCCTGAGGTCCGATTCTTGATTTTCAAACAAACTTTTTGGTTCAATTTCGTCTCCTTTCATAACACCTCTTCCAGATTAGTGACACTTTGCAAGAGCTGCCATAAAAAGGAAAATAATGATACTGATTGGCCCAAGTGCTGAGATCTTAATAGTTCCTCAGTCTATACTATGTATTCAGTTTTTCACTACGATGGGTAGGGGTTTTAGGGTTCAGTTTAGGGTAAAGAAGGAAAACTTGAATGTTGAATATAATGGAAAGGTTTTGATACAGGGCCCGCCTGTCCAAAGGGGGCACCGCGGACCTACTCAAGGCAGCCAACTGTAAAGGAGAAAGAGTTGATTTTGGAGCAGAGGGACAAAAATCCACCAGCAACTTGTTGGAAAGCAAGTTGGGGGGACATAGCAAAAGGTCAGAAGGCACAAAACCCTAGAAAGATAAAGCAATACATCTAAAATCTAATATTGACATAGGATGACACACATTTTATAGGCAGAGGGTGTCGATGGCGTTCCATGTGTGTGCATAGGAGTTCTCTATTTTGAGATGTGCTGTTGCAGTAGGTGAGGGTTCTTCTAAGCAAGGTGTCCTTTCAGGAAGGTCCTACCCTTTCCTTATTTGATATGCTTCTTGTGACAGGAGGGTTCGGGGATTTGATGTTCCTTTTGTGATTCAGCCTCTTAGGTGATTTTTCTTGCAACATGTGTCCTTCCATTTTGTTCCTTGTATTCCCCATTTTTTGGGTGCTTTGGTTTATTTATTATGATCGGTGTGGTTTCATCTCTTTATCGGTGTGCCTAGCTGATATTAAAGTATAAGGTACCTAAAAACCTCAGAGTAACAGAGGGGGTGGCAGGCAGTTTTTTTTTTTTTTTTGTTTTTTTTTCCCTTTTGGGAAATCGGTGGCAC
>Ga0116231_10011180_pt1 | contig 13971 bp, 9 predicted proteins | sample S1TSphgellanicum_2_FD_89695 | JGI IMG/M metagenome (GOLD analysis project Ga0116231, IMG submission 89695) | Host-associated microbial communities from peat moss isolated from Minnesota, USA - S1T2_Fd - Sphagnum magellanicum MG | ecosystem: Host-associated > Plants > Peat moss > Unclassified... | reverse complement strand
GAGCGCGATAGGTTCAGATCGACGCATACGCGCCGCTCTGAACGCGCTCTAACTCTATGATAAGAGGCTGATTCACGTTTTCGGTCGCCGCGCGTTGCGCGGCAACCTCAAACGATCAGGCTCCAGCTCATGCTTTGGCGCGCATTACATCCGACCAGATTGGTTCCGATGAACCAATCTGGTCGGAAAATCAAAAGTTTTTTGCGGAGCTTTTTTTCAAAAAAGCGACAGCTTTTCTTTGCTTTTTAAAAGTCATGGATGCCGGCATGACCGGGGTTAGTCCTCGTCCCGCTCGCGGCGGACCAGGACTTCGCGTTTGCCGACATGGTTGGCAGGGCTGACCACGCCGTCTTTTTCCATTTGTTCGATGAGTTTGGCGGCGCGGTTATAGCCGATTTGGAGGTGGCGCTGGATGAAGGAGGTGCTGGCTTTGCCTTCGCGCGCGACGACGGCGACGGCCTGGTCGTAGAGCGCGTTTTCGCCGGTGGTGTTGCCGCCGATGGCGCCGGTGGAGAGGCTGGCGGTGTCGTCGTCCATCGGCTCGGTGACTTCGTCGAGATAAGCGGGTTCGCCCTGTTCGCGCAGATAGGCAACGACGGCTTCGACCTCATGGTCCGAGACGAAGGGGCCGTGCACGCGGGTGATGCGGCCACCGCCTTGCATGTAGAGCAGATCGCCCTGGCCGAGCAGTTGCTCCGCGCCTTGTTCGCCCAGGATGGTGCGGGAATCGAATTTCGAGATCACCTGGAAGCTGATGCGGGTAGGGAAATTGGCTTTGATGGTGCCGGTGATGACATCGACCGAGGGGCGTTGGGTGGCCATGATGACGTGGATGCCGGCGGCGCGGGCCATTTGGGCGAGGCGCTGGACGGCGATTTCGATCTCCTTGCCGGCGACCATCATCAGATCCGCCATTTCGTCGATGAAGACGACGATGAAGGGCAATGGCTCGAGGGCCAAGGGTTGATCCTCGAAGGTGGGTTTGCCAGTTTCGGCATCGAAGCCGGTTTGGACCCGGCGGGTGACGACCTCACCGCGGCCGCGGGCCTCGATCACGCGCTCATTATAGCCGGCGATGTTGCGTACCGAGAGCTGGGACATGGCGCGGTAGCGGCGCTCCATCTCGCGGACCACCCATTTGAGCGCGGCGACGGCTTTCGCGGGCTCGGTCACGACCGGGGCCATGAGGTGGGGGATGCCGTCATAGACCGAGAGTTCGAGCATTTTGGGGTCGATGAGGATGAGGCGGCATTGCTCGGGCGAGAGTCGGTAGAGCAGGCTCATGATCATCGCGTTGACGCCGACGGATTTGCCGGAGCCGGTGGTGCCGGCGATGAGCAGATGCGGCATGCGGGAGAGATCGGCCATGATGGGGGCGCCGGAGATGTCCTTGCCCAAGGCGATGGCGAGTTTGGCGGATTGGGAGTCCCATAGCTCGGAGCCCAGCAGCTCAGAGAGGAAGACGGTTTCGCGCTTGGCGTTCGGCACCTCGATGCCGATGACGTTGCGGCCCGAGACGGTGGCGATGCGGACGGCGACCACGGAGAGGGAGCGGGCGATGTCGTCCGCCAGGCCGACGACGCGGGCGGAGCGGATGCCGGGGGCGGGCTCAAGCTCGTACAGTGTGACGACCGGGCCGGGGCGGATTTCCACGATTTTGCCCTGCACGCCGTAATCCTGCAGCACGGTTTCCAGCAGGCGGGCGTTGTTTTCGAGCGATGAGGCGTCCGGCCCGGAGGCCGTGCGGATGGGGGCGGGGCGCAGCAGGTCGAGCGGGGGGAGATTCCAACCAGCGTCCAGCAGCGGCAGACGCTCCTGCCTTGGTGCGGCTTTTTTGGGCAAGGCGGCGGGTTTGATGGCGGGTTTGGCTTTGAGGGCGAGGAAGGGGACGGGCTGCGGCGCGTCCTCCTCGGCGCGGGCGGCTTCAGGCACCCAGAGGCGCTGCGGGGTGGCGGCCTGGGCGGTGGCGGTGGCGAGCAGCGGGGTGATCCAGGAGGATACGGCCTCGGCACCGCGGCGGCTTTGCACCACCGAGGCAACGGCGGCGCGGGCGGCTTTGCGGCCGCCGGCGCGCCATTCGCCAGGGGTGAAGCCGAGCGCGAAGCCGAAGCTGGTTAGGGCGAGGATGAGGGTGGTCAGCATGGTCAGCGCGCCGCCGACGCGGCCGAAATTTGAACCAGCGGCGTGGACACCGAACTGGGCGAGCAGCATGCCGGCCGCACCGCCGATGCCGGACGCGACCGGCCAGGCGAAGGGCGGGCCGGGGATGACGGCCACCGCCATGGCGAGAGCGGCCGCGACCAGCGGCAATGCGGCACCGGCCAGGACGGCGCGGAGTTTAAGATGGCCGATGGCGCCGAGCGTGCCGAGCCGGTAGCTCCAGGCCAGCAGAACCAAAGCGGGGATGAAACCCGCGATGCCGAAGCCCTGCAAGAGCAGGTCCGAGGTTTCAGCCCCGGCGGGGCCGACCAGATTGGCGGTGTGGCCGGCGCCCACAGAGTCAAAAGACGGGTCCATCGGGTTGTAGGAGAGCAGCGCGATCATCATGGTGAGGCCGGTGAGCGCGCAGGCCATGGCGGCGAGCTCGGCGAAACGGCGCCGCAATGCGGTGCGGATCGCGGGCGAGATGAAACGCCGTGACTCAAGATTGAGGGCCATGTGCTTGTTATACGGCGGAGGAGGCTGATTTTCAAAGTAATAATGAGGGGGAGTAAGAAGCCGCTTTTTTGAAAAAAGGCGGCGCAAAAAACTTTGATTTATGCCAGGGCGGTGCGGGTGGGGCGGCTTTTGCCCGGAAGATGGATTGCCGCGGCCGCTTGCTTCAACAAAAAACGGCGCCCGTTGCGGGGCGCCGTTCTTTTTGGTCAGGTTTTGGGCGGGGACTAGTCGCCCATGACGGGGATTTTCTGACCGTCGCCGAAGATCGCGTAGGCTTCTTCGCCGTGGATCGCGTCGTCACCGATCATCAGGGTTTCTTCATCCATGCGCAGCGACACGACCAGGCCGATGAGCTTCAGCAGGATGAAGGTGCCGACGACGTTGATGGCGATGATGAAGGCGGCGCCATAGACCTGCAGCAGGACCTGGTGGACGTTACCATAGATCGCACCGGTGACGCTGAAGGAGTCGTTCTTGGTGCCGTACCACTCGATCATGTTCGGATCGGCGAGGATACCGGTGCCGATACCGCCCACGATGGCGGCCACGCCGTGGGTGTGGATGACGCCGAGGGTGTCGTCCACTTTACGGAAGAGCCAGGTTTTGCCCAGAATGTTCCAGGTGAACCAGGGCAGCAGCGAGGCGACGATGCCAAGGATGATGGCGCTGATGCCGCTGATGTAACCAGCCGCAGGCGTGATGGCGACGAGGCCACAGATCATGCCGTTGACCGCACCGAGGACGGAGGGCTTGCCGTAGGCAAACACGTCCAGGAACATCCAGGTGAGCAGGGCGGCAGCGGTGGCGGTGTGGGTGTTGAGCACACCAACACCGGCATCAGCGTTCGCGGTGAACGGGTCACCGCCGTTGAAGCCGGACCAGCCGAGCCAGAGCAGGCCGGCACCCGCCAGCGTGATCAGCAGCGAATTCGGGTGGAAGCTCTCACGGTCACGCGGTAGACGCGGGCCGACGATCGCCGCGGCGGTGAAGCCGGACGAGGCCGCAGCCAAATGAATGACGTAACCGCCGGAATAGTCCACCACGCCGAGCGAGCCGAGCCAGCCGCCGCCCCAGAGGGAGTAGGCGCCGACGGAATAGACGCAGGTGGTCCAAAGCGGGACGAAGATCATCCAGGATTTGAAGCTCATGCGGCCGAGCACGGAGCCGGCGAGAATGATCGGGGTGATGGCGGCGAACACGAACTGGAAGTAAACCATCGTGGCCTGGCCGTAGCCCAGAGCGGGCATGCCGGCGGCGGCGGAGGGGATGATCGCCTCTTTCTCCATGTTGTAGGCCGAAGTGGTTGGGCAAGGATGGCCGAGGAAGGCGTTGCCGCCGGTGCCGGGCATGATGAACCAAGGCTTACCGAAAGACATATTATAGGCCCATAGCACCCAGACCATGAGCACCATCGAAAACGCGTAGAACACCATAAAGGCGGAGTTGATCGCCCATTTCTTTTTGACCACGCCGCCATACAGCAAAGCGAGGCCCGGTATGCTCATGAGGCCAACCAAGGTTCCCGCAGTCAACTGCCAGGCGTTATCGCCTGTATCGAGCCAACCGCCCGGTAGTGCCTGAACTATTGTCATTCTCTCGTCTCCATAGCGTCCCAGCCGCGTAAGTTGCACAAAGAGGCCGCGCGGGTTCACGGCCGCGTGGCATCGCAAGGGTGCTAGCAGCTTCCGTGCCAAATTCTTACGCAAACTTTATGTGACGCTGGCGGCGGTAACCCGGAATTTAGAAAAGCATGCCTGCCCAAATTAGAGGCGGTATTTTGGGCAATGCGTGGGCAAACAGGGTGTGCGCGGATCATTAAATTACCCGCCAGGGGCGGCTGGACGTAATTATGAGATAGTTTGAGGGGATGGACTAAGCATAAGCCAAGCGGTTCTTTTTTGAAAAAAGAACCAAAAAACTTTTGATTCCGTTGGGGCAACGCGCGTGAAAGCGGCGACGCCACAAGGTAATCAAAAGTTTTTTGCGGCGCTTTTTTTCAAAAAAGCGCCCGCTTGCGCTCCCCCTGCGCTCTGCCACATTGGGGCTCATGGATATGACACATGACATCGCGATCATCGGCGCTGGGCCGGTTGGGGGGGCGCTGACTTGTGCGCTGGCGGCGGGGGGCAAGCGGGTGTTGCTGGTGGACCGGGCGGCATTGCCGCCGATGGAGCACCCGGATTTTGATGGGCGGGCTTATGCGATTGCGGCGGGCAGCCGGCGGCTGCTGGAGGCGGCGGGGTTGTGGGACGCCCTGCCCTTCCCGCCTTGTGCGATCCGGCAGATTGCAGTGACGGATGGCAAGCCCGGGCGCCCGGCATCGCCGTTGCGGCTGGATTTTGACGCGGCGGATGTGGGGGATGAGGCATTTGGGTGGATCATCGAGGCGCGGGGGTTGAGAATTGCGATCAACCGGCGGCTGCACGCGCTGGAGGGGGTGACGCTGCGGGCACCGGCTGAGGCTGTGGTGACGCGGACGGCGGATGGCGTGCGGATTGCGGTGGGGGGCGAGGTGTTTGCCGCGCAATTGGTGGTGGCGGCGGATGGCAGGGGCTCGGCGTTGCGGGGGCAGGCGGGGATTCCGGTGACACGGATTCCGTACCGGCAATCGGCCGTGGTGTGCGCGATTGCGCATGAGCTGCCGCATGAGGGCGTGGCGCTGGAGCATTTTTTGCCGGGCGGGCCGTTTGCGCAACTGCCGATGAGTGCGACCGAGGATTACGCGCATCTCTCAGCCATTGTGTTCACCGATGCGACCGGGGTTGTGGAGCGGCTGGGTGAGCTGGACGATGCGCGGTTTACCGCCGAGGTTGAGAAGCGGCTGGGCGGGCATTTGGGCGGGATAAAGCTGATCGGCAAGCGCTGGACCTATCCGCTCTCGGCCATGCATGCGGCGCGCTATACGGCGGAACGGCTGGTTTTGGTGGGGGATTCGGCGCACGGGATACACCCGATTGCAGGGCAGGGTTTGAATTTGGGGCTGCGCGATGCGCTGGCGCTGCTGGAGCTGTGCGGACCGGCGGGCGATTGCGGGGCCCCTGCCCTGCTGGCGGCGTACCAGGCGGCGCGGCGGCCGGCGAATTTGGCGATGCTGGCGGCGACCGACGCGCTGGATAGGCTGTTTTCAACCGGCAACCCGGCGGTGCGGCTGGCGCGGGATTTGGGGCTGGCGGCGGTGAACCGGATGCCTAGGCTGAAGCGGCGGTTTATGTTGGCGGCGATGGGGCGGTGAGTAAGCAAGCGCTTCTTTTTTAAAAAAAGAAGCAAAAAACTTTTGAGTCCTTTGGGATATCGCGGTTCGGCCGGCGCAGAATCAGGGGTTTCAAAAAAAGATGGATTGCTTCGCTGCGCTCGCAATGACGGTTGTGGGTGATGGTTAGCCGAGGATTTGGCGAGATGGGCGATTGCCGTCCGACCCGCACCGGCCCTACAAAATTAAAAGTTTTTTGGTTCTTTTTTTCAAAAAAGAACTGCTTGCTTACTTCTTCAGCACCGGCAGTTTGAGCAGTGATGAGAGGGGCGCTGGGTTGTTGGAGAGGGTTTTCATGCCGAGTGCGCTGGAGAGCGGCGCCGGGTTTTTGGAGAGGAGTTTCAGGCCGAACAGGCCGGAGAAGGTCCAGGTGGATTTGATCAGGGTTGGGATGTTCCAGATGGTGGCGAAGGGGGTTGGGTTGTCGATCAGGACGGGGAGCATGAGGGCGGAGGAGAGCGGGGCGGCTTCATCCCAGGCAGTGCCTTCGTAGCCGATTTCGGTTTGGCCGGGGGCGGCGTTTTCCGCCTGCATCAGGTAGTAGGTGGCGCGTTTGGCGGTGCCGAGCAGGGGGTTGACCAGGACCAGGGCCTGGCCGGCGCGCAGGGCCTCGGCATAGGGGGCGGCGTGTTTTTTGGAGACTTGCAGGCGCATCAGCGTGTCGGCGCTGATCCAGCCATTGGTGGCGGTGACGATTTCCAGATCATCCGGGCGGACGCCGCCCTCCTTCATCAAATTGACAGCGGCCTCCGCGGCGGCGACCGAGGTGAAGAGGCGGGAGAGTTTCATGGAAAATCCTTTCGGTCTTGGGCGCCGGGCGGTTTGTTGGGGAAAGGCAAGGCTGGTCGGGGCTGCGCCGGGGCGGAGCAGAGGCAGCATTGCTGTTAATGTGACGAATAGCAACGCGATTTCAAGAGTGTAGACGGCATCATACCCGGTGGCGGCGCCGCAGCGGGCGTGCGGCAGCAGATCGGTCACGGTGTCGCGCAGGATGCCGCCGGTGGCGATGGCGAGGCCGGCGGCGGTGGCCTGGACGGCACCCCAGGCGCCGAGTGCGAGGCCGGCCTGGCTTTTGGGGGCGAGGCGCATGGTGGCGGTGAGGGTGCCGTGGCCGAACAGGCCGGCGCCGAAGCCGATGAAGCCGGTGCCGGCGGCGAACAGCCAGATGGAGGCGGCGGGACCGGCGGCGATGACGGCGGCGAAGGCGAAGACGCCCACCGCGCAGCCATAGAAGGCCATACGGAACGCATCCGCGCCGCGGGCCAGGATGCGCGAGGCGAGCCAGAAGCCGAACAGGCCGCCGAAGGCCAGGGTGGCGGTGAGGCGCGTGGTCTGGCCGACGGCGAGGTGGAGGACCTGGCCGCCATAGGGTTCCAGCAGCACATCCTCCATACTGAAGGCCATGGTGCCGAGGCCGATGACGAGCAGGCGGCGGAGCGCCTGGCCGCCTTGCATGAAGCGGGCCCAGGACTCGTTGAAGCTGGGGCGTATCGCATCGGGTGCGCGCTGCGCGCCGCGGCGGCGGCCCTCCTGCTGCCACATCGAGACCGTGTTGAGGATGAGTGTGAGCAGGGCTGCCGCCTGGATCACCTGGATCAGCCGGTAGGGGGAGAAATCCGCCAGGAAGGCGCCGAAGGAGAGCGCGCTCGCGATCATGCCGAACAGCAGCATGACGTACATGAGGCCGACGACCTGGGGCTGGCGCTCCTGGGGCGCGAGGTCGGTCGCCAGAGCGAGGCCGGCGGTTTGCACGGTGTGCAGCCCGGCGCCGACGAGCAGGAAGGCGAGGCCGGCGCCGGCGGCGCCGACCCAGGCCGGGGCGCGGGCGGAATCGCCGCCGCCGGAGAGCACCAGCAGGGCAAAGGGCATGATGGCGAGGCCGCCGAACTGGACCATGGAGCCGCGGAACACGAAGGGCACGCGCCGCCAGCCCAATGCCGAGCTATGCGTGTCCGACTTGAAGCCGATGAGGGCGCGGAAGGGGGCAAAGACCAAGGGGAGTGCGATCATGACGCCGACCAGCGAGGCGGGCACGCCGAGCTCCACGATCATCACGCGGTTGAGGGTGCCGATGAGCAAAGTGAGCGCCATGCCGACGGCGACCTGGAACAGCGAGAGGCGGAGCAGGCGGGAGAGGGGCAAATCCGGGGTTGCGGAGTCCGCGAACGGCAAAAACCGCGTGCCCGCGGCGATCCAGTAATTCATGGCCTTTTGGCTTGCACGATTCATACTTGCCGGCACCTGATCCTAAACGTGGCGAAAAGTTCAGGGGGCGGGACCGCGAACGGCCCCGTCCCCCGAAAGCTGGTCAGTTGGTGCTGGCCGTTCGTACCAGCGCTGTGCTGGTGGTCTGCGCGGTCTGGGTGGCGCCCGCGGACGGGGTCACGGTGATAACGAATGAGGCGGGGGTGCTGGCGGTGGCGCCGACCGGCGACATCGTCATGGTGAACCCAGCGTCAGACTTCGTCACTGCGGCCGGGGCCGGGGTGTTCATGGCGACTTTTTTGGCGCCGCCTTCCCAGTAATTGCTCATCCAATCGGTATGCGACATGACGGACGCATGCACGATGAGTGAGGTGACCGCGACGCTGCCGAGGAATAGCGGCAGGCCGACGGTGGGGTTCACGACGCACCAGATTTTACCTTGGTTCATGGTTCATCCCCCTCAATGCAGCCAAGGCGAGTAGATATACGCAAGCAGATGCGCGACGATGGAGATCGCGAAAAACACGCGCGCCCCGTCGATCACATGCTTGTGCAGCTCTTCTGATTCCGGGATTGTGAGGCCGGTTGGCCATACCCGAGTTGGATCGTCATTCATAGAAAACTCCTTCCAATGCTAACGGCACTTTGACCCGCCGCGCGGCTTGCGCCACGCGATGATCGTGGTTTTGGAAAAAGCGCGTCTCCACCGTGCAGGGCATGAGCCTTCTGGGACCATGCCGCGAATATGCCGCCTCTCCGGCGCGGACCTCCCGCGCAGGACATGCCGTTGCTGGCATTCGTCAGACGGGTTTCCGCCTCCCCTTTGGTGCTTGGCCCCCTCTCGCTGCTCCCGCTGATGTAAATTATTTCTTACATAAAAGAGAGTAAGTTTTTTGTTACATTATAGCCATTGGCTGTCAAGGGAAATTGCGTGCTGGGGGAGGTGGAAGAAAGCAGTTCTTTTTTGACCCTCTGGCACGGGTGGTAGGACCGTGACAGCCCAGAGGACTCAAAAGTTTTTTGGTTACTTTTTTTCAAAAAAGTAACCGCTTACTTTAGTTCGAAACTCTGGGCGATGGTTTTGAACACGGCGGCGGGCAGCGTGCCGCCGAGGAGTTTGTGGGTGGGGCTGTTATCGTCGTTGCCCATCCAGACGGCGATGATGTCCCCCGCGGCGTAGCCGATGAACCAGGCGTCCCGGTAGTCTTGCGTGGTGCCGGTTTTGCCGGCGGTGTAGAGCGCGGGGATGAAGGCGGCGGTGCCGGTGCCGCCGGTGACGACGGCGCGCATCATGTGGCCGACGGCGTCCGCCTGGCCAGTTGGGACGACCTGCACCGGGGGGGTGGCGCCGGCCGGGGCGCCGTTGATGGCCGCGACTCCGTAGGGGGTGACGCGCTGGCCGCCGTTGAAGAAGGTGGCGTAGGCGCCGGCGAGCTGCATGACCCCGACCGCGCCGGTGCCGAGCGCCATGGTGGCGTCGTCCGGAAAATGATCGTCCAGTCCCAGCAGGCGGGCGGTGGCGATGACGCGCCGCGCGCCGCCGGCGCGCAGCAGGATGCGGATGGCGGCGGTGTTCATCGAGTCGGCCAGCGCCTCGGTCATGGTCACGTTGCCGCGGTAGTTCGCCTCGTAGTCATGCGGGTGGTAGCCGCGCAGATAGAGCGGGCCGTCGAACACGATGTCGTCCGGCGACATGCCGGCGCGCAGGCCGGCGAGCCAGACGATGGGCTTGATGGCCGAGCCGGTCTGGCGGCGGGCGAGGACGGCGCGGTCGTAACCTTCGCGGTCCCCCACGCCGCCGACCAAAGCGCGGACGGCGCCGGTGCGCGCGTCCAGCACCACGACGGCACCCTGGGAGACGCCGAAGGCCGGGCCTTGGGCGGCGATGGTGGTGTCCAAAGCGGTTTCCGCGGTGTTTTGCAGGGTGGCATTCAGCGTGGTTGAGAGGGTGGCGTCCTGCCCCTCGGGGATCGCCGCACCTTGGTCCTGCATCACCCATAATGCGAACCAGGAGGTGCGGGAAATCGGGGAGGCGGCGTCCGCCAATTGGGCTTCGGCGGTGTTTTCCTGGTCCAGCGTGATGGCTTTGGTGGCGACCATCGCGTCCAGCACCTGTGTCGCGCGGGCGGCGGCGGCTTGCGGGTTGGCGAGGGGGTTGAGCGCGCTGGGGGCTTTCGGCAGGCCGGCCAGAATCGCGGCCTGGGCCAAAGTGAGCTGGGTGGCGGGCTCATTGAAATAGAGCCTGGCGGCAGCGTCCACCCCATAGGCGCCAGCCCCCAGATAGACGCGGTTGAGGTAGATGCCCAGGATGTCGGCGCGGGAATAATGCTCGGTGAGCCACAAGGAGATCACCGCCTCCTGCACCTTGCGGCGGAGCGAGCGCTGGTCCGACAGGAACAGGGTTTTGGCGACCTGCTGGGTGAGGGTGGAGCCGCCTTGCACGACGTGGCGGTGCACGAGGTCCGCCGCCGCGGCGCGCAGCACGCCCACACCGTCAAACGCGCCGTGATCGTAAAACCGCCGGTCCTCGATGCTGATGAACGCCGCCGGGACGTAAGGCGGCAAATCCGCCGGCAGCACCACCTGCCCTGCCGCGTCGCCAAAGCGGGCCACCAGATGCCCCGCCGGGTCCAGCAGCAAAATCGCCGGGCGGCGCGGGGTGGTGACGGCGCGGGCGGGATTCGGCATGTCCCAGGTGAACCAGAGCACGAAGATGGCGAGCGCGACGGCTGCCCAGATTCCCGCGACGATCAATACCCGGGCGACCGACCAGGCGATGAGCGCACGGCGCTGGGCCAACGCCGCCGCGGCCGCGGCACGCGCGGCCACTGCCGGCTTGGGCGCGGGCTTGCGCCGCGCGGCGCGGGCGCGGGCCGGTTGGGGCGTGCGGGACATTCCACGCTGCTGCCAAGCCAGCCCGCGCCGCGTCAATGCAAAACATATGCTTGCATTATGCTTCTTGCAGCGTCATTCGGCCCATGGCAGTTGAGCGCAGGTGCCGTGGATGTGGCGAAATCGGTAGACGCAGCAGACTTAAAATCTGCTTCTCGAAAGGGAGTGCGGGTTCAAGTCCCGCCATCCGCACCAATGGCGGGGTTGGGAGGTAGATTGAGGCGAAGGCTCCGTCCACCAACTAAATCGAGGCCGCAATACCCAATATCCCTAACTATGTATGCTGTAATGAGATGGTGAGCACGGCTATACCCGTCCCCGGCAGCAACTAGTCGCCATCGACGACTCTAGACGGATCATCGCCGCGAGCGATATGTTCAGCGATTTCCTGGTCTATAACGGCGGCGCGAGCTTTAGCGGCGTCGGTCGCGGCGGAAGATAGTGTATTACAGTTGATGTCCGCCTCATTGCTGTCGGTCGGCACTATTCCGGAGCCTCCCGACCCTAAAATTGCCAGACTCCAGGCGCAACTTTGAATAGGATTTGGAAGTATTCCTGGTACGGGAGCTGAGTTGGAAGCAGTGTCACCGAACCCTGCCGCTTGCTCCGAAAAATCAAAAGCAACATTCAATTGTGAATTGTGGTCATTGTAGAAGGCCGCAACGTAATCAAGAATGAATCGATACTGATTGTATTGGCACGCGATTTTTTCCGAGGCGATATTGCAAAAATAAATGTGCTCTTCAGCCTCAGAAACGAGTGCTTGATGAGTCTTGACAACGTTCAACACAGCTGGGGATGCGCGATCGAAAATAGACGCGGGCCACGACGACGCCTCAGCAAGTCGAGGAAGAATTAAAGCCAGAAGAATTAAAATAGGGTAGCGGACCATAAGTTAGTTTCATTTACCTAATTTTTAAAATTAAGTGGGGTCTGGGGCCTTACGGCCCCAGCGGGGTCAGGGGCAGAGCCCCTGGCCTTACTTTGCGCCCAAAGCCGCCACCATGGCTTCGCGCATCAGGAATTTTTGGACTTTGTTGGTGATGGTCATCGGGAATTCGTCCACGATTTTGACGATGGCGGGGATTTTGTAGTGGGCGATTTGGCCGGTGCAGAAGCTGGTGACTTCGTCCGGTTCAAGGGTGGTGTTGGCGTGCGGGATGACCCAGGCGACGAGCTGTTCGCCGAATTTGGGTTCGGGGATGCCGAACACGGCGACGTCGCGGATTTTGGGGTGTTTGTAGAGGAACTCCTCAACCTCGCGCGGGTAGATATTTTCACCGCCGCGGATGACGAGGTCTTTGATCCGGCCGACGATGTTGCCGTAGCCGTCTTCGTCCATGGTGGCGAGGTCGCCGGTGTGCATCCAGCGCGCGGGGTCGATCGCTTCGGCGGTTTTGGCGTCGTCCCCCCAATAGCCGCGCATGACCGAGTAGCCGCGGGTGCAGAGTTCGCCGGTGGTGCCGCGGGGGACGATGCGGCCTTCGGCGTCGATGATTTTTACCTCCAGATGCGGGCCGACACGGCCGACGGTGGCGACCCGGCGCTCGACGGTATCGTCGGTGGCGCTTTGGAAGCTGACGGGGCTGGTTTCTGTCATGCCGTAGGCGATGGTGATTTCCCGCATGTTCATGCGCTCGATCACCTGGCGCATGAGTTCGACCGGGCAGGTGGAGCCGGCCATGATGCCGGTGCGCAGTGTCGAGAGGTCGTAGGCCGCGAAATCCGGGTGGTTGAGGGCGGCGATGAACATTGTGGGGACGCCGTACAGGGCGGTGCATTTTTCGTTTTGCACGGTGGCGAGCACGCGTTCGGGGTCGAAGCCTTCGGAAGGGATGACCATGCAGGCGGCGTGGGTGACGCAGCCGAGATTAGCCATGACCATGCCGAAGCAATGGTAGAACGGGACGGGGATGCAGAGCCGGTCGTCCGGCGTGAGTTTGATGCCCTCCCCCACGAAGAAGCCGTTGTTCAGGATGTTGTGGTGGGTGAGGGTCGCACCTTTGGGCTGGCCGGTGGTGCCGGAGGTGAATTGGATGTTGATGGCATCGTCGAATTGCAATTCGCCGGCGCGGGCGCGTAAGGCGGCGCGGTGAGTATCTTCCGCCAGTCGGGGGATTTGGCTGAAGTTGAGCATGCCAAGTGTGGCGTCCTCGCCCAAGCGGATGACGATGCGCAGATGCGGTAGTTTGGCGGCGTGGAGCTTGGTGGGTTCGCAGGTGGAAAGTTCAGGGGCGAGGCTTTGCAGCATGGCGATATAGTCGCTGGATTTGAAGCGGGCGGCGAGGATGAGGGCGACGCAGCCGACTTTGTTCAGCGCGTATTCCAGCTCATGCACCCGGTAGGCGGGGTTGATGTTGACCAAAATGAGCCCGGCTTTGGCGGTGGCGAACTGGGCGATGACCCATTCAGAATTATTTTGGCTCCAGATGCCGATGCGGTCGCCTTTTTGCAGGCCGAGCGCGATGAGGCCGGCGGCGAAGGCGTCCGTCCGGGAGGCGAGCTCGGCGTAGGATAAATGCACGTTCTGGAACGCGACGATCAGCGCGTCGCGCGCCGGGTTGGCGGCGGCGATGCTGTCCAGATGGGCGCCGATGGTTTGGCCGATCAGCGGTTTTGTGCTGGCCCCGCTGGCATAGCTTGGTTGGCTGGTCTGCATGGAGGTTTCCTTGGATTTTTCATGACTTATTGTTTTTGGCGGCGAGCGCCCGGCCGGCGCGGGAGGCGTTTGGACGGGAGATTTGTTGCGTTATCCATGCACCGGTTTCGGCGATGGCGGCAAGATCGATGTTGGTGGCGAGGCCAAGGCCTTGCAGCATGAAGAGCACATCCTCGGTCGCGACATTGCCGGTGGCGCCCGGCGCGTAGGGGCAGCCGCCGAGGCCGGCGACCGCGCTGTCGAACACCGCGACGCCGAGCTGCAGGCTGGCCAGGATGTTGGCGAGGGCCTGGCCGTAGGTGTCGTG
>Ga0116231_10011179_pt1 | contig 13971 bp, 7 predicted proteins | sample S1TSphgellanicum_2_FD_89695 | JGI IMG/M metagenome (GOLD analysis project Ga0116231, IMG submission 89695) | Host-associated microbial communities from peat moss isolated from Minnesota, USA - S1T2_Fd - Sphagnum magellanicum MG | ecosystem: Host-associated > Plants > Peat moss > Unclassified... | reverse complement strand
TTTGGCATATATAGTATAATATCTTACACCATACCCTTCATTTCTATACCTTGAATAGTAGTTTAATGTGGAGCCTAAGTCAATAAATATAATTGAAAATTTTGCATCACTTGATAGAAGAATCACAAGCATGTAACCTTTCTTTTGACATATTAGGGTATATATGACGTTTGATTTCCCTAAACTTTACAAGTTGAAAACAAGTGAATCGGTCTTCTTATGTGTGGAGTTTACATAAGAGGTCCTTTTAGTTCTAAGATGGTTATTACCCAACAAGCACGTGCTCACCCTTGGCCACTCCTTATTGGCCAAACTTGTTAGACAATTTGTCATTTGAGAAATGTGTGTGTGTGTGTGTGTGTATGTGTGTGTTTTTGGTCATGTTGGCTAATGGATCATACTTCATCACATCTAGACCCATTGGGCTTCAAAAATACCGAATAAAATATACCTTCATATTCAAAAGGGTAAAGGACACACATGCACATGCGTTTTGTGTTGGTGAAATATTTGTGTGTGTAAGTAAATATTTGTTTCTCTATTCACATGGTGGGTCGTGTTGGGGCTACTTGTTAGGGCTACTTGTTATTTCCTTTCTTTTGTGTGAGGGCAAACAAGTAGTCAATTGCTAAAAATACATATATTTTATATTGTTTCTATATTTATTGCTAGAAATATATTCAATCACTACATTGCAATTCATCGTCCATGTTAAGTTCAATTAGGTGTCAACTCAACATTGTAACCTAGTTTTTAAAACATAAGTTGAAGCCCAAGTTTGCAATTGGGATTGTACCATTGGAGTTTTGATAGCTGATTATTTGGACCACGAACAAATCCATGTTTTCTTTGTCAATTTTGTGATATGGCCAAATTGGTGATTTATCCATGGCCAAATTTGATTACAAGATAACTATGAAAATAAAATGTTTTAAACATTCTTTTATATTTTTTGTTACTTACTTGAACCATCTATAAAAATTTGGCTTTTTTTTTTAAAAATTGCTTATGGAGAATCTTAAAAAGGACTTGATTTTAGCACTTTTAAATTTAAATTTCTTATTTGGCTATTTATAACCAGCAAAAAAAAAGGGTGCCATGAATCCGTGTTGAGTTCAATGCAACCATGTGTTAAGAACAATAAACATACATATATGGATGTATACAAGTAGGCCACATTTGAGGTTATTTTAAGGGGATTTTGTGGAATTGTGCTTGAGATGTTTAGGAACACAACATATTTGATAATTATTTTGCCTAAAAATGATTAAGAACTTCAAATTAATTTGAATGAACATATCATATAGCACATGACCATTGGCTCAACCCTATCTAATTGAAACAATTATAGTCAATCCATTGGATGAAAAAAATCATGACACAAATTAGTCAAATTAACACACGTCCTTTTCTACCAATTTGCCAAGTCATGTGGCGATTGAGAATCATGTGTTCCAATATGACAAACCGACAGATTTTAATTAATTGGGACTATAATTGTTCTTTGCATCCCTCGGATGTAAAGTTAGGTCTTGTATAGAGTGTTATATCATGGATCAATACTCAAATCGATCTTCATCTAACCCTTTGATATCAAGGGTAATTTAAACAACTGGACTAACTAAGCAAATATTTTGGAATCATAATTTAATCAGATGTTTTTAAAAGCAATTAGACTACATGTGACATGAATTTTATTTTATTTGCTTACTCATGAATATTTGCAATATATTTTTAATTTTCTAAAAAAATAATTTAAGACAGCCAAATATTAAATTATTGAATTTTACCAATACTTAGATTACCTAGTCTCCTAACTCAAGATGAATCTGCATTTTACTGCTATTTCTTTCATTTCAAGATGAGAAAAAAAGAAACTTTCATCCGTAGATTGTTTGGGCATTTCGCCATCATCCAATGTTGACAACAAGAGCCACAGTAAACTAGCACGCACGAGTGTACTACATACGACAGATGGATGATGTGTGGACAGAAAACATATTTTCATTCTATTTCTGTCCCGTCACTAACCACAGTGATCACTTATGTACTAACCATTCACATGCATCTACCTACCAACTAATCATCAATTGCCTTACTTCTTCCCTAACATGGACTAACAGCAATTTGACATCTTTGGGGATTGGTTGACTCCATGACCACCCCTAGTTAGGTTGTCAAATTATTTTCCCTATTGTAGGGGGCACACAATCACTTGCAAAGGCACATATGAGACTCAAGTACTCTAAAGGTGCATTCACACTTGGTGTTAAGAACTCAAGTACTAAGTCCCCTAACACCAAGCTAGTCATTTAGGACTTAAACCTATTTACCATGAAGATTTTATGTTAAGTTAACATTCACTTAATATTAAACAATCACCCATTTTACATTGAGTGCCACCTAAGATGCCACCTAGATTCACTACTATTCAATATTCACTACTAAACCACTAACTTAACATTAGGTGTGAATGCACCTTAAGGGCTACTAACTTAACATTAAGTCAAAAAAATTCATTCATTTCATGTTTAAATATCTACATATCACATTTGAAACTGAATCGTCATCATTTGCAAAGCAAATCAACATTTTCATAGACAAATTGATACTGAAGGTGCGTTCACACTTGGTGTTAGGGACTCTAGTGTTGCATCCCTTAACACCATACTAGTCATCGAAGACTTGAACTTACTTATCATGAAGATTTTATGTTAAACTAACATTCACTTAACATTAAGCTATCATCCACTTGACATTGGGTGCCACCTAGGATGCCATCTAGATTTCAATTTAACATTGATTTAACATCAAGTGTGAATGCACCATAAGAGGTCAAAACCAAATTTGTCATTTTGGAATGATGAACTAATGAACCAACTTTGACACGAAGTTTGGGATTTCTTCATGCATGCTTAAACCCAAAAGCATTATGGTCCTTAACATTTAAATGTATGAATAAAATTGGAATTTTACAAACTATACTTCGACTTATTGAAAATGTTATGGCACCATAGTAAATGTTATATCCCAAGGCATCGGGACTCCATGGCACCCTTGCAAGTAAGTGGTTGTGCATTCATTCAATTCGTCAATAAGCCAACCCATGCCCATATAGTCATCACTTATACACATATAATGATGGAGACCAAATGGATCCATTAGATCAGATGGAAAGAATATTTGTTCATAAAATCATGTGACTGTGAGCATTGATTTTTTAACGAAGTTTTTTTTTTTCCATGATATATATATATCAAGAGGGAAACTCAAATGGTGTCGAATGGATCCTTCCATTTGTGGGTGTCTTCTTAAGTACTTTCATTCCAAAAAGGATCAAAGAATTTTGGGCCATAAGTGAGTGTAAAGGTGGTACAACCCTCTAGAAGCCCATATCTATTAGCTTATCGCACCGTATCTTGCAATGGTGTACTTAATATGGATAATGGGCTATTTACATTTTGATCCGTACTTCTCTTGTTTCAAATTCACACAATCCCAATTCTCTTTGGGGAAGAAAATAGTAGGTACTTACAAAATCTATTTAGCATTTGAACAACAAATCCTCTCCTATCACAAGGTTACAAAAATAATATGCTTCGTGTTTCAATGTTAGAAATTTTTTCAAACCCTAATGGCTACCAACTCAACAATACATCCAATTTTTCAATATGCCCCAACACCCCCCCAAAAAAAAACCCCAAAAACAAAACAAACGAGTTTTTGTTTCATTATTTCAGACCCAATCTCAAAATGTCAAAGCTTATATAATACCTCCAACGTGTTAAACCCTACTTATTTGTAGGGCTCGACAAGGGGGTGGGCCTTCATCCAAGATATCTACATAATTATTTTTTTCTTGCCAATTAATTTTCTTTAATTTTAAAAGCTAGAGCCCAGTAATCTTCTTACTACTACACGCCAAAAAAAAAAATGGTCAATAAAGTATGCTAAACCCTAAACCACATGAACTAGCACACAAGAAATTGTGAAGGAGCCAAAGTTTTATTGTCTATGTTTGTTGAGATTTCATAGGCTAGGTGTGGGTGGAAAATTTGATATGGCAATGGGGAATGATTTATTGTGTAGATCACAAGGGCGGTGGGGGAGATTTTCTTTTTCTTGGGTAAAGGTAAATTAGGTCTTAATTTCTAGGCACATTTACAAACTTGTCAATTAATTATCAACCTTTGAGTGTGAAGTTAGAAATCAAATCTTGTGCATGAAATATATCCACCAAGTACAAAATGTTTGGTAGGGGTTTTTATTTCTTTGTTTAATGTGCATTGCAAAGAAGCCCAATGTATAGGTATGTACTAGAGTTAATAGACTAGAGCAATGCTTTGAGGATTTGCTTCTTTAGTTTTGTGGGTATTGTACCCAAAAGGTAACCCTAGGAATTGAGTGTTTTTCATAATAGGCTGTTTATTGCAATTGTCAATCAATATCAAGATTTTGTCACATTAGAATTTAATATGATGTAAGGGAAAAAAACCCATTGTTTGGGTGATTCTTTAGAGCATCTCCACCAATGTTCAGTATGTGACCCAGAACTGGAAATCTTGGATGAGGGTCATCAGGAAGGGGAAAAAAACCCATTGTTTGGGTGATTATTTAGAGCATCTCCACCAATGTTCAGTATGTGACCCTGCACTGGAAATCTTGGATGAGGTTCATCAGTCCAGTGAGTTCACTGGTAACGCTGAAAAATCCCTTCCCAGCCTTCAGAGCCCTGGGAAGAGTCTAACAAACACTGTCAAATCGTATTGATTGACTGCTCCCTGTTGTTTCTGATTGGGGAGATGGTTTGATTGGTCCAAGTGAGTTGCTATTAGTAGTCTCCCACCTATTTGCAGTTCCAGTTTTATGGGTGGGGTTGGAACAAAAGTTAGTGCAACCTAACTCAAACTTTGATGTTAGAACCATTACATACTTAACCCAAATGCAAAATTGTTTGCGAGACTCTAATTAAATGGAAACAAAGAATTTTATTTTATTTTTGATTTCATAATTTTGAGTGTGGCATTATCCAACACTTCGAAAATTTCACAAAATTGCAAAATTAACTTTCATTTAATGACTAGGTTTAACATTTCTCAAACTTTCTAATTTTTCTCAATTTTTAATTTCTCCCATCTTCCTTTTCCACATATATTTTGCTGCATCAATTAAGGGAGTTTACAAATTACAGTGTGCACTGTGTACCCAAGCAGCCTTTTTCTCTTCTTTTTTGGTGTCTGAAATTATAATTTTTTATGTTGCAAACTCTATGATTTTTGAAAAAATAGAAAAGAAAAATCCAAATTTTGCAATTTTTTTAAAAAAAGGGTGTGTGTTACTACCCAAGCAGCCTATTTTTAGTATGAAATTTCACACTATTGCAAAACTTTTTTTAAATTGTTTCACAAAACTCAATGATTTTTTTAAAAAAAATCATAATCAACATTCAAAAAAATCAAAAAACTAAAAAAGGCCACATTTCTATCCATGGTTCCAAGTACGTAGCCAAAAATACATAAGGATTTTTTTCATATTTTTAATAGCCTAAATTGACTAAATTGGCTAAATTGGCTTCTGGATGATCACCACCTGGGCTACATTTCTTTAATTCATATTAATATTAATATAACAAATAATTAAGATTATATATATTTTTAAATTTTAAAATAAAAAAAGAAAAGAAAACACCCACACTGTTCCTAAGCAGTTCATTTTTACTTCACACACACATTTATTTTAGTGAGAAGATAATTCAGCCTAAAATAGTACATATATATATATATATATAATCTACCCAAAGTCTCAAAGTTGGCAACTTTAATAATAATGCTTAACTGATAGGCAGCAGCTAGCATTGTAGCTAAGTGCCTAGCTAATATTTTTGGCAATATTCAAAATTAGAAATTAAAAAATTTTAAGCACCCTTTGATATTGTGGATAATTATGGTGATTTTTGGCAAAAAAAATTTAACAAGGAATTTGTGATAAAATATTCCTCTTTTCAAAATATTTTTCACAAGATGGTGAATATTAACCCCAAAAAAATCATTGGCAACTAATGTGTCATTGGAATTAAGGAGGGGTAAATGATTTGAGATATCTTATCCCATAAAATAAATATTCAATTTTTTTAAAATCGACTTTAAGTTAGATTGGAACAAGCTGGTTGGTTGGTTTGATCCCTTGAATTCAAAACATTAAAATATGCCTTTTATGTTTGTCCTAACAAGTGTTGTGCAATTCTTCCTCTTTAAAAGAACCTCCAATGTCAATTTCGACATTTTATATTTTCTTGGAAATTCTTCAAGTGTGAGTTTGAACTTGCTCCAATTTCTAATCCTTTATATTTCAATTTTGAAATTATTATTTCAAATTCAAGAATCTCTTAGGATAGTTCAAAATTTGAGTTTAGTTCCATGTACACCTTCTCCAATGTTCAAAGAGTGTGTATAAGTGTAAGGTTAAGGTGTTGCTCTAATGTGCTTCACAAGTTTGATCCCTATTGGAAATGAAAGGGATGAAAACTTGTGAAACACCAAAGGAGTCCTTAGGAATCCTTTACATTGCATAAAATATATTTTTGAAGGGGGAAAAAAAAATGATCGCCCACTCTACCAACTTGGGGAGTGGGTTAAACTTTGTGATGCCCAAGCAAGTTCATGGGACCAAGCCTATTCCAAATGCAAAAAGATTTTTTTCAAAATGTTTTATGTACAAAGTTTTACAACAAATTAAAATCAAGGATGTGATTATATATGTACAAAATTCAACAAGTAATTAAAACTAATATTTAAATATAAAATTAAACCCACTTGCAACTTTTCAAAAAAAAAAAAAAGTTGCCTACCTAAAGAACATGACCTTATGTTTAATAATGTTTTTTTCACAATTTTGGTTTTAATTCTAGATTCCAAAAGGCTAGTTCCACATTATAATTATGATAAAAAGGATGTTAAGTTGGTTTCAAATCACAAGAACTTGACCTTGAACCTCCAATTTTAACATTACATCGAATACCTTCACAACACAAACCTAATCACTAACCACCAATGATTTAAGTTTCCCAAAAGTAAGGATTAAATATTCTACTATCTCTTGATGTGAATGAAGGTTTAAAAGTTCAACCTTAAAAAAAAAAGTGGAACAAATTCAACCAAATTGTAAAGTTTGGTTTGGTTTGGCATCAAGCCACATGAATTTTCAAGTTTCATAAATATTAACTACACATAAATGTGGGAATCCCAATTCATTGCATAATCACCATTTTCTTACTTTTGTCCTCATCAATCTAAAGGTTCCAATTTATTTTTTATTTTTTTTTTCAAAATATAATAATATACCCAACACCACTATCATGCTTCTCAACTTAATATCATTATGTATCACACCAAGGTCCTAAAAGCCTCGAGATTCCTTTGTGTATGTTATTATTTTGAAGTGCATGACTCACATTCAAATGCATTTGTCTCTCACCTTTTCATTCAACAACTACACCTTTAGGCTTAATGGCCTATCAAATTACACATTATTAATGCTTTGAAACAAGAATTTACAATTGAAGTTCTTGAGTTACACATCACAATTGCAAATTTGCAAAAATGTTAAATTTCAACATTTGGTTTTGTATGAAAAGAACAACATATCTTGTTATATTTGAATATATTAAACCACACTTTATGTCCATACATTTTTTTAATGAATTTGATATTTTTATTTTTCATAATGCTAACAACTCCAACAAATTGTGACATTGATTGCTCAACATGATGGTAGTTATTAGTTTGTATTTTTCATATGAAAATTACACATAAATTAATATTAAATTCCATTATGATTAATTTTAAAAATAACTGAATTATATATATATATATATATATATATATAATTTAAAATTGATATATTTCAAATTAATAATGATTGCAGTCAAAATTTAAAATAGCATAATAAATTTTCATTTATAAAAGTAATTAATTAATTATAATATATAATCTAAAAAACCTAAATTAATGTCAAATTGATTTTCTTTTGATGTTTTATTGAACACCTTTCAATCCAATTTAGAAACATAATTATTCAAGTTAACATTGAAAATTAAATATCCATTACAACATTAGAAAGTTGATAAGTCTACATTATTTTTATTTTAATGTTATGTTTATGAAATTAGTTAGACTTAATAAATTAATTCTAAACATCAAATTCATCAATATGGTGGGAAATGCCATCCAACAATCTTTTAATATTGCTTTCACACATGACTTGAGGGTGGAAATTTTATTTTGCCCCTTCTAACCACCCTTTCTTTGGAATAAATAAATTTTTTTTTTCTCTTCCATTACTTTTTCTTTTCAAATCAATTGAAAATGTTTTTCCTTTTCAACTTCAATTTCTTTTTAAATCAATGGAAACTTGACCCTGCCCCCAAAAAAAATTTTAATAGTAAAATAGAGCATGTTAATTCATATTAACCTAAGATAATCTCATCTAAATTTTCTCATCATTCAACTTTTAAATGTGTGTTTCACATGCCACACCCATGAAATTGTAAACATCCCAACTCATTAGATTAAAACTTGTTTATTGATTATGGTTAATGAGTCATGTAAAACTTATAATGTGTGGAAGTTCACATTTATTAAGTTTACTTTAAAAACACATTTAAACCAGGTTCCAACACTTAACTTATCATGAGTATCCAAGCATACACCTCTCAAATAAATTCAATTCAATGGTAATCCAACAATGTCTATGTAGTATGTACCACCCATGTTGATAAGGTTAGGTTTTTGATCATGAAATTTCCTATATTTACACATAAGATTAAATCAAAGAATAAATTTAAAATATTTAAATTTAAAAATAATTCAATCTAACTTTCATTGGAAATGTTATTTTCAAACCAAAAAAATTTAACATTTCCAAATTTTCTTGAGCCTTTAAATCAATATAATTGTTCGAGAATAGGGTTATTAGGTCAAGGTCATGAAAGGACATCCCAAGATGAGACACTAACCTACCAAATAATTCAAATCCAAATGACCCTAAAAGAAATTCAAATTGATGGAACATTATTTTGATTTAGGGATGACCTAAATTTGGTCAATGACAAAAACACACCTAAAATGCATTAGATCATGAAAGATATTTGGGGAACGATAAAAAGACAAAAATGTTAACCAAGAATGGTGAAATTGTTACAAGCAATAATGAGGGCATAAAAAAGACACATTAAAAACGTCTTGAGGGTGCAAGGTTGGTTAAGATAGGTTTTTTGGGGGCAAAAAGGGACACCAATGGACATTGAGGACACCAAATATGATCAAGGGCACAAAACAATACATAGGAGACATTAGGGGCACTATGGTCGAAAATGTTTTATACTTTTTCAAACCATGAATGGCATTAAGGGTCATTGGGAAGCACAATAGAAAGATGTTGGGGGACATTGAAAAAGGCTCAATTTTTTTTTGCTTTTGGGGCGACAAGGGCTACCAAAAAGGACATCAAGATGGCAAGGATCTCAAGTAGGTCACCAAGAAACATTAGGTGTCAAAAAGGTTAATGTTTAAAATAGTTTTAAAGTAAATTTCATGTTCTAAAATGAATGGAAGTGGAAATGATTTCATGGATTACTAAATTTGATCATTAATTATAATGAAAATTTATTTATGAAAATTTTCATGTTTTTTGTCCCCTCATTTTTACATTAATTTATGACAATTTAAATACCAGAACCATGTCTTATTGACTTTTAAAATATAGAAAACACCTAGAATTGACATTGATGTTTAGTCATTTCGGCACAATAATATTTACAATTAGGGTGAAAGCATAATCAAATATGCACAAAAAAAATTCTTTGAAATTACAATCACATTTTTACACATAAATGCAACGAAATATAGTATAAACCTTTTCAATCATCATCAAATCATCGTGCTGCTAAATATTGAATTTATAGTAGTTTGTTTACAAAGTTTTAAAAACTTTAGTGTACTAAAAATAAGTCAAAAAGATTCTTTGAAATCGATTAATGGAACTTTTGTTCAAAAATACTTTTACATTAAAAGATTGATATATTATTCATGAAAATTCATTGACTATGGTTATAATTAGTGGTCACATAAAATCATATTACGAACTTAGCACCTATTGAACATGGGAAAAAAGGGCAAAAATGAATTCTTAACTTTTTTACTCACAACATATTCCTAAACGGTGGTTTCTCACATGTTTCATTGTTTTTAAAAACGTTGTTGTAAATTAATGATTTTCATAACAATCTTACTTAATCATTTGATTTAATACTTGGAATGGTCATTGATTAATTCATTTTGAACACATCTAACTCTAATTGCATGCAATTTGAAAGGTTATTAAATAAGTCAAATACAAGGTTTGCAAGTTGGATTGAAATTTGGTATTGTAATCATATTTAATACTTACCATTTGAAATGGTGATTGTATAACAAAGGTTAAATGCCAAGGGCTTGAGAATGAGGATATGGTTTTGGCGTTTCCATTGCCCCCATGGATGTATAATGATGATTCTAAAGATAATTGGGTGGAAGGAGATCAAAGATTATGGTGATGATGATAATGATGATAACAATGATTAGTTTTCAAAAAAATTTACAACAACTAGAATTTCTTGGGTGAAATTAAGGTTGACCAATAATTATTTTTAATTTTTAATCAATGAATTATACAAAACTAATTTCAAAATTATATTGATGAAATTGATTAGAGGTTGGTTTTAATTCATGACATTTTCACTTTAGTTTCAAGGCCGACTTGTTTGGTCATTACATGTTCATCCTTTTGATTTCTTTGTGATTAGATGTGTTTGAGAGGTTTCCAATGAAAGGAACTCCATGAACTAATACTTGGTGCCAAGTGACGTTATTGTTGATGAGCTTTAACCTTGATGCAATATTTGATTTTGTGAAGGAGGCAATCATTTTATGATCTTGATTGTGGTCAAAAGCATGTATGGATATGTTGCGCATCAATCTCTTGCCATATTTTTTGATGATAATGTGTTGTTCATAATCAAAGCCAAAAGTGAAGGTGTTATTTATATTCTATGTGTGAATGTGCTCAATAACATTTTTCATTATCCTATACACCACAATGTACACAACAACTTTGTGACACTTGAGTTCTATAACTAATGTCATATAGCAAGGCCAAGGTTTGACTTACTTAGGCATGATTAACAATGTGTGTTACAAGTTATGCACCCCTACCTACCTATGCATTCATACATGTATACATGATTACAAGGAGGAAAGCTTGGGTATTTGGGTATCAATTGGACTAGATTTTAACTAGCACACCATGATAACAAACTTGAATTTTGAGCTTAAAAAAATGGAATGTCATTTAGTTCAAACAATTTGAAAAAGAAGTGGTACATGTTAAACTACTTGCAAGCACATACATATGGAAGTTTATAGATTCATGAACTTTCATGGATGATTATGTAATTTGTTTAATGATTAAAAAAATTTACTAGCACACATTCATTTTTCAAATTTCTTTTTGTTTTTGCAAGGGGGATTGGATGTCATTATTATTAGATTCTGCAAAAATACACATAAAAAATTGAATGTCACCATCAATGTCAGCATGGACATTAAATACAAAGTGACATTTTACACTATTATGGGGTCATTATACACATGAGTGTAAGGACAATTAAAATACATTTGAAAAAATATTGTAAATATATTTTGCAATTATTTATGAAATTCACATTATTTTCATGCAAGTTTCATGAACTTTTTCAAGTCTTATAAATAAGATTGATGTAGAATCATCATGCTTTGTTGTGTATATCTATTGGTTGCTAATTCATTTCTTTTCACATATAATAGAAGATGAGAAATAGGTTGACTCAATTTAGAATGTTGAACCAAGGTGTGAAAAAGATAAATTTCTCTATATCTAATAACTTTTTTAAAAACACAATTTTTTGGAATCTATTTTCAATTGCATTGTGCCATGATGCAAACATTGCAAATGAACTTCGTTACATGTCCCATAATGCTTCAATAACACATTTTATATGAACACAACTACATGTGACCATGGAAGCAAACACAATTCAATGCTAGTAGAAATGAGCTATAAACAATTACCAATCCTTCGCATTGATGAAAGTAGTTGACAAGACTAGATGGAATCTAAATATGGGACCTTGTCATGGGCACACATGAAGTGTTTGTTTCAATGTTGAATGATTATTCCAAAAAAATGATATTTTTTCTTCTAACCATTATAAATCAAATTGATCAATAGCTAACCATTTGGATTAACATTTGGTCCCAATTTGGTGTTTGAGACCCATGATAAAAAATTTCCCTTTCTACGGAAAACCCTACAATTTCAACATGTGTGTAATTTAATGTTTGCCAAATGTGACCCCACCAAATATTTTTCAAATGACAGTTTCTACCCAACTTTTGGCTCCCATATGGTAACATTATTACCAAATCTTTAATGGAAATAAATGCATTTTGGAAATTTTGATAGGGTTATAAAATGGGCCCTTCATTGTAAAAAGGGAGTTTTGCACATGCATGGGTTGAAATCCTCCAACATTATAATAATATAAATTCTTGAACCAAAAGGTCGAAATGTTTTGTAGGTTTGTAGTTTGTATATAAATAAAACCCAATCAAAGGCAAAATAAAAATGAACTTCCATGGACGAACAAAGATGACCCTCCAAGGGTAAACCTACATGGATGTATCATGATAGAGCAAGATAACTTATAATGTATCAACTATGAACCAATGTTGTACTAATATCAACTTTTGAACATGCTAAATTGGTCAGGGTAGTGGTTATTGTTAAAATTTTCCTACCATCTAGGTTTTAATATTATTTCCTTTTTCAAACCTTCATCCCAACTTGGTTTAGGTATTGGGTCCAAGATTGATTTTTGGTTAATATGAAACAAGTAAACACATGATATTGAGAGTAATATGAAGTTGGTATTGCTTCAAGTTCTTACCAAATTAGTAAAAGTATAAAGCTAATATTGCGTTAGATCATACCAACTTAGTTAGAGTTTTCAACACCATCCCGATGCTTGCCCAACACCTACATATTGGTAGGAACTATGAACCCTTGGAAAGCCGAACTTTCTAGTGTTGCCATGGGCTTATATGGATTAAGTAAGTGTTAAAGGAAAAGTGAAAAATCTAAGAAATTGTATCATGACTCCACCCACATGGGTTGTATGTGTTAACCATTATTTCCCTTTTGCATTAGATGTAACCCTATCAATCAATAAGGTCAAACAAATTTCTAATAAATACCCACCATGTAAAGAACAAAAGATTGATTTGACCGCTCGTATGGTGTGATTTTCCAAACCAAATTGGTTGTGTTTAAAAGAACCTTGTATTTCAAGGAGTGTTTTTGATTTTTATGTCAACTAATGGGGCCTTGGTGGTTGATTTTGCCACATTCATGACCATTAGGCTTGCCTTTCCAAGTTCAATTTATGACAAGTTGCCTAATATAATTGGCCACCAAGGGCTAATTATCTAATATTAAGTGAATATTTGATGTGTATGCAAACTAAGTTGTTGATGATGATCCATCACACAAACCACAACCCACCTAGGAAAGGTTTAGAAAAATGTTTTATAATAAAACCCCGAACTAGTTATTTACATGCATATGAACTATCCATTGAACATCCTACTAATGGAAATGTATTAAGTATCTATTCACAAATGCCTACTAACTTGTTTAGTAGGGTGGGTGTTGAACATTGTTATTTGTGTGGTTAAAACTTGACAAATATTTACCTCAAATTTGACTTTACTATTTGTAAATTTTTTCTAATTATTTTTATTTTTTGCAAAAACCTAAGGTTTCAAACAATGATGTAGTGGTGTTGCACCTCATGTCAACATCACCATTGCCATTTCAATTCTTAGAATCACACATGAA
>Ga0116231_10011178_pt1 | contig 13971 bp, 4 predicted proteins | sample S1TSphgellanicum_2_FD_89695 | JGI IMG/M metagenome (GOLD analysis project Ga0116231, IMG submission 89695) | Host-associated microbial communities from peat moss isolated from Minnesota, USA - S1T2_Fd - Sphagnum magellanicum MG | ecosystem: Host-associated > Plants > Peat moss > Unclassified... | reverse complement strand
TTTATTTATTTTTTTTTTTTCTTTTTTTTTTGTTGGAAAAAATTTTTTTATTTATGTTTTTTTATATCGTTTACTTTATTTTTTTTAAAAAAGTGGGGGGGGGGGGGGGTTCTACTAAAATCATAGGTCAAATTAAAGACATGCTTAAAAAATTCCTTTGGGGTGGTATAGAGAACAAATTTAAAAGCATGGTTAAATGGTCATATTGTTGCACCAAGAAAGCCATTGGGGCATTGGGTTTAACAAACCCAAATGAAGCAATTGAAGCGCTTATTTGTAAAGAAGTGATGACAACGTTGGAACCAAGGGAATCTAACCTTAAGTAACTCCTTAGGTATAAACTAGAGAGATCCAAATCCTTTCAACATAAAACTCGGACCCCAAATCTTGATTGGGCCTAATTTGTGCACAATCATCAAGCTACACACTAAGAGAAAAAAGGCATTTTCTAACCAACCGATTTTCCAATACATGTTGTCCTCAACTTTATTTTGATTACACAATAATATTTATTTTAAAAAATTCCACATGGATGGGATGGCATTTCAAATGAATTGACGTGTCGACTAGTTTGGTAAGTGTATGGCATTAACCATTAACGGGTGTTGACCATCAAAATATTTTTAAAAATAAAATATAACCTAGTTGAAGAGTAGTCGAGAATTCCACTTTGCCATGACATCATGCCACATCAAATCAATTGCTTGACTATTTTGGTGGACCTTGTTTTTAAGTGGATGAAAGAATGATATTGATGGATGAAATATTGCATGCATTTTCAACTGTATTTCAATTTTAATCATCATTACCTATACCCTACCCACATATTACCTACCTACCTACCTACTTATCATTACTTACACCCTACTTTAAATCATGTATTTAACCTATAATTAATCACCTACCTATAATTACCTTGGTAATATATGTAATGAATACCTACCTAACCTACAAAGTATTACCTACCTACCTACCTATAGGTACCTAGAAATAATTTGCAACAAGTGTACTTGTTTAACCTACAACCTACCTAGGTAGTTAATGAAGCATGTAAGCATGTAGGCTACCTAAATAACTAGGTTGGATAACTAGTGAGGCTAGATTTAAACGGGGTGGTAAGGCAAAGTAAATTATGACTACCTACCTACTTATTGTCTACCTATATGCAATAGGAGGTCCCTAGGTAAGTAGTAGGTAGATATGTTAGGTGAAGTGTAGGTAATTAAGTTTTTTTAACTAAGTAGGTATAGGTAGATAGGTATTAAGTAACTAGGTAATTAGGCAAGGCTTTTAAGTAGGTACGTACTTGATTTTTGTTTAATCATGGTGTCACAACTCACAACCTACTTATACTTAACCTATTATTACCTAACTAGGTCTACATAGGCTTTAAATTAGGAAGTTACTTTAACTTAGCAAGGGTTTAATTTTGTGATACAAAATAATTGGTATATAATTTTATATAATATTATGGCATTTTACATATTCATTAAAATGTCATAAAATGCAACAAAATTAAAATTATACCATTTATAATTTTTAAATTTATATCATAAAATGTCATTCATTTATAAATGATTCCATTTATGCCATTAAATGTCATATAATCTATATAATGCCATAATTAATTATGAATTGATAGATTAAATGTGGTATATAATATGAATGAATGAATGAATGATTTAATGTGCCAAATAATATGGATGAATGGATGCTATGCCATATAACAATGTGTTGGGAGGAAATTCAAAATTTGAATTATAGTTGATTATTATTTGAAATGATGTCAACTTGCATATTTGAAATTTAATTGACATCCCAATTATAACCACATACTTCACCCATCCATAGATGAAGGGATTTCCTTTATATAACATTATCATTCACTTTGGGCTTTCTTTGTGTTCTAGTTTGATTTTTTTTCCTTTTTTATAATTTTTTTTTGTTTTATTTTGCTTTTTTTTTAGCCCAATTTGTTTTTAAGAATTTTAATCATGTAGTTTAATATCAATTCATGGATTTTTTCAAGTGAGTGCATCGTGTCTTTTGCATGTGAGGAATTTTAAGTTTTTCATTTTGGTGTTATTGTTAAGTTGTTTTAAAAAAAATCATGTTCAAGTTTTTTTTTTTTTTTTCATTGCATTTTTTAAAATATATATTAAGCACATTAAGGTCATATGGTGTTAAGGCAAGTGAACATGAATAACACAAGCTTATGGAGTTTGGAAGCTAGCATCACATATTTTTCTTACAATTACAAGTGCTTAAAAAAAAAATTCTTTTTTTTTGTTTATTTTCCCTTTACCAAGATTTTTTTTAAAAATTCTCTAGGTAATGTTACCTTTAGTTAAATCCTTTTTTAACTAGGTTTTGTTCGGAACTCTTGTAGGTTTTTTTTTCAACTATATTTTTGTTTGAACTTTCATTAAAGTAACTAAAATGGTTTTAGTACACTTAAGTGATTAGGGCAGTCTAGATCCAAAGGGAGGGCTCTTTTGTTTCTACTATCTAGGTAGATGTTGAACACCTTTTTTTAATGCATTTAACGTGTTAAAAATCGTCAAAAATGTATTAGAAATGAGAAAGTTATGGCCCCCTAGGGGGATCAATAACTCAAACCAACAAACCACAACTAGTTCTTGAACACCCAAAAAATTCCTTTTATATTGCTCTATTGTTATTATAGTTCCAAGATTATTCATATAAATTGAAGTGGCATTCCTATAACACTTTAAATCATTTAAAAATGAAGAAGAAATGAAAAAGTTATGAGCTTTGAAAGTATGAAGGGTCTAAATAGAAGAAAAAACAAAACTTGTTTTGTAGGTGTGAAAGTTTTTTTCTTCAACTCTCATTGGTTTTTCTTCTTTTCTAGTTCCAAAACAAACACTTGGGCAATGAAAGCTAAACTTATGAACCTTTTCAACTATCAATGCAAGTAAGGTTTTGATTATGTTTGTTTTAGATAACTACTTTCAACTAAGTTTCAACTATATAATTTCTCCTATATTTTGATTGAGTTCAACTAGATTTCAATTAGGTTTCAACTATGTATAAGGTAAGCCCATGATGTGTGCCATTTCTACTCGTTATTTAGTTTTAATTTTTCTAGATTTCAAAATGTTTTTTTGGGGGGGTCAAACTTCATATTCTTGAGTAGTAAATAATGATGTTTTAATTGATTTTTAATGTGTGCAACTAATACACAATCTTTTTCTTGATGCATTATAACTTAGATTCCTATTAAGTTTTCTTATTTATAACAATTTTAATTTCCTTTAATTAAAAAATGTAGGGTGCAACTATGAACAAGTCAAAAGACGTGGTCCAACAAAGCAACAATCAAATTAAACATGCCAACAACGAGTTCACACCATTAATGCATAAACATAGGATAACCACCTTATAGGAAAGTCATTTCATTGTTCTAATAAATGTTTGATTAATAACATTAACAACTTCAAGATGTAGATGGAACCATTTCCTACATGGGAACATTGTTTCTTTGCATAATTTCATATTACAATAGGTTTTGCATTCTTAGTTGATAATGCATAAGTAAATTATACTTCTATTATGGTTTGATTTTTTTAAGTTAATTTTAACAAGGTGTATTATCTTTATAGTCTAGCTCTAGTATTCTTACAATTGTGATTGTAATTTGTGTATATTTGTAATCTCAACTGCATTTCAATTAATTTACACAAATTTTGATTTATTTTCAACATATTTTCAACTTGTTTTCAATTACCTTATAGTTGATATCTTTACTTTGGCTTGATTTCACATATGTTGGATGACCTACAAAAAACAAGGTGCCATGTGTCATGCAAGTGTGTAACATAAGTGTCCACATGGCACAACATCATACATTGACATTTTCAAAAAATCAATAATTTCAAGATTTTGAGACTATACACATGGCACATGTCAAATAATTTAGTTTGATGGTGGACCATGAATGCCCATGTGACATGTGTCAATGTTCCATTGGTTATAACATAATTGAATAATAATCAAAATTGTAAAATTCCATGCCCTTCCTCAATGACATACATGTGCCAATGCTACATTGGTTGTAATATAGTTAAAAGATAATCATAATTCCAATTCCACACCTTCAAATGACATGACATGTAGGTGGATAAAGTTCATTCACCGATTTGCTAACATGGAGTCAACTAAGTCTAGTTAGCACTTTACAATTGAAATGTTGCATCGATTAGAAATGTATGTTGTTTTCAACTAAAATGTTGTCACTTCAACATTAACCCACAAATTGACACATGTACATTATTTTCAACTGTGTTGTAGGGTCAACGCAACATTGTCGACTATTTTGGAAATTAGTTGTCAACGTCATTTTTGAATTGTTAAAAACATTTTGTAGCTGAAAGTGATGTTTTCAACTATAAATGACAATTGAGAAGTAGTCGAAAACATAGTTGGAAAATGGTATTTTTCTCCTAATGACGCCAAACTCTAAGATTTGGGCAAAAGTTGCAAAACTCTAAAGGAAAATTGTGAAGGTTGCTAAATTTTTCCCCTTAATGTCATCTTTCTTGGAGATATGCAAAATGGGCATTTGTTGGGTTGATGATTTCAAAGGGGGACATTTTAACATGTTTATTATGAGAGTTGCCCAATTGAACAAACAAGGTCTATGTATTATGGGGAACTTGTGGAACCCCAAAATTAAAGCTTTCTGCTCTTGAAAAGAAATTAAAGGTAATCATGGGTTGGAAAAGGGTATGAGAAGATCATTTGGGAAAGGATCATAGATAGTTTGTAAAAGAGTAAACCCATAGGTTCATAAAGGGAGTCAAAACACCCAAGGATAAAAAATGGGTAGGATTTTTCCAAATCTGCTCATTAGTTACCCCTTTTTATATGTCAAACTAATATTGACTTTGGACAAGCTTGCAAACGTGAAGTGAACCTAGGTGGCCTATTTCTCGAGCTCACAATTTTTTCACTCATTGCCCAACCCACCTTTTACTGAAATGTAACATGAAAAATATTCAAACAAATCTTAGGGATCTGTAAGGAATGTTCCACCAAGTTTGAATGACCTTTGTTAAAAAGAGACCTCCCATGCATGAATTCATTATCTATGGACGTAAATTAAAAGATCTATTATTTAATATTAATAGATGGAAATGGAACCATGAAATTAATCTACTAAACTATAGTTCCAAAAATGGTGCCAGTGGCTAAAGCCATATGAATCCTTGGAAAAGTGGGTGCAAGAAAAATGGAGAAATAATTTCACCAACAAAGCAAAGTTGGATTAGAAGGAAGTATGGCACCAAGAGCAAACAAATTTTTTTTATGGATTCATGTGGGCGACATCGCATAAAGAAGTGGCAATTGATGATTGGTGAACGTTCCCCAACATGGACATGTCCAAAGTGTGTAGGTGGTGCTATATGAGTGTGTTTGAAACAATTCTCCATCACTTCCATGAATGCCCACAAGGGTAGAGAGCTCGGAAATGGGCCTTTACCATTGTTAAATGCATGCAAGCCTTAGGACCACAATTCAAGCCATGGAAGCTCCCTTCATGGGTGTAATGCATCTTTAACACCAAACTCCCCAAAAGGGTTTGCAAGTTCCATGCAATGTGGGCTTTATTAAGAGGTATTACCTTCAGGTTTATTTGGATTGAACCAATGATATTGTCTTCCGCATTAAAGAATGTTGATAACAAGAGAAATTGCAAAGTCTTCTTTGGGAGGCATTGCTGGACCATGCTAAGCTAAAATGGAATAGGACATTAGTTATAATTATCACATTTCTTCAATTGGAACATGACTATCTTAGTTCTTTTGATAAAACTTGGGGAGGGCACTTCCTTCTCTATAATAGGGATTACTTCATGTTAAATGGTCATACCACTTACCCAAAATAGGTAAGTTTCTTGAATGTCCAGTTGGCATGTGATTACTTTCCCCTTGGTTGTGTGTTTGCTGGCCTCTATGGTGTTTTGTGTTCTTTTTTTCTTTGCAATGAAGTTCTCTTCAATTGTGCCCAAAAACAAAAACCATTTGTAACATCATCATATGCATGCATTAGTTAGAATGGAAAATCTCAACATGCACAATTTGTAATGTCCCAAATCTGAAAATGTTGCAAAGAACTCCCAAATATATCAAGTTATAAATTGAACACAAAATTTTCAATTGCCATAGATATCGTTAAAGAATTCCTACCATGAGTAAGATAAATTATTACTGCCTTCTTTTGACATAAGTAATCGACTTGTTCAACAAATTGTAAAATGTCAATAATCCCAAACCTAGTTACAATTGTAACTTCCTATTATATATGTAACTTTGAAAAGATCAATTGTCACATGAAATGGTACCCATTGTGAGTTGATAAATTTATTACAAAGGCAAAAGGGTCACATGTCCATATCTAGACACCCACAAATCAAAAGACAATGTTGTTATAACACAAGCACCCTAAGCAAGGATCACATTTTATTTTTGGCACCAATGAAGGAATGTCATGTTGAACCATTTACTTCCAATTTGGAAACACCATTTTGGAATTCTAACATAAGATTGAATGCTTTCACCAATGATTTTCTAAGATAAAGATTGGCATACAACCTTTCCTAATAAACAATAAATCCTAAAAGAATTTCCTTTGTCTCACATCCTCCATCTTGTAAGGGATAATATTGTTAAAATGATCTATGATGGTCCCATAATTAGTATTAGAACAATGATGATTTGACTCTTTCTTGTCACCCCAATTTTGTAGCAACATCTAAATTGGTTGTTTCCCACCTTGCTTAAGCATTTGCATGTTTAAATGTCACGTGTTTTTTCATAGAAGTAGTCCCATCAATGTCATTGTTATAATGATCACACCATTCCTCTTATTTGTGGTACTATTAAAATTTAGTATGCTTGGAAGATGAAGTGGCATATCATATAATGCATAGTTTGAACAATTGCAAGTGATATTTTTCTACCATCATTGACCACAAAAAAGAACCCAAGGGAGGAAGTTACCATTGCAAAGGACACCAAAAATTTAATTATGTTTCAATTGAACCTTAATAAGTCTTATATAATCTCTACTTTTGAATATTTGATGCTTGAAATTATAATGCCATAAAATTAAATTCATTTGCTACCCATTAAAATTGAAACACACACTAGTCTATAAACTTTAAGCAATATCATTGTCATATCATCAACTTAACATCATTGTTAGAAACTTGCATTAGTTCCTCAAGGTTCAAAAGTGAATTAAAATTTGCTATTTGGATTTTGAAGATTGTAAAAAAGAATTTAATAACTTCAAAAGATATCATATATGAAATCAAACGCAAATTGAATTCAAAAATTAGGGCTTTGGGTCTTTGAATTTTGAGTTGAATATTGCAAACATAATCAAATGGGGGTTGTGGATCTAATTGAAACTTTAAACACTTTAAACACCTTAAGCATTTTGGGTTTTGAAAAAAAACCTTCAAGTACATCAAGCATATAAACTACAAATGTAAAAAAATTCAAATCAAGGGTTTCAACTCTTGGTTCATAACAAGCATAATCAAAACCAATGAAAGCTTACATAGAAGATAAAGGATGAACACAAAGGTTAGATATGAAAAATGAAAAAAACCCAAGAGAGAAAAATTCACACATTTAAACAAGATGGGATTCTTCATTTTCTTATAGAATTTCATTGTTGAAGGTTGAAAATTGATAATGGCATGTTGAAGCCAAAGTGCATTTGTAATCTTCACACAACTCCTCAATTATAAGTTTTAGATATATCCTTCTAAGAAGTCAAGGTAAATTATCTTGGAAAACCCATATACAAATCACAACTTGAAATTTGCATTCAAGTCAGATTGCAACAATATTGAGCTTTGAATGGAAGCCATTAAAAAATTGAATCTTTCAAAAGATTTATCCTAACAAAAAGACCACCAATAATAAAGAGTCAACATGTGTAGCTTTGAAAAATCAACCTCAAAGGTTTTAAAACTAAAAATGTTAACCTAAGTGGATGAAAAGGTTTCAAAATTAAAACAACAAATAACCTACATAAATGAATTGTCTATGTGCACAACATGATATAAGTAAGGTATTTTTTTCATCCACATAATGCCCTCCCATTATGGTATAGTTGGGTATCTAACATTTAATACTATTGTAGTACATGAACGGTTTTGACATAAACTATTTTTTTTTATTTTGCCAAAATTTTGAAAAAATATTTACTACTTGTGTTGAAATGTTAATAATTATTATAAAATCAAGTTTTGAACTAATAAAATGTTGAGTGAATTTCAAACTTGCCATTTTTAAAAGTGAAAAATGTGATAATTTAAACACATTTAGATTGTTTCACAAAGACAACAAAATTATGTTTATTATTTTATATAAACATTATCTTTCAAAAATTAAAAAATTAAAAAACCAACTGCCAAAGTTAATTATTGAAATTTAATTAATTATCTGACAGTGTGTTGTTAAATCTATTTGGGTACTATGTTAGATAGGTAAGGTTTAACTAAGTATTACCCCACTTTTGAATAATTAGGTAGGTTATTTCATGCCCAAACCTAAATTGAAGTCATTTTTCAATAATTGAAATTAGAATGTGGGGGTATTTTTGGAATAGGGCCTTGAGACAAAACAATAAAAAATATGTAAGAGGTTTCTTATGTAAAGTGTCTCCTATTTTAAAAATGCATTATCAAGTGTCAAGGGTTTTATGTTAGTTACATGTTTATATCTTAAGTATTGTAGGTAAACTAAGGTAAATTGTTGTGGAATTAGTCCCAATGTGAACACGGTTACAAGTATTTGGTTTATGGAATATAATCTCAAAATGTGTAATCTTAAATCACTTTTGGTGATTTGAAATTCCAAAGCACATAATGTATGTTCCTTTGCAATTTTTTTTATGTTACGTAAGTTTTATTTTAACACAATGTTTTTTGTTTTCCATCTTGTGTTTAGGGGTTGGATTCTTGCCTTGTTGTAAACAAGTCATGTTTCAAATCACCAAAAGTTTGATCTAATTTTAAGTGGTGCTACAACTAAATTTAGTTTCGTTTAATATTTGGTTTATTCGTGTTTTGCACAAAAGTTGGGTGTGGCAAGTTACCATGTTGTTTTTGTAAAATTTGGATTTTATAGTTTATGCGTGTTTTAATTTGGTAGGAAATGTAATTAGAGGCATTCTTGGTCCACTTCACCCAATGATCTTTTGAGTTTTGGGTTGTTTTTTTTTGTTTAAAACTCCATGAGGAGTTGAACCTCAAACAAGGCCTAATACCTTGGAGTTGTGAAACAAAAAAAAATCACAAGAAAGAAAAGGAAACCTTGCCACATGGTGCTTTTCTTTTTTCATTATTTCTCCCTCCTATTTTTTTCACTTCAAATGAAAGTCATCCTCATTGAACATCGGTAGCAATAGCATCAATAGTAATAACACAAGGCAGGGAAGTTATTTTTCCCCATCATTGTTGGCATTGGCGAGCATGGAGTTCTTATCCTCATCATTGTTGTTTTCCAATGGCAAAGGAGGAAATGAGGAATTAGGGGGGCATTAACATTTTGTTGGCTTTCTTTTCTTCGTCATCTTTTCATGTTTTCTAAGAGTTCAACAAAAAAAAGGAAAAGGAGGTCAATAGGGTTGAACTTCCACAAGTAGCCCTACTAACCTTGTTGAATTTTTCACACTTTCATGCATTTTAGGATGGAGGCCCATTGATGATTTGGATTCCAATTCATCTAGTATGGAGGAACCCAATGTGAATGAGATGGAGTGGGCCATGGGGTTCCACATTACCATGACAACAATGTTGGGGCTTTTAAAAGGAATTCATAGGTGAATTTTGGGGTAAGTGATGGATATTAATTGTTTCATTTGGATTTTCAGTTTGGCTTCGGTTGAACAAAGATGTTTTACTAATCCACCCATTTAATTTCTTCACATGTTACACCTTTGATTGGGATAGCCATGTCAATGCAAAAAGGGGGTGATGTTATGCCAAGTTGGGTTACACACCCTTGGTAATTGTGGCATCATGGACACCAAGGGGGATTTACATGGGTGCTTGAAAAGATGTTGGTGACGTGGGGGTGCTAGGACTCATTAACACCCCCTCACATTCTACATAATAATCATAGTAATGCACTCAACCTTGAATCATGGAGATATTCCATCACCCCAACCCAAAATATAGGCGATCATGGAAACATGGGAACTATATATTATCCAATGGTTACAAGAAATGAAATGCAAGTAACAATATGGTAGTTATTATGGAATTACATTCGATGTTTTGTTTTCACTTGAAGGAATTAAGCCAGTTGAAAGGACATGAAATGAAAATCATATTGGAAGATGATAAACTTATTTTTAGGTGACCTCATAACCTTAATGAAATGGAATGGGCCTTGGTTTAGGCTCAAATAACAAAATTGTTAGATGTAGGTTTGGTGGAATTTTATAGGGGTGAAAATGTCTTAACAACAATGATGATAACCAAGAGAGACATTTGTAACAATTAAATAAAACGCCACATGTGTGGGGATTATCATCCAATGGGATAGACAAACTCATTTAGACAAATATGCCCTACCCCAATAAGAAGAGATCTTTGATGCCCTTGGACAAGCCAAGGTTTTTAGTACCTTGGATTTATAGTCTAGTTATCATTAGTTGCCATTAAGGGAAGGTGATAAGGTCAATGCAACATTTTGGGGGATTGATCATCATGGTTGCAACAATGAAAGTTTTTGCCATTTGGTTTGAAGAAATTAATCCCCTAATTTTTTTAGAAGGTCATGGATCAAATCTTGGTGAATTTTAGTTTTGCCAAATGTTATATCGATGACATCATTGTTTTTAACTTGACCCTAAGGAATCACATGCACCATTTGCAAGAGGTGTTTGGGAGACTTTAAAAACATAACCTTTAAGTTCATCTAGGCAAATGCTGATTTTTTCATACTTAGGTGGAATACCTAGGTCACATGATTTATTCAGATGGATCAAAGGTGTAGAAGGTCAAGGTTGAAGTGATATCATGGGTTCTTTAACCAATGGATGTTAATCAATTAAAATCTTTATGAAACTTGTGTAATTAATTATTGAAGGTTTGTTAAAAGGTTCAATAACATTATTGAACCTTTGACCCAATTTATGAAGATTGATAAGGAATACATATGGGGTGAGACACATGAATGGGTCTTTTGAAAGTTGAAGGCCATGCTCATTTTAACTCCCATTTTGAGATGACCCATGGGAGGGTGACCATTCCGATTACACATTGATTATAACACATTAGGGTTAGGAACAATACTCACATGGTTGGTTCATGATGGCATATGCCAATTGGTCCAAAAATAAAATGTAGGTCAATTATAGCTCATTCGAAGGGTAATGCCTTGTTATTGTTTGGGTAAATTCATCACTTTAGTGCTATTTTGATTCATTTTGGTTACAAACCACTAGCCATTCAAATTTTTGATGGAATCTGATCAACTCATAAAAAGGTTGGTAAGATGGGCCCTTGTTTTACTAGAGATGATTTTGATGTTTTCCATAAAGTTGGTAGGATCAATCAAGATTAGATGGCCATAATCCAAACCCATGTTCTAACGAGAAGGATATTAAAAGGGTAAGGGTTCATTAGCTTGGGGATGCAAATTCGGATGCAACACCAAGATGGCATGTATGCACATACTTATTTATTTCAATTTGGGGTGACAAAACACCTTAAATTGACATGAATACCATGGGTTGCCATGGTGTGGACATTGAATCAAAAAGTGATGATGCCCTAGATATACATGATGATGCACCTATCATTACATATTTGTAAACATGTTAAATTTTGATTGGAATAACATTCAAGGAACAAGATTGTGTTGTGCATAAGTCCAAACAATTCAAATCAGAAGGTAATTCTTTTTTGCGGTTTGGATAAATGGATGAATGTAGGTGGTGCTTCACCCAAAGTAACATGAAGGTTTTGTGTGACATGCTCACAAGGAGTGGGGCCATTTTGAATTTTGTCGGACTTCTCGTTTGTTCCAAGCATAATATTGGTGATGAAGGTTGTACCCGCAAGTTCAATAATTTGTGTCTTTGGTGTGTGGTGTGTGACCAAACGTGAACATCATTCATGCATCTACACTTAATTTATAACTAGTGTCCATCATAGGATTTGGCTCTTAATGGAATTTGGATTTTTTTCAACACATTGAGTTTAATAGTTTAACATAACTAATATGTTTTGGTTATGATTGAACAATTTTTTGAAATAGCTAGAATTGGTGCCATTGCCAAATCACAATAACGAAAGTGTTGCATATGCATTTTTTGATTTGGTGCTTGGTAGGTTCGGGGTTCTAGTTGAAGTACTCATAGATCAAAATATGAAATTCCATGGGCAGTTTCAAGAATTATGTGAAAAGGCATTGATAGATCCTTGCACTATTTAATGAGACCATTTTGAGGCAAACATGTTAGCTAAACGAATGATGGAAACATTGAAACATGGCTTGTGAAAATATGGGCTCCAAAACAGTCATAATTGAGATTGGGATTTGTAATTACCATGGTTAATTATGGGGTATAAGTTTAGCTGACAAGCTTTTTTTTCACCGTTTTCATCATATGGCATAACTTTTACTATTTGGCCATGAACTCAAGCTATTAACTTTAATTCAACAAAATGCAATGTCAGTAATCTCTTGGACAATCTTTATGTGTGAATTAGGTATGTGAGCAGTGAGCCACCTTGTTTTGACATGTTATGCCTATGGTTATCATGGAGAACTTGACAATTACCCAACATTAAAATAGTTGTGTTATGCCATTATTCGTGGAGCTAATTATCAACTTCATATCCATATATTCAAGCTAGGAGATTGTGTACTTGTAACAAATAGTAGGTCTATTACTTTGGATGTGATTATAGGACGTGTTATTATATGTGTGTAGAAAGTTTTACCTTTTAATACATTATTGTTAGAAGGTTAAAATGGTCAAACATGGAAGGACCACATGCATAGTTATGTGTTGTGTCATCTCCTCAATGTGAATGACCAAATTGACTCATCTTTGATAATTGTTCTTGTCAAATTCGTTTTATGTTATATGTGTAGTTTATAAGGGTTGTCACTATGTTGGTGTGTGATCGATGTTCAAGGAGTTGTTGGCATATGGAATCCCTTACACCATCTTTGGATAAAGTACCGATCAGAAAATGATTTTGCTTTCATTGTGCTATGTAAACTTAGGATCCTATTCCTAAAGTTAAATAGTAAGGAAAACACCTTATGCTATTTTTCCAAGGTGATTTATATTTGACCAAGGATTTCCAAGATTGCAATTAAACAACTAACAATGGGTCTCATATTTGCATAAGGCATATTGGTCCTTGCATTTTAAATCTAAAGTGTTTTTTTCAAAAAATTAATAAAAAAGATTTCCGAAGTTGCTATTTGAGTTGAAAAGAACCTTAACCCCCATGTAAGGGGACAATTTGAAGATCATGCATTTTTGAGGAGGGTTGTTGTGTTTTTGTGTGTCAATAGTGATGGTTGTGGTCACCAATATGGTAGCGCACAACACACCTTTACAAAAGGTGAATACAAAATATTACATATAGTAAAAGACGTCGTGAAACATCATTTCATCCATCTGTCCATCCGTTTGGTCATCCATCCGTCTCATCATGGTTTGTTTACTTCGATAGGGCGGAGAAAGAGTGGAATACAGATGCGATGCGACAAATAATAATATATATTAGTGTTGTAAATTTTTATTTTAATTTTGGCGTTTTTGGACTTAGGTACACTCATCCTGTTTCTTTCTCAACAACTCAAAGAGTTGGGTTTGGTTTTTTTTTTTTTTTTTTTTAAATTTTTTTTAAAATATTTGAAATTTTTAATTCTTTTTACATTTCCATAATTTTTTTTT
>Ga0116231_10011177_pt1 | contig 13972 bp, 14 predicted proteins | sample S1TSphgellanicum_2_FD_89695 | JGI IMG/M metagenome (GOLD analysis project Ga0116231, IMG submission 89695) | Host-associated microbial communities from peat moss isolated from Minnesota, USA - S1T2_Fd - Sphagnum magellanicum MG | ecosystem: Host-associated > Plants > Peat moss > Unclassified... | reverse complement strand
TTTTTTCTAATTTTTTAAAAAATAAAATTTCCGCCAAATTTTTCCGCCTTTTTTCCGCCTTTTTCCGCCTTTTCAAAAGGCGGAAAATAATGGATGATAAAATAATCTAAATCTATATAAAACAAAAATCATGGACCATCACTCAGTCTAATTTTCCGCCTTTTTCCGCCTTTTTTCCGCCTTTTTTCCGCCTTTTTTCCGCCTTTTTCCCGCCTTTTCCGCCTTTTTTCCCGGTTATTTGATTAAAAAATTTGTATAAAACATTTATATAGATACTATGACAGAAATATTAAAAAATGAGTATTTAAAAAATATTGATGAAAATCAATTATTAGACCTATTTAAAGAGCTAATTGAAAATAGAGTAAAAATAGAAATAGACAAAAAAATTGCTGAAGAAAAAGAGAGGAAAAAAGAAGAAATGAGGATCAGAAAAAATCTATGGAATATTGAGTATCAAAAAACATCAGAAAAAAACAAACAATATAGAAGAGAAAGATATTTAAAACTTAAGGCAGTCAAAATGGAAAATTAACATAATAATTTTATCTAGTATTATATAATACTAGATAAAATGGAGGAAATAATGTGTTCAACCTGTAAATCTAATAGACCATTGAATCAATTTGAATTCAAAAATGATGGTAAAAGGAAAAAAATATGTATTAAATGTGTTACTAGGAAGAAAAAATCAAATAAGGAATCAGGAAATAATAGTTATAATATACAAATATTAGAGAGCTTAATTACAGATAATCCTCATAACATAAATAATATAATCATACAAAATTTATTAAAAAATCCAAATTTAATAAATGATGAAATGGTTATAAAACTAATACAAAATTATAATCATCCATTAAATAATATTACAACTAATACAAATAAAGATGATCACGCGAAAATCATTATAACAAAAATAGACAAGATTAGAACAAAATATAATAATGCCAAGATTTTAGAAACAGAAAATCAAACAGGATTTGATTTTTTTAAAGATGATGATAAAAAGAATTTGGTAATATTATTCGAAAACGATGAATTACATAAATTTATTGGTAACAAAATAGTTAATAAGTATGAAATGACTAAAAATAATAAAAATAATCAATCTATTTATGTAGCCGATAAACAAAGAAAAAAATTTATAATTAGATGTCGCGAAGATAATTACGATGTATGGAAAGAAGATAATGGAGGATTAATTATTAAATCGATGATAATTGATCCGATAGTTAAACAATTTGAAACATATATGACTGATTTCATGGTAGAAATATTGAATATTAAAAAGGAGTATGAAAACAAAAGAAGTAAAATCAAAAATATAAAACATGAAGATAATATAGATGAAAGAAAAGATGCAATATTTAACAATGATTATTATTTAATTGTAAGAATTTTTGCAGCATTATGTTTAATTTTAATGGGAAAAGAATTAGAAAATTTAAGTAACAAAATTTTAAATTATATAACAAATAGTTTCAATCTAGAGTAATTTTGATTTAGCGGATCAAACTCTATTTAAAACTATTTAATTTACCGAGGTTACTATTTCCCCTAATCTAGTATTATAAATTATTTTTTTAAATAATTCGAATTATTTAAAAATTGACCAATGAGGGTAATTTTTTTATAAAAAAATTGACATTATAACATTTAATAAAAAAATATATAAGGGTTTAATTATTAGCGAATTATATGGGTACAGAAAACGATTCCCCTATAACACATCAAATATATGAATTTTTAGATGAATTTAAAGTAGATAAGAATAGTACTCAGTATACTCATACATCTATGGGTCCTCCATATGGTAAATATAATATTATGGGAAGCGATAGACGATCAACTTTCATGAAATTATATTGTAATGCAATTGAAGCAGGAGCAAAATTACATTTAACAGAAGTTCATAGAAGCCAAGGTCCAGTATTAATAGATCTTGATATGAAATATGTATCAGAAAATAATAAAAGAGTCTATAATGATAATCATATTTTTCGAGTAATTAAAGAATATAATAGAGTATTATCTAAATATTTAAACTTTAAGGAAAATTGTTTACAAGCATTTGTATTTGAAAAACCACATCCAACAGACCAAAAAACTAATTTAAAAGATGGGATACATATAATGTATCCATATTTATGTACTGAACCAGAATTACAGTATGTGATAAGGCAAGAGGTGATTGATGTATGTAAAGAAGAAAATTGGTTTGGAGATATGAATTTGATAAATACAGTTGAGGAAGTATTTGACAAAGCTGTGATAAAGAATAATAATTGGATAATGTATGGTAGTAGTAAACCAGGATGTCCTCCATATAAATTGACAAAAGCATATTATTATAATATGGACACGATTGATATTGATACATCATATGAAGAATATAAATTTCCTGAATTGTTCAGTATCAGACGATGGAATTCAGAAGAAATGACGCAATTTCAACCAGGATATAGTAAAGAATATATGAAAGATAAATGTAAGGAATTGGGTATATTGACTGAAAAAACCGTTAAAAAAGTAAAATCTAATAAAAATAATCCTGATGAAGTTCGTGTTGCTAGGAAATTAACTGAATTATTATCAATTAGAAGAGCACAAAATTATAGTGAATGGATAGAACTGGGATGGTGTTTACATAATATAAATGAATCATTACTAGATGCATGGATTGATTTTAGCAAGAAAGATATTAATAAGTTTATTCCAGGAGAATGTGAAAAACGATGGGAAAAATTTAGAGATGATGGATTTTCAATTGGATCATTATATAAATGGGCAAAAGAGGATAATGAAGATGGATATACTCAATTTAAATTAAAAGAAATGAATGAAAAAATGGAAAATGGTATTAGTGGTACATCATATGATACAGCAAAAGTCGTATATGATCATTTTAAATATACATTTGCATGTACATCTATAAAGAATAAAACCTGGTATGAATTTGATAACCATAGATGGAGAGCAGTTGATGAAGGATATACTTTAAGCGTTAAAATATCTGAAGAAATATGTAACCTATATAGTAAATTATCATCTAATTATGGTCAATTATCAATAGAAAATAAAGGTCAAGATAAAGATATGATGTTAGCTAAAGCAAATACTGCGAGTAATATTACAATTAAATTAAGAAATACAAAATTCAAGAATGATGTATTATCGGAATGTAAATCACTTTTCTATAGTTCAACATTTATCGACAGATTAGATGAAAATCGTTCATTGTTAGGATTTGATAATGGTGTATATGATTTAGAGCATGGATGTTTCCGATTTGGCAGACCAGAAGATATGATATCATTGTCAACTGGTATTAATTATAAAGAATATGATCCAACTGATCCAGTAATAAAAGAAGTCGAAAAATTCTTAAATGAAATTCAACCAGAAGCCGATATGCAAAATTATGTCCTCGATTTATTGGCAAGTTGTTTACAAGGTCATGTACCAGATGAGAAATTTCATATTTGGACAGGGACTGGATCTAATGGAAAGTCACTTTTACTGATGTTATTCATGAAGGCGATGGGTGATTATGCGGCGACATTACCAACAACTCTATTAACAGGTAAAAGATCCGCGTCAAGTTCTGCAAATCCAGAAATGGCGAGGACTAAAGGTAAAAGATTTTGTGTAATTCAAGAACCAGAAGAAAAGGATAAAATTAATTTAGGTTTGATGAAAGAATTAACTGGCGGTGATCGCATCTATGCTAGAGGTCTATTTAAAGATCCTATAGAATTCTATCCTCAATTTAAACTAATATTAACCTGTAATAAACTTCCATTCATTGCATCAAACGATGGAGGTACTTGGAGACGTATTAGATTAGTTCCATTTGAGATGAAATTCGTGGATAATCCAAAAGAACCATTTGAACGAAAGATAGATAGGAGTATCAAAGCGAAATTAGATAGCTGGAAACAAGCTTTGATGAGTATATTGATTAATAGATTTGCAACATATAAGAAGAATGGTTTAGTAGAACCAATGAAAGTAGTTACATTTACTAATAAGTATCAATCAGATAGCGATGTATATCTAGAATTTATTAATGAAAATATTGAATTGACCAAGAATAATGATGAAACATTGAAACTAATGGATATATATGATACATTTAAATCATGGTTTAAGAATGCTCATAGTGATAAGAAAACACCAACCAGAAATGAATTAAAGAACTATTTCGAAGAAAAATATAAGAAAATGCCCGCAACTGGTTGGAAAGGAATGAAGTGGAAGATGGAAGGACAAGAAGAAACACCAGATCAACCACTACCAAAAAGTAAATTAGCGAAAATGTTAGATTAAATCTTAATAAACTTTTTATTTATTTCATCATATAATGCATATTCCAACGTATTTAATACTTCATAAAAAGTTAAATGTTTTACATCTGTAAATAGTTCAGAGTTTTCATCATGACATTTCTGTAAATTATAACATGGGATTTTTGAATTCAAATGGTGGATATGATGATATTCTATACCTCCAAAAAAATATTTCAAAAATCTCGGAACTATTAAGTAAGACGATCCACGCAATCCATTGCTTGTATGATTCCAATTTTTATCTCTATATGACGGTTCAAATGTATGTTGAGCATGTAACATCATAAATCCAATGCTGCCACTAAAAAATGATACTATCATATCTATTACAAATAAATTCCATCCACCCAAATAATATATAGATCCATTAATTGCAAAAAATAAAATATTTTCATACCATCTCGAAACTAATCTTTGATATATCAAAAAATATAAACACGGTATTATCGTATACAATATATATTTATTATATATAATTCTATATAATAATTGATCTTTTTTAGGTAAATTATTATATTGTGCAACTGTTAAAGGAGCTGTTTGATGAAATTGATTATAATTAAGATCATTACTATGTTGATGATGATATTCATGTTGAGTGGACCAATTTGAATAAGACATTTTAGTTAGACATCCAAGTAAAGTCCCTATAATTTTATTAAGTAAACGACTAGGATAATATGAATAATGTCCCATGTCATGAAAAATGACGAATATTTTTATACGTATAAGTATTAAAAATGGTATAGTCCAATAATGATTCATTACTAAAAATAATGAAAACAACAGTAAACATACAAATGATTCACTTATGGATATTAACCAATTTGGTTTTGAATATTTTGCTAATTTATTATATAATTTATTCATTAACATCATTATATCTAATTACTTCTTAAAAATATTGATTTTTCAACTTTTTATATATACATTATATATATACAATAAATGAATAATCAAATATATGTCGATTTTATCAATGAACAAATTGATTTCACTTTACAAGAATCCGATTTTATAACTATACCAGAAGCATATAGTATTTTCAAGGTTTGGTTTAGAACAAAAAATGAAAATGATGAAATACCAACCAGAATTGAATTTAAGAACATTTTAGAGAATATGTTTCTTAAATTGGAAGATAAAATATATGGAATGAAATTTAAGAACAATAAGAGATTTGTTATTTGCTAAAAAATTGATCTAAAAAAATTGATCTAAAAAAATTGATCTATATACATAGCTACATTTTTCATTATAACCTTATTACATTCGGTTATAATGAAAAATTGAACTATAAATATATTTAAATAATAGTTATATTATCTTAATATAAGATATAATGTTCTTTTGTCCTCAATGTAATTATGCGCTAGATATTAATAAAACAATTCCTCAAATGGGGCAGGCAGTACCACAGAATATTATTTCCAATATTAATGATTTTGTTACGAAAGCAATTAAATCGCCTGATGAATTAACAAATTCACTAGTTGGATTTAATTCATCCAATTTAACCAATAATGCAAAATATAAAAAATTAAGTAAACAGAATCAAGATGCCGTATTAGTTAAATTTGAAGAATTATCAACCAAAACAGTGGGAAAACAAGGAGTATTTTTTATATGTAAAAATTGTGGATATTCAACGCCAGTGAAAAAGGGTACAGTAATTTATAATAAAAATATTTCCAAAGAGCAAGTCGTTACATCCTTAGAAAATTTAGATTTGAAGTGTATAGATCCAACTCTTCCAAGAACCAAAGATTATATTTGTAAAAATGATGAATGTGGTAGTCATAAAAATAATGATGAAAAGGAAGCGGTATTTTATAGAGAAAAAGGATATGGTGTAACATATGTATGCTGTACATGTAAGAAAGGATGGAGTATTTAATTTTTCATATATATAGCATAATAATATCGTGTTGGTGATACATCCCAAACAATGGATGTTGAATCGTAGTTTGCATAAAAATATTTGAATCCATATTTACTCAATATTACATCCCATTCCAACCAATCATGATACTTAGCATAATAATCTTTTTTGAAATCTTCATATGACTGATTTTCATGTATAATTTCATATAAACCATGTTCAATTTCATTCAATATGTAATCTAACATCGTAAATGAATCATGTTCCCGAATTATTAATATACCACCTTTTCTTAATACTCTTGATATTTCTTTTAACATTTTATCAACATCTTTAACGTGATGTAAAACCATTAATGCAGTAATTATATCAAAATGATTATCTTGATATGGTAATTTATCAAAATCATCGACTAAGCGAACATTATTTATGGCGAACTCTGAAAGCTTTCTTTCTTTACCATGCCATGCTTTCAGTTCAGTACAAAAAATATTATTATCATTAATATTTAATTTCTTACCGAACAATTTTCCGATATTACCATTTCCACATCCAATATCTAAATACCTAGATGGTTTAAAATTGGGATATTCTTTTATAAACTTATCTACATAAAATTCTCTGAATAAAATTTGTACATGCATAATATCTCTATATATATTTTGCGGTTTAGTTTGTCCATGTTTTTTAATCTTTTCATATATCGTTTTATCATCGTAATTAGAATCCAGTAATTTATTTATATATCGCTGATAACCATGTTTAATTTTTAGATGACGAATAATCAATTGAGCTAATCTATAATAATGTTTATAACCTCCATTCTTAACAATTGTATCAAATAATTTACCATCTATAACATCTATTTTTTTAGACTTTAATTGGCGATATTCATCCAGCTTCTCTTTAATTATGATATTATGAAATTTTTCTTCAGTCATATATAAAAATGTTGAAAATAATTTTGAAAATAAGATAAGAAATTAAGATATAATATCATTATATATGAACACCCCTCAAAAATTACCTCCCTCTATTCCGGTTGATGCTGAATCAACTGATGAAGACGTAATTGAAGAACCTATATTATCAGAAGAAGATACTGAATCAATTCGAGAGGAAATTGAAGAAGAACAGAAAAGTAAAGATATAGATGAAGAAGTTATGTCTGAAGATTATGATAAAACTGAACAAGAGGAAAAAGATGAAGAGGAAATAGAAGAAGCAAATGAAGATACTGAAAAAGAAAAAGAAACAGAAGCAGCTACTGAAAAAGAAACTCAAAATACCGAAATAGAAGAAGATAAATGTTTTTACCAATATGATAAAAATGAAGAAGATATACTTTTTGTAAATGATGATATTGATACAGATGCAGATCAACAAGCTCAAAGAGTACCCGATGAAGAAAGAATATCAAAAAATAGATTAACAAAATATGAACGTGTAAGAATTTTAGGTACACGAGCAAAACAGATATCACTTGGAGCGAAAGTATTGGTTAAAGTGAGTGATGTTAAATCACCATTTGAATTAGCATTATTGGAATTAGAGAATGATGTGTTACCATATAAGATTAAAAGACCGTTACCAAATAATAGATATGAAATATGGAAATTGAGTGAATTAGAAAGAGATTAGTTTTTTTATGTACTTATATAATATAATGGATAAATTCCAATTTATATTATATATTGACGGAAAATCTAAGAAAGTATCAAAAGATGATGTTGTCGATTTACTCCATTCCTCCAATGCAACCATTCCTCCAAAAAATAATGATTATGCCATTAAATTTAAAGAAAATATATCAAGAATAGAAAATAAAATTCCATTATATGATATTTACCATCATGATATATATATTGTAAATAAAGAGGATGTATATGATAAAGTGACCAAGAATTTTTTCAGACTTCCGAATGAGCAATTATTGATAGAATTGAAAGATGCATATAAGAAAATTAAGAAAATTAAAACCGATAATAAGAATATGGTCTTTTTTTATCATAAATTAGATAAGAATATAAAATTTCTTGAAAATTATGATATGAATATATTAGAGGAAACTTATGTTAAAATATTTTATTATTATTCAAATGAAGTAGGTAAGAATTTAACAACATGTATTCGTCCTAGTTTCATCCCATATTTAAATACTAGCAAACCTTACTATTCGAGAAGTGAATTAATTAATATGGGGTTGAATATGGGAGTAATAAAACCAAGTAAAACATATTATGATGTTAATAAGTTATTTAATCTCTGTAAAAAAGTACAAAGTAATGATATTAATATCAAAACACTATTCTCCCATCAAATTTATATCGAAGAAAATAAAGGTAAATATGTTGTACAAGATTACACCTTATATGGATCACACTTTATGAATAAATATTTGAGAAATATTAACAAAACCGAATTTTATGATCCATATCTTGAAAAAAGTATAATCAGATTATGGAATCTAATTGATAATGCCCCAGGGTTTGATAAAGAATATATCATCTATCGATTCATCGATAATGACGATTATATTTCCTACATGAAATCAGGAGATATCTTCTCCGATCCAGGATTTACTAGTTGTACGAGAGATCCATTTTATGATGCAGAAGATAAATTCGGTTTAATTTTAATAAAAATCAAATTACCAAAGAATAAGAAGGGAGTAGGATTATGTTTAGAGACATATTCATTATTTCCCAATGAACAGGAGATTGTATTGCCGCCATTAAGTAGATTAAGATTAGAGAATAAAGATTCAGATTTTAATTATTATCATGAAAATCAGAATAAAAAGGTAACGAAGAAATATGAATTTACCTATATTGATAAAGAACCGATAAAAATTAAAAAACATCAACAAAATGATAAAATTGAAGATATTTCAATAATTGATTTTCTGAATGTGGAAATTAAAGGTGATGATATTTTGGAAAAAATAGATTATTTCAATAAAACTTATGTAAATGAATTAAATAGAATAAAAATTTCAATAAATGACTATATATTTTCCTGTAATTGGTATGATAGTACATCTGTTTATTCAGATTTTTTTTATATCAAAACAAAAAATGGATATTATATGAATATCATTGATTATACTACCGGTCAAACTTTATTATCCATCGAATTAAATGAAATTATAAGTGTTAATTATATTTTCAAATATTATGATAAATCAGATAATATAGTAAAAGATGATCTATTATTAGATATAGTTTCATCCATTGCATTTGCATTCAGAATTGATACTATAATAATACATCCATATTATAAATCATGTGTTGAATTTAGAGATATAAAGCATCCTAAAATAAAGGAACCTCAATATTTTGATGATACATATAATGTTAATATGAAAGGGGCTGATATTATTACATATTGTGAGGATGTATATGATTATATAAAAAATAAGAAAAAAAGATTTGTGAATATATCTGGAATGGTTGATAATTTTCATTATTTTCAATTAGATAAATTAAATAAAACTAAAGCCCTTCAAATATTAAATAAAAATGATAAAGACGATATTTATCAAATTTACGAAAAAATCTTTTTAGAAGTATCAAATTCTCACACGCTTAATCAATTTTATATATTCATTCTCGAAAACTTCTTCTATAAAATCAGTAATGTAGAAAATAAAATGTATCGTCTTTTCCCATTAAAAGAAACTAATCCATTTTTAAATAAATATTACACCTTCAGTCCTTATATTTACCTATTTAATCAAAAAAAAATAAGTTTTATTCCAGATTCATCAACAAAAGCATCAAAGTTAGTTCTAGGAGATGATTATAAAAATATAAATAATAATCAGTATAGAAGAACGAATTATATGCGCAGTCAACAATAATTTTTTGGAAATTATAAATATTTATTTTATATTTATAATTTATATGATATCAAAAACAATATTAGCTATTTTTAATAGTGATTCAACAGAAACTTTATTATTTTCATCCGGATTTTTAATCTATTGGTTATTTAACTGTGGTTTAGATTTTACTACATTATATTATACCATCATCATTATGTTTTTTATATATTACTTTTTCATTTATTTTGATAGTATTACCTATTATGAATATCCTAAAAATAAAGAAATAAAATTAGAACCTATAGAATCTATAAAACCTGAACCAAAATATATAACTTATCCTGAAGCATTAAACATCTATAAACATATTCTCAAAAACTGTTTCCCCGAAAATTATATAGAATTATATGACACTTATAAATTGGAAGATGATAAATATAAATTAGATCAATTATTAGAAATTATTGATGATAAAATAAAAGAAATTAAAAAGAAATCCGAAATTGTTGTTTTGAATATTGAACCTTTAGAAGAAAAAAAAGAATAAGCAATTTAATTCAAAATTGACTTACATCTACTACATATCTTTTGATTTGGTAAATTTCCTGCCAAACAATATTTACATGTTTTGTATTTAATCATATCAAATTTCATTTTATTATCATTCAATAAATTTATCATATCCATTGAAGATCGATTCAATTTATGTATTTTCTTTTCATAATCAATTAATTGACGCAAAAAACCAGAATTAGGAGATATTATCTCTCTCCTCTTTTTCACATAATCAAATGCATTCTTTAATAACATCCCATTACTAATTAAATATGCAATTACTATAGTCGATGATCTACTTATACCCATTTGACAATGCACTAGTACATTATTATTCGAAGATATCGCTGTATCTATAAATTGTTTAGTTAATGGAAAAAATATCGATATATTTATATTAGACGCATCATCTAATGGTAGATCTAAATATGTTATTCCCCCAATTTTTTTATAATGCATATTAGCTGCATTAATAATAAATTTAATATTATTTTGTGCTAGATATTCTACATTAATAGGTGTATATATGTTTCCTAAAAATATATTAGCAGTAATTTTACTACAATCCATCAATATATATCAAATGATATTTTTGTAGTGAATGGATTAACTAAATATGAATTCCATTTATAAATCAATATATTACTCGTAGCCTTAAGAACATTATGACTCATTAATGTTACTTTTGCTAATTTATATTCTATCTCGTCTGGAAAATGATTTTTACAAATATCCATACATGTATCATAGTGTGTTTGATCATTTATATATTTATTATTTTTAATCAATTCAAATATCCCTGAAAATACCCTACTCTCATTATTAAGGGAAATCATTTTAGTATAATATGCTTCATTCATATTTATTATTTTAATATCATTCTCATCCAAGAAAAATATCCTTAAATATTCAAGTAAATAATTCTGTATACCATTATTCGTCATATAGAATATCCTTGTTGTACTCATATATTTATCCAATTCACTGTTCTTAAATCTATCCAATGATGTCTCCACTTTATTCAAATTCTTATTAAACATTATCTTAACATATCTATTATAATTCTCATCTTCATTATTATCTATGAAACCAAATGATGTTAACATCAAAACATCATCGTATAATGCATAGTTATCGAAAATTTCAATTCCAGTATCTACATCTTCTCCAATGGTCATAGTATTATTTTCATTAAGAGTTTGCAATAACATGGTTGATTTGGATGAATGTTGAAACAAATCGGCTAACGGAACCAAACCAGTATTATTCCATTGCCGTGAAATAAGTATTAAATAACACCATTTGATATTTTCATATTTTACGATATTTTTACGGAATATTGTATGAGATTCATTTATTTCGGTAATTTTGTTATAAATAATTTCAATCATTTTATGATGATTTTCAATGAGTTTTGTTATTTTACTAGATATTTTATCCCATCCATTATTTTCAGTGAATTTATAAACTGGATGATACGCAAAACTTTCTAATGAAGGTAATAAATTAATATATGGATAAAAAAATGATTTTTCCTTAAGAGACCAATGATATAATAATACCATTGATAAAATTATATTAAAATTTATATTAGATATATCTATTTTTTCTGAACCTGGAATAGTACTAAATTTATCCATACTGATACATATATTTTTAGGAATATTAATTATTACTTCTCCTTTCCCTATTTTATCAGTACTATATATTGATCTATTATACTGATCATTAGTTCTAATTGTAATTTTATCATTTACAGTTCCACCATTTTCAATAATCCATTTTTTTAATTGTATGAATTTTTCAGTTTCCATGTATATGGTTATAATAAATAATTTATTTTTATATTATAGACATATATGGAAGATGCAATTCAATATTTAACTCAATTATATCCTTTAATTATTATGATTGCCTCAATAATTATATCAGTAATAACTCAAAATTCCGAAGGATTATACCTTTTTCTCGGTTTATTTGCATCAATGTGGTTCAATAATTTAATGAAATATTTTTCAAAACAAATTGCAGATATTTATTCAGATCCAAATATACCAGGCGATGTAGTTGGTATTTTAGGAAGATTTGATCGACCTGAAAATGCAACAAATTGCAATGTCATTCCCGATAATCTACCAGCAAAATCTTATGGTATGCCATCTGGTCATTCTGAAGCATCATGGTTTGCATCAACATATTTAATAATGTATTTAATGGATAATTATCCTAAAAATCCGATATATTACATAGGAATTGGTATTTTGTTAATTATACCGATGATAGTGATGTATGGGAGAGTATATATATCAAAATGTCATACTAATCAGCAAGTATTTGTAGGTGCATTAGTGGGAATTGTGACTGGAATAATATATTATAAATTGGTACAAAAATTGAAATATAAAAATATAAAAATAGTATAAATACATAATATAGAATGATCAAAGGATGTTATATTCCTTCTTTCATACAAAATAAAAAATATATTACGAGGATTAAAGTAAATAAAAATTCCGATATAATAATTAAAGAATCAAAATATGTGAATGATTTTAAAGTAATATCAAATTATCCATCCGATATTACTATGAAATTATGTGAAATTTGTGAATTTGATATAGGAACTTATTTAATAAAACCATGTCTTCATTTAAGTTGTGAAGAATGTTGGTTATATGATACATTGATAGATAAATGTCATAAATGTGAATCAGATATAAAATCCATAACAAATATTCAGTATAATGAAAAAATAGATGAACGTTTAGTAACATCATTATATGAAAATATTGAATTAGAAGTAGGGGGAAAATATAATAAATTTATTAAATGTTATGATAATATAGATGATGCATTGAAGGAATTTGACTTCTATATTATAAAAATTCATGGTTTGATTATAAAGAAAAAAACAATAAATTATATTATCGATTTTATTAGCCAAGATATAAATAAAAGTGAAGTTTCTGAAAATGAAATTATTTTATAATAAAATACAATCTTTATAATGAACATATGATAAATATTCATTTACTTTGATAGCTGGATGCTTTAATCCTTTTTTAACATATATATTGATTTCTTTATTTTTATTTCTATATGAATCTGAAAAATCGACATAATAGATATGATTATATCCATGTTTATGCATATCTATTTTCAAATTGGAAATTTTAATATTTGGGTTATCGATTTCATAAGTAGCTTCTGTATCATGTAATTCATACTTAATAGTATAAGTACTTATTCCTTGTTTTACTTGATAATCTTCTTCATATTTATAAAAAACATGAACAACTAATGAATATGGACTAGTTAACGGAGGGTCTTGATTTATTAATTTTAATGTAATAGTAG
>Ga0116231_10011176_pt1 | contig 13974 bp, 11 predicted proteins | sample S1TSphgellanicum_2_FD_89695 | JGI IMG/M metagenome (GOLD analysis project Ga0116231, IMG submission 89695) | Host-associated microbial communities from peat moss isolated from Minnesota, USA - S1T2_Fd - Sphagnum magellanicum MG | ecosystem: Host-associated > Plants > Peat moss > Unclassified... | reverse complement strand
TGGGTGTTCTGATATGGGTGGTGTGGTGGGTGGGGGGGGGGGGGGGGGGGGGGGGGGGGGGGGGGGGGGGGGGGGGGGGGGGAAATGCAAGAAGTTGGACAAAAAGACAAACAAGACCATTGTTGTGGTTTGAAGCTTTGAAAACATGAAGACGAGTAAGACGAGTAAGACCACCATTGCACATTAGAATTGTGAGAGCACGAGGGAGATAATATGAACAAGTTCATCACAACACATTATAATTGTGAGAGCATGACAAGAAGATGAACAAAAACACCATTGCACATTAAAACTTTGAAAGCACAAAGGTGAAAAGATGAGCAAAACCATTGATGCACATTAGCTTTGTGAAAGCACAAAAACAAAAAAAAAAACAAGACTATCATATGCATCATAACTTTGAGAACACAAAGGTGGGAAGACAAATGAAATGAATGCTACACACTGTACTTGTGAAAACAATGAAGAAAAAAAGATGAACAATGTTAGCATCAAACTTCAAAATTGTGAAAACACAAAGGTAAGAAGATGAACAAGACCATCATCGTAGATTGAACCTATGAAAGAATGAAGACAAAAATACCTTGAGAAAATCATGGTAATGTGAACCAAAACAAGAAGACCATGACTTTGAAAAGACTAATACAAAAAGATGATTAAAAGCACAATATGTAAGACCTATGCATGCACAAAGGTCATAACATAACCAAGCAAACCACTTCCAAAAATTATGTGAACACCTATTAATCACACCATGGTGAGTTGTTAGATCACAAAGATGAGAAAACCTACTTAAAGACCACCATGGTGAGGACCCTATGAAAGCATAAAGAAAAGGAGATGAATAGAACACCACATAGTTCAAACTTTGAAAAGATCAAGCCATGAAAATGAGCAAGAACACAATCACAATGGGAATTTGCAATGAATACACTAAACAAAAGACAACCAAGAGATGACAAGGAGGATGAATTTGAACTCAAGTTAGTAAGGGTATGGGATTATGAGGAGTTTGATGGGCATGGAGTTTCAACAATGGGAGTTGTTCCAAAAAAACACTAGATGAATGTGGCAAAAGACAGGTGCAAAGCTCATTCTCCCCTCCCCTTCCATCGCATAATGAGAGTTGTTAAATGTGGATTAATGTTTGAATCATTGGCCTAGATTAACCCATTTAAAATTTTTGGACACATTCAATTTTTTGATTAAACATGTATTTTTCATTTTTTGAAAGGTAAATTGCACCTATGCGCAAGTGTTTATGTTATTATAAACAAAATTGCTTGATAATAGGAGGGATATTGTTTATGTATGAAACTTGACATGTCCATGTACATGATATATTCAATTGCACATGGAAAAATATGTTTTCACAAGAGGTTGGAGGTTGGACTATTTATTCAAACCTCTCTTATTTTGGGAAATTTTATTTTGCTTGTTTCAAATTCAAATGAAGATTTATAAATGATTATAAAGGTGTTAGGCGAAAGGCTAGCTAGATCAATTGAACTTTTAGGGTTAAAAGTGATAGGAGAATGACCGTTTATGCACTTTGCAAGCTTAAGTGTTTGTTCATCAACCTATTTACTTGATTAGGAAAACATCTTATAATAATTATGGCAAAGGGGTTCACCCAAGGCAATATATTTAAACAACCTTCAAGGTTGTTTCCTCAACAAAATCATCAACTCATTACATAATGGCTAGGTTAAGAGTAATCTTATGTGATTCTTCCTTTTGAAAAGAATCTCCAATCCCAATTCTAACATTTTATATCATTTTGGAGGGTTTTGGTGTGGGTTTGCCTTCAATTTTTCTAATTTTTAAAACTTTTAATTTTGATCCTAACACTTGTTCTTTCAAATTCAATAATCTCTAGGGCTAATTCAAAAATCAAGTCTAGTTCTATGTACACACTACATTTTATCCAATGTTAGAAAAAGTGTATATGTCTAGGGTTAAGCATTGCCTTAAGGGGCTTCACAAGTTTGAGCCCTTGTGAAAGTGAAAGTGGTGAAAATTAATGTTAGGCCATTTTTACATTTTTGAAAAAATTGTTAGTTCTAGTTTTTTGAAGAGTTTAAAAAAACATCAGTCCAAACTTTTTTTCTCCAAAATTTGGTACCTTGGTCAATTCTTAAATTATCATTAAAAAAAAAAAAACTAATTTTTAGGTAAGTCCATTCTCAAGTTTGAACCCAAGATCCCTTCAATCTAAACTTTAATTTTAAGCATAAAATCATAACTAATCATGTGAAATAAATTATATTATTATTTTAATTTCTATTCATCCCAATGGTTTTAAAGTTAAAATTATTGACATGTGTAAACTTTTAAATCTAAAAAGTTCAACTTTATTATGTAGATGTAAAGGATTATGACTTAGTGATTAATGTCTTTTAAGATTTTTAAAAACATCTTAAGTTCAAATTCAAACCTTTATATGGCAATGGGTAAGTGTTTCTATATTTATTTGAGTTTTTATAAATGTATATATGTATGAGAATTGGACCTAAAGTTCATGTGACAACCTTCATAGGTTCGAGTCTTTATGATACTCGACCAATTTTCAAATTGTCGATTCTCACCCAAAATGAGACCCTTCAATTTTCAAAATTTAAAAATCAGAGTGAGAATAAAATCAAAGACTATATATATATACACAAAGCTCAACAATTAATATTTAAATAAAAATTAGGTTTTAGGATTTAGGGTTTAGGGGCCTAAAACCCTAAACCCTACTGCTGTTTCTGTGAAATCAGAGACTTGTGTGTAGGAGATGCTCTCGCTGCTTGTCCGGTTGTGGGCATTTTGTCCTTGTAGTAGTTTTTGGTTCTTTTCTGTAGCGAGCGAGCGAGCGATCTCGAATCGGTTTTTGCCGAAGCAAGTTTGGAATTTCTAGTCTGATTGGAAGCGTTTGTCGGTTAGGTGCGGAGATTTGACCTAGTTTGTGAGTGGCTTCTTGAGGCATTGCAGTCTAGTGATTCTTTTGTGAATCGAATTTCTTTGGCATGAGTCAATTGATAGTGATGTTGGATCTTGATGAGCTAAGGGGCCGGCCTTCAAATGTAGATTTCAAGAGGATTTGCAGCAGTCGCCCGTGCAAGCAGAGGCGCGGCTTCACAATGTTCCGCACGTTATGGAAGGTCGCAGGCATGACTCTTGTCGCCTGACGGTGTTTTCAAGATGATTGCACATAGCTGTTATCTCGAGAGGGCTTCGGGTTTAGGGCTTAGAGAGGGATGTGAATTTGGTAGCTCAGAACCTTCTAGTTCTTCAAAGATGTGTCATGGCTTCAATTCAGGTTGCAGAATTGCTGCCCAGACTCTCAGAGATCTGAAGCTCTCGGATTTTCAAAGGAGTTTTGTCTGTCTGTCTGTCTGTTTGATTTTTTTTTTGGTTTGGATCCAGCTTCAACAGCATCTGCTGTGGCTGCTGTATCAGGACCAGTTAGTGTGCATGTTGACAATTCTGCAGCCAAACAAAGGGAAGGTTCTGTGTCCTGTCCAAGTGCAGGGTCCTTCCACAGTGACGATGATTATGACTTTTGCTCAGAAGATTTTGTGAAGGGGGAGCTTCATTCAAAGCTGAGAGGGGTGCTGTCTCAAGAGGAGGCCTAGGAAGCTACAAGATAGTTGCAAACGAATTTCATTGAGAAGTAACACCCTCTTGGTTGGTTCTCTTGAGTGTCTATTGTCTTTCAATTGTCTGAAATTATCCTCAGGGTTTTTTTGTTTAAAAAAGAAAAATTTCATAAATTTTCGGTGTAGTTTTGTTAGGGTTTCTTGCGTTGGTGGGTCATGTCCAGATTCTGGGAGAATGTATAGTTTGTGTTTGTGAGGGCTGGTTTGTCATTTTGTTTGAACTCATGTGTTTGGAATGAGACATTAGACACATTAGTGTCAAGAGCCTGTCTGAAGGTCCCTGCAGAGAAATTTGGGTTTCTCTGGCTACATTGGAGCCCACTTGGATAATGGGGTTGTCGTGATGACCCAATTTGCTTGCAATCTGCTTGGGGGGGGTGGTAGATGGAAGTTGTCTGAGCTGGCCTTAAGGTTCAGTGGAGGAAATGAATGATTAAACCCTATAATTCAGTAGTAACTGTATACTCCCATTCATGTCTGGAACTTCTCCATAGGATTGAAGCCCAGGTTTCTCAGGTACTTAAATTACATCTGGATCATATAAAGATACATAGTTTCAATATTTTGAGCCACTCTTGTGGAGAAAGTGCCACAGGATTGTGTTTCACTTGGTTGCACTTAATGCTTTGTAAAATTTATGCTGTTGGGTTATATCTGGTGGATTGCACACAGTTACTTTCATGGAGTATGGCTCTTTCTCTAATGTCTGGTGTGTGAAATTGGGGAAGGAGGATGTACAGACATGCAGGTCGTTGTGTGCATTGGCTGAATGTATCATTGTTGATTTGTTCACAGTGCTGAAATGAGAACCCCTTCTTCCAAAACCTTTGGTTCAATCATCAATAAGCGGCCAATCTCAGAGGCGGAGTCTGTCAGCATGCTGGCTTCCAATGAAAGGTGCTATGCTCTGCAAAAGAATTTACCACAACTGTGTCCCCCAAACAGGAAGCTTTTCTCCAGACAATATGCAAGCTGTAACAGCACAAAGAAGTAACAATGTGGTTGCTCAGTGAATGGATCTGCTCCAGCACAATCTTGATGTTCAGGTGCTATGCAATACATTGTATTTTCTTTGGAGTGACCCAGAGAAGCTCTGGAGACGATAAGGGGGTTTCTGTTGAAGATGGATTCGTCATGAGGTTTCTATCCAAGGTGGATCCATCATAAGGACTTTAGTAAGTTGTTTAAGGGGTGGTAAGCTTGAAACTTGCTGAAGGGTGGGTCTATAGTTTATCGAAATCCTTGAGTTTCAGTTGATGTCATGACTGAGTCTTCATGTTGCTTCCAATTTGTGACAGAAACTTAGGGCACAGATTTTTACAAAATTGTTTGCCCTAAACTTTGAGCAGCTAAGCATATGCTTCTTTACACCCACTGTTGGGAGCTGATGAGGTCAGTGGGGAGTAATGTCCGTGACCCACTTTTGTTGATCATGAAGGTGCTGGTGTTGGTACTTTTGTGAGTGACACTTACAGGGTTATGACTGCACTCATTAACTGATACAATGGTGTTACCTTCAGAGTGTTTTTTGTGGAGTTTTCTCTGTCATCTTATTGATATATGTATGACCTTTATATATGGTCATCTCTCAGGTTTATGAAGATGATTTAAATTATAAGTATGGTGAAGTTGTCAGTGGTTCAATATTTTGAGCTAATTTCTGAAAATTTTGATGGAATAAGTGGAGCCACTTATTCCATCAGGAGGCATAGTTTCCCCTTAGCATTGGTATTATCCCTGTTCACATGGAGGGACAATATGTGATAGGATAGATGTGAACTCTGACCGTTGAGGGTGTTTTGCAGGCATTAGTGGTATCAGTGCCTAGAGACCCAGCCATATGGAAACCCTTTGTGAAAAATGAGAAGGTGCAGGAGCTTATGCAATCTCACAACAGGAAGTTGCCACAGCTTGAAGGTGGTAGGTTCTGTTCCTTTCTGCTCCTTTCTGTACAGTACAATAGGTAGTCTACCATAGTGGCAAGATGTGGGGATACCAGTGTTTGATGCCATGGGTGTGTTCCATTGGATTTATTCTTCTGATAGTCTGAAAGAAGTCATTTTGTTGTGTAGGATGAAGCTTTGTAGTCTGTGACTTTTGTCTCAATTCCTTTTTCTGTCAACTTCTTTATTTATTCTTTTAGTATTGATTTGGTTTTAGGGTAAAATTTGTACTGATTCCCTTCGAAATTTGACAACTCACTGGGTGTTTCATGAAATGCACAGTGATAACCTCAGAGTATTTTCTAATATAGTCTGTATGAGAGACCATGTGTATGCATATCCATTTTGTTCAGCTGGAAAGGTTAATGTTTTTGTCTTGCTAGTCCTGTGTAAGGCGTTTCCTTGTTGGTCATTAAGAATGATGATGGGTGTTCTGGGTGGGAGCAGACAATGGGGAAGCCTTTGGAATTGACTACCGGCAAGAAGAGGTCAATCCATTTCTGGTTATGATACATTGTGTTCAGAATGTTGTGTGGGAGATTATGGGCACAATGGTTGACATCATTAACAGTATTTTTGGGTTTGAACTGTTTGGGGAAAAAGACTGTGATCCATTTGACAAGATGTTTAAGACCTGCATGGTGCTCACAATCCTGGTGCTTGCATTAGTAGTTGTGAAGAGGGGCCTGGTGGTCACTTGAAAAGGCCCAAGGCTTTGTAAATTTGTACTTTAAAACGTGAGGTATCTTCTTTGCAACATCAACTATAGCTTTAGAAAAATTTGCTTAAAAGTCATTGATCATGGATGAAAGTTACAATCCTGTCACTGATATAGCTGCAGATTATGGGTACTAATCAATTGGAACACCCGGTTTTTTGACTGGTGTGTACGTGTCCTATGCTTAAGCTACCATGCATCCTCCTCTCTGTGAAGGGTTTGGAACAGATTGGTTGAGAGTTTGAGAGCAACTTGAATATACTGGTGATGTGTTCTCAAATTTTTACCTAGTGAGAAAATGCAGCTCTACTTGTAACCTTGTTGTGTTTCTTCTGATTTTGCTAGATGTTTCAGATCCTTAGAGGTGTGAATGTATGTAGTGGGTGGTATATTTTAACAGAAAAATAAGATTTTCCCTGGACAATGTGCAGAGCTTATAGAATGTCTACTGCCATTTGAAAGCAGATGTATATTTGTAATGTTGGTAATTTCTTCCACCAGTGTTGTGGCAGTCTAGGGCATGCTTATTGGGCAGAATCTGCCATTTACAGCCCGCTCTCTAGTACATGATAACCTTTTTTGGTTAAAAATGCCTCCAAAAAAAGAAAGGAGCAACAAGCTCACTTTGGTAAATTCTGCATTCAGAACCAATGTGGATCCAGTCTCTCCTTTGATAGGTTATGTTTAGGGAATTTGGCAAGGGAACCATGATTGCCAAAAATGCATAAAATTTCAGAAGTTGTAAGCAGGATATTGAAGTTATTGTTAAAGTCCTCTTCAAATTTGGGGCCTAATTTGATATCTCATCCAGTTTTCAGTTATCCTTAAAAAAGTCCCCCAAACTGAGGATCAACACTGAAAACTAACGATCAACCCGCCTGCCTTGAATTACATTAGTTGATGCCTGAAGTGAAAATGAGGAAATAAAGTTTTAGGGCGGGAGGGGTGGAGGTCAAATGGAGCAAAGAAGACGTATGCAACACGCACTCATGAAATGGTGACCTAACATCTGATGCTACCATAGTAGCTAGCAGCTCACAGATCCTCAACAACTGACACTTGAACATGCAAAACATGTAGCACCCAGTAACGATTTGACCATTTCCATGATGAATTGGAAAGAATTGCAAATTGAGTTAACCTACATTTAAAGGCACCGCTCTTCTCTTTCGGTGGTTTTCTCTTTTGATTTGATCTCATATGCTTTGGCTAGTGTTGAATTGTCGCGTATAGATCTAAACTGAATCTCATCATGCCAAATGTTGGTAAGCTTCAATAGGTTGTAAAGCCGCAATTGATGCGAGCTAGCCAAAATTTCAAAAATATTGAGGATATGCCAGTGAAAATGACTACTTTCATTCAAGGTGTAATTAATTTAATTAATTTTCTTTTTTGAGTGCATCCCCTTGCTAATTCCAGTAACTTGAAATTTCGAGGAACTGGTATATGGGAAATTTTGTATAATCTTCTATTTGTCTTAGAACAATTCCGAGCTTAACTCCTAATAATTGGCTCCTTTCTTACTAACTTTTCAATCACTACCTTCTATCCAAGATCCAAAATCTCAATGAACAATTTGAGAAAATTTGAAACAAATTGAATTCTTGAATTGGACCTTTCTTCACAAAACTTTTTGTTTTTTTTTTTGGTAAGGTACAATGAGTGTCTAAAGGCTTAGGGTCCAATTTGACGGTTCCATTAATAAAAATGAAGGAGTCACATGTGAGGATTAAATTGACATTTTTCTTGCCCCTCTTCATTTCTCTCATGTTTTTTTTTTCTCCTCCACTTCTTGTTACACACACAATGGATGATCATAGGCACAAGATATTGGTGGTCCTAATTTTAACTATGCCAATGCATCAAGTCAGTGTTGCTGTTTTTTTTTTTTTTTGGGCTTGCTTTGCTTTCTAAAACTGTATTATTTAATCCAAGTCTTAGATCTGGAAATAAAAAGTCCCTTCAAAAATTTCATCAAAACAAAACAAGCATTAAAATAAATAGGAATTTACCTTGTTTCTTTTTAGTTTTAGCAAATTCAAGCTCCCTTTCTCCTTGTAGTAAGATACTTCATCATCCACCCAAAAAATTTCAGCCTTTTCATTTTCATCATTTTACTTTTTCATCGTAATTATAATCGCTTTTTTCCTTGTTCCTATCTTTTAGGAAAGGAAGTTAGTTTAAGGATTTCTTGTAAATTTGAATCTTCTTCAACTAGTGAAAATGGGTGTTTCAACTCTTCATGATCAAAATATTTTGTCCTCATTTTTGAAACACTTTCATTTTGTGCACTTGCAAGGGCTAAAATTGTGTCTTCTAAGCAATAACCTTGTGTGAATCTAAAAATATAGCCATATCAACATATGTGCTAAAAAATGGAGTGATGGTTGTGTTCTCAACAATGTTTTCAATCCACAAAATGTTTTTTATTGTGCAATAATTCAAAACAATTAAAAACAATGAAAGAAACAACCTTCGATTCTAGCTTACATCTAAGTTCTCCAAATCATGAGCTTTCCTTTTAGCTTCATATTTTGGTCTAGAACAATTGAATTTCCTTCCAAAATGATGCCATGTAAATATCATTTCAAATTGGCTCAAATTGGTTTCAAATCCTCATCTAAAAGCCTTGGGTCCAACCATTAGGATTTCTCCATTTTGTTGGACCTTCCCACTCGGACCCTCATCTAAAGTGCCCCTAATATATATCTCAAATCGTTCGTAATAATGATCTCATTCCATTTTCCTATTCACCAACATCAATATGAAGAGGCAAGTGCCTTTTCATGTCCATGATATTTATATTAATTCCAATTAATTTTGACATTTGACATAAATAACGATGATAACTATCATATGCAAACATAAAAAGAGAAAAAAAAGTTGATCATCATTGATAGTGCATACCAGCACGGAGCTCAAGTTAATAGAATCAACAATAGCTACCCTCCCATAAAAACAAACTTATAGGCTAGTTTGATACTAATTATATTATTTTCAGAAATGTAGAAATTTTCAAGAACTATTTGTTTCTCAAAAAGAAAATAAATAATCTGATGAAATATTTAGGAATATATATCATTTGTCAAAATGAAATCTTCAAACTTAATTAATTAATTATTCAACAAACATGTGTCAAAGTGGCTGAGGACCACATGAAGAAAGTATGAGGCAGAGATGATGACACACAAAAAATCACAAATAACAACACCTTGTATTGTGGATTTGTAATAGTGACCCAATGGAGTTTGATTTTCAACAATTTTGGCAAATATCAATAATTTTTTCTTTCTTTTTTTGGCTAAACCTTTCGCGAATTATTATTTTATGCTGGACATCCCTAGGAGGGACAGTAGGTTGAAGTGCACGATAACCTACTCAATAATCTAGAAAATTCAAGACTTATACCAACTTCACAATTATTTAAAAAAACAATAATTGTCTGCATGGTTATCAATAACCAATTTGATCACCAAATGTTTTTTCAATAACTGGCCAACACTGGTATAGCACTTGAGATTTTGGTTAACAACCTTAGCTGTGCTTGATGATGGATTGGGAAAGGTTATAATGAATTCCCACAACAAATAGTTATTTGTCGAATCTTTAATTGAGGAAAAATAGCATGGCACATTTAAATCAATTTTTATTATTGAATTAAAAAAATTCAACAATGTTGTATTCAAAAATTAAATCCAATTTCTTTGTTTGATCTATATCAAGGTATGATTATAAATAAACATCAATGTGTGATTAAAATGATATTATGTCTTATTTTTGGAGGTTTTTGGGGGGGGGGAGATTTCAGTGCAATATTTTAAATAGTTGAATATTTTATAAAAGAAAATTTATATTTAAAATAAAATATCAAAATGCATTATGTTTCGATGTGAAATGGATTTTCAATTTATCATGTTACATATAGCTTACAGCTTTTAACATTTCGAGCCAATTAAATATGTTAATGGTTTATCTCGATCTTTGTCTCTTTTTCAAGCAAATGATCCCAAAGTTCACATAAATTTGGATGATTTTTCATCTTTTTGGGAATTAATGACAGATGGGTGTGATTCATTTGAGAGGAGATCTGAGAGGAATAGAGGGAACCCTACACATAATCTACCATCCTCTTTTGAAGCAGACATTTTAATGAGAGTAAGGTGCCAACAAAATAGGTACACACACTAGAACAATTTTTACTGCTTCTTTTCTAGAGATGTGCGGGAAGGGAAAGCATGTAGAGATATAACTTGTAAGCTCAAACTCTTAGAGCATCGGTGATGGGGGCGGGGAAGTCACAGGCCCAATCATTTGTTCAAGCAGGCTTAGGTGTCAGACTGGACACAGTAGTAGTCTGCTCAACATTTGTGAACAGATTGCCGCTGAGCAAAGTCTGAAGTGTATGTAATGGAACAAACAGAGAGAGGTGTGTGTGTCTGTGTGTGATCGGCATTTTTATCGCTGCACACTGAATGTGAAGGTATTGAGGTCAGGTGTGTGGCAGGGTGTGTCTCCAGAGAAAAACAACTTGCATGTAAACATAAAGCCTGGGAGTTCTTACACATCACAACGTGATGTTGGCAGACTTGGAAGTAGATTGAATTCTGCACAAGATCAACCAAAACTGGACAACCTGGTGGGAGTTGCAAAAGATCTGAATGTAAAATTTCCCCTAATACACACAAAAAAGAGACTTCGGACTCCAGTCTCCAAATGACAAATTGTTTTATCCCAGCAAGCAGAAAATCAAGGGATAAGCTTCTCCTTGATGATGGCTGGCTGGGTTATAACAGTGCACCACAGCAGCTGAGCAAATGATTCATAATGTGATCCCACGTGAAGATGGCAGAAAATTTTGGCTACCTATTTTGAATTTTGAGTTTGATTTTTTTTCCTTTTTGGCTTTAATTTCCAGCCAAGGGCAGATACAGAAAATTGTCAACAGGGTGGTGGAAAGCATACCTAAACACCCAAAATACAAATTTTTTTGGGCTAACTTTTGGGGGCTACCTACTGTATTAACTTGGCCACTTTGACATATGTTTGTTGAATAATTACCTAATTAGTTTTGAGGATTCCATTTTGACAAATGATATATTCCAAAATATTTCATCAGATTCTTTATTTTTCTTCAGAAAAAAATTAAAAAATTGAAAATTTCAAGGTTTCCAAAATGATACAATTAGTGTCAAACTGGCCCATCTACTATGGTATTCCAGTGATTTGTGGCGAATCTGAGGTACAAGAAAGAACTTTTAACAAGTTTGGACCAGTGTTGGCTGGTTATTGCTTTAAAAAAAAAACCATTGGGTAGGGTTTTTGTTTTTGTTTTTTTGTTTTTTGGGACTGACAAGTCATCAATATCAATATAAAAAATTGGGTAATAATTGTCAGTTATGCCTAAGGGTCGGTTATCAAATAATTGGTTGTGAACCACCAGTTACCCTGCTGATTATAGAGTTTTTTAGAAAAAAATAAAAATAAAATTTCCAGTTAATTTTTCTTTGGTATTATTAGTGTTTAAAGATTGGTAAATTACTGGATGGGTGATTGGGCCATCCAGGCAGGTTATTTATTAGATTTTTGGAAGATTCAATACTGGGTGGTTAGCAAATCAGCCAGTTATCAAAACTTTCAAAAAAACCAGCTGGTAAGTTAATAATAACCGGGTTCATACCCTTAATGATAACTCAGTCTCTTTTTTCAATACACTAGTTTGAACCCCGTGCCTAATGCTCAGGTGAATGTATTTGACGGTACATATTACAAAATTACAATTACAAACTACAATTCCAAAACCTCTTTATATATGACATTCCGCATGTATCCGTGCTGTGTCTGTATTTCACTCTTTCTCTGCACCATCGGAGTAAACAGACCATTACGGGACGGATGGATGACAGGACAGATGGATGAAATGATGCTTTACGATGTCCTTTTACTATATGTAATGATGTTAACACTGGGTCAACACTGGTTTGAACTTTGAACTTTGGACCCATCCATCATGTGTAAAAGTGACTTCATAATAAGTATTGTGTAAAACATGAAACAACAACAACAAAAACAACAGCTACTTTCATGATTATGATACACCCTTAAATTGCATGATTACAACAAACAGTTCATTCAGTTATAACTTGCCAAGGGACAGCTACAATCCCTTGGCTAGACTCCAGAGTCCAACACCCCTCCCCCCCCCCGGCCCCCCCAATCCTCTCCAGCTTTATTAAACTCAACTTATTATTGTTGTGATATACAAAAGTTAAAAGACAGTGGCTGGAGAAGCCCTGACTGACATAGTCAGTGATCAGTTCTACTTGGCTTGGTTCTCTCTCATTGGTACCTCATTGTTAAGTCAGTTAAGCTTCCCTTTTCATCTCCCAAGTTTCTCCAACTGATTGTGGAGCTTTTAATTGAACCATGATTGCTTGCCTCTTTTCATCACAGTTGGAGATGGGTAGTTGGAAATGTTTTCTGCCCAGAGAAGTAAGTAGTATGTGTAAATAATATATATACTAAGAAAAAATGAAATTAGGTCAATGTTTCACCTAATGTATAAGGGGAAGGAAGGAAGGAAGGCCTGCTCCCCCTAATGATGGCCTTCCCTAATTTGAGGGTCATAGCCTCAAGGACCATAGCCCAAGGGTCAGTGTAAAAGGAAGGGAGGCCTGTGGGAGCAGGCCTTCCTCATCATAAAGCAATAAGAAGGTTTTAGGGTTTAGGGTTCAAACCCTAAATGCTAAACCCTTCTCATTTGGGTACTTTTATGACGGATAGATATCTTATCTCCCCTAATGAACCCTCACTAAAAATTCCTAACCCAATCTAATGCTTGCTCATGGAGTCCCACCGAGTCTGGGAATATGTTGGTCCTGGAACATAAACCCATGTTGGCAGAGTTCTGGTTTATTGGTGAAAGTGGTCTTTGTGGATCTGTTGTAGAGGGGGACCATATACACTGTGCTGATGATGTTGGTGTTTAATTCTGAGCAGCCAGTGCACATGGTAAGCCTACCCATTTAGCAAGTCATGAGACAAGCTTCTTTTGTTTGCATGATGAATTGGATAGAGAAAGAAACTAGAATAACTAACTACCCATGAGCTTTATTAAAGGTTGGGATTGACCATTTGGTGATGATTAATTTATTTAAGATCTATGAATAAAAGGTTGTTAAAAAATTTGATTCAAACATACCATAGGTAGTTTTCTTTTTGTCCTCAAATAATAAAATAAATTATGTTAAATTAAAAAAGTAAGCATGTCAATTTCAAGGTAATGAAATGATATACGGATTGTGTAAATACAGTTATATTATTGGGAAACTTATTATGAAATTGTTTCAAAAAAAATGTCAAGTTGGATGATTTTCTCAGACAAAAGTATAATGGAAGTGAAAACTATTTAGGGTTTAAGTTGATATGATATCCCTCTCCCTCCTAGGCCCCTTATTTTGGGAAAGCCCACACCAAGGGCTTTACCCTACACTTCACTACAACTGAACATAGATCACCCAGCTTACAGCTCTCTCCCCAATGGACAAGCCTCCATAATAATGCAACCCCCCCCCCCCCCCCCCCCCCCCCCCCCCCCCATAAAGAAGGGAGGGAAACAGTGGAGACATAAAAAAAAAAAGAGCACAAAGAAGATGTTGTCCCCCTCCCCTCG
>Ga0116231_10011175_pt1 | contig 13975 bp, 9 predicted proteins | sample S1TSphgellanicum_2_FD_89695 | JGI IMG/M metagenome (GOLD analysis project Ga0116231, IMG submission 89695) | Host-associated microbial communities from peat moss isolated from Minnesota, USA - S1T2_Fd - Sphagnum magellanicum MG | ecosystem: Host-associated > Plants > Peat moss > Unclassified... | reverse complement strand
AGCCATCATACATTGAGATATATGAATATTTTGATATATTTTATGACTTTGTGTCTGTCATGTGATTTGGTGATTGTATTTTAATTTTCAAAATATATTTAAACATGTGATACTTGTAGGTTATGTTCATGATTTAGATCGTGATAATGCTGTTATGAAAAATTGTATTATATTAAGGGTTTGAAGTACCTTTTCGAATATTCCAACAATGGTAGCACTCTATTGGAACCCTAATCAACTTTTAGGATATTTCCAAAAAAAAAAAAAGGGGGTAAAAAGGAGTGAAATGAAAAATAAATAAATGGGAAGAATAATAGAAAGCATGTGAATAAAAAATTGTTGTTATACCTAGTCTGGGTTGGATTGCTTTCTAGTATTATATTTCTTGGTTGATTTGTGTTTCTTAGATCCTCTCTAGTTTGGTTTTTTTCATGGTCTAAGAAGGGAGAATGACCACGACATATAAAATATAGACAAAATGAAAAGGCATTCATCTCCATGAAAATAGTTGAAGAAAGGAATCGTGCAATTATCAACTACTTTGAAATGAGGAAGGGGTTTTTGTGCTAGACTTCTTCATGTCTTTACCTGAAGAATTGTTAGATGCATGTATTGAACATGTCCACTACCAAAATGAACAACCTACTATCAAACCCAATATCTTTGTCAAAAAAATTCAATTACATTGCAAAGGATGCAAACATCTTCAATCTTAAGTTGGGCAACGGTACTAAGCATAGCTACATCCCAACTTTCACCCTTTCAAGACACACTCCCCATCACCATAGTTGACCTATTACAAGCAATTGATTGTTGAGATGGAAATTTTTTAACATCTAGTTTGTCTTAACTTGATATCCTTTAAATTATCCCTTGATTTTAATACCTTTGTACATTTTCCGAATATGTGGTGTGTTTCATAAATAAAATTTTATAGGGTCTTGATAATATGCCAATAACCATATGGCATAGGATTTAGGAAAGGACATAAATATGGGCAATCTCATTGTATTGGTTGTCACAAAAAACGTCCATAATTAAAAGTGGATTGGTTCGTCATAAAATGACTATGTGCATAGTTTGAAAACATTGATCTTGAAAGTAGATTGAATAAAAACCTATAATTTTTTTCCTTTCCCCTACATTTCATCCATCCTCATGCCTTGTTTTATTGGGTTGTGCCAAGTTGGTTCATGCAATCCTATGAACCAATCATCATTGTTCAAATTTGATTTTTGTGACCTTGAAGCAACACAACAAAAAGATCTCATCTTGATTTGCTTACACCTTGATGTTAATTTTGTTAAATTATGACACCCATATTCTTCACACAAAAATATGTTATTTTGATAAAAAAATTTACATATCTTCTGATGGATTGGATTTAGTTAGTTTCCCTACAGTTACTATAAACCTTGATGCAAATAAAAAAATGATTCATTCTAATTTCCTTGTTAGGTTTTCAAAATTCCATTTGTTGGAAAAGTTTTTTCCATGTGTTCCAACTTCTTACATTCAAAAATTTAAATCGTTGATTTAAACATCAAACCTTTTTGTTTCGTCATCAATGATATCAATATATAGCTTGCGCACATGGTTACTATGTTAGCCTGTGCTTAGCCTATAGCCATGTTAGGTGAAAAAATTATTAATAATAAAAGGAAACAACAAATGTTAAAAGGATAATTTTGATTATTATTTTACAATGAATGTAAGGAATCAAAGAAAATGCCTACCAAATTAACAAAATGGCTTCCCAAGTTATCTACTAAAACTACCTACTAATCTACCAAAATTGATTATTGAGTTTCACATTTTTGCCAATTTCAAGTGTCAATTCAACTCTAATTGAAACAATTAATATGGCGTTGGAAAGATCTTTCTGAGACTTATAAGATACACCCTTCAAACATTCAAATTAAACTTCATTTGAGAAAATTATGAATTTTTCAAAAAAAATCAACACCTAATGATGATAATAGTTCACAAGTTAGTTATAATTGAATGATTAGTAATAGTAAAGGGGGTTCTTTTTAAAAGATACTTGAAGGAGACTTGGAGGAAAGTAAGGGAGGTGTGTGAGTGGTAGGAAAGGGAATAGACTCATAAAAACTAGAAATTGTAATTCCATTGGGAGAATGGATTTTCATTGATGAAAAACATACACTTTGAATTAGTGTTGGTAGGAGTGGTTTTATGCATTTTTTCCTTGTAATTTGTTGTTGTAAAGTCGTTTATGTTGAAAATGCAAAATATAGTGTTTTGGAATGTTAAATATGTTGTTTCCTTAAAGAACTTCATTAATATGTCATTATATTTCTATCCTAAAAGGTTTACGAGTTCAAGATGTTCCTTTTACATGGTATTTGCAATGATGGTGTTGGACAAGACCCAAGTGAGCAGTACCATGTTAATCTAATTAATTAATAATTGCTAAAAAGTATCGCTAACAAGCCCAATAGGTGATAGGCCCCACCATTAAACTAATGCAAAAACTTACTAATAGACTAATATTGGGCACAAGCAAGCTTATAGACATTTCGCCCATTAGCTACCAAACAAAAAAAACATGAGGGTAACTTTATCTTAGTAATTTGATTTAAGCCTTTTAAGGTTCAAGGAAACCCCACTATTCACATTCTTGTAGACAATTCTAGAAACGATGACAAAAAATCCCACAAAGATACAAAGCTCCACATGGACAAGTGCCTTCCTCAATTTCATAATGAATTTTGATGATACAAGTGTGTAGGTTTTTTTTAAGCTCAAATCAAATTGATTTTAAAATTTTGTTTATTTATTTGTAAACATTAAAACTTTGTAAAATATATATTTAAAATATGTAATTGTCATCAAAATTTTAACAAGATTTTTTTTGTATTTTTTGCAGATTTTGTGGTATTTATTTCATTTTCTTAATAATGGATCCCATTTCCGCAAGCAAGATTTTCTTGATATGGATGCTCTTGTCTATTACACTCACAAATTGCATTGCCATTAAATCAAGAGTGTGCACATTTGTTTTTGTTAATGAACCCAACTTAAAGGTAAAATTGTTGCCACTATTGTGGTGTGTTTTAGCCACCATAAAAAGACATCCTCCTTGATTGTGGTGGAAAGGACTTCAACAATCCACACATTGGGATCAAGTGGAGGCTAATGTATGACATACTACCCTAGAAATGAAACATAGAAAATATATCATGTACTACATGATGACTTTTGATGTTTTTCAAAAATTGGTGTTAGAATTAATTCCATGTTTGCAATCCCAATGCTTCGATTTTGTGAGACCACATTTAGAGATTAAAAAGATAGTTGCAATTGATTTTTACAAATTTGCAAATGGATATAGTGTCACTCATATGGTTGATTGTTTTAACGTGGGTGCATCTACTATCTGAAAATATCTGGACATAGTATGTGATGTTTTCACTGATATAAACAAAATCTTTAGCAAATACATTAGCAATCCAATAGGGAACTAATTGAGGTTGATGATTCAAGAATTTTAAGAATTGACAAGTTTGCCAAACATATGTGGATCAATCAACAAAACCCACATTCCTTTGGTAGATCTTCCAAGTAAAAGGTCACACTTGTTCAAAGTGATTTCTTGAGCAAAAAAAATTCCTCGTTATCATTTTACAAGGTGTGTGTGGTGCGGACAAGAGATTTTGGAATGTGTGTTACACAACCAAGGGGAGTTCATGATGGTAGTCAATTCAAGGTGTCTAATTTATACAAACGACTAAAAGATTGAAAAACTTTACAAGAACGTGTTTTTTTGGTCAAAGGTGTGAAATTTACACCTTACATCATTGGTGATTCAACTTACCCAATTCAAACATATTTGCAAAAATTTTAAAAGATTGAAAACGTTATAGATGCGAACAAAATAAGGTATGATTCTAGCATGAATAAAGGTAGAGTTGTGACAAAAAATACCTTTGATTCATTAAAGAATAGATGGAGAATCTTGAGACAATTCAATTCTAGAGTGGATAGAACAACAAAGGTGGCAATAACATGTTGTGTGCTTCACAATTTTTGTGAAATTTTGAATCAATCATAATTAAAGCATGTAATGTCGAGAAATAGAAGGGAAAATTTATATGGATTTGGTGCCCATTTGTTGTTTATTCAGAGAGAAGGGGAAGTAGCTAAAATGGAAATAGAAAGGTTGATACTAGCTTTATATTAACAATGGTTGTTTGATCACCCATTATAATGGCTTCAATTTTCTTTACCATAGTACCTTGGCCACTTTAACATGTTTGTTGAATTATTTACCTTATGTGAAGATTCTATTTTGACAAATGATATATATATCTTAATGTTGCATCAGATTTGTATTTTTCCATTTCAATTAGGGCAATTAGGGTTAAACTTGCCCATTAATATGGTATTTGATGCCATTTTGACAAATGATGTATATTTTAATGTTCCATCATATTTGTTTTTTTCCATCACAATTATGGCAATTATAGTTGGGCTTGCCCATAACTATTGTATTATGGTATTGGATGAAGGTTGGGTTTTTAAACCACAACAAATGATGGGTTGAATTTATAATTAATTTTCACATATTGGTACTTGGTTAAGTTGAATCAATAACAGTTTATTATGTGTAGGAAGAGATAGAATATTCATCCCGCCAACTTTGGTGGTGTATGTAAATTGTAACCCAAAGATCATTTAAGGACCAACATCCCACCAATAGTGACCACCATTTTTAAAGAAACCATCACATTTCACCACTTTGAGGGGGTGGGGGGGTCAAACCTTCCGATCTTTTAGAAAGAACAAAAATATATTGAAAATTTCAATACCCCAAATTCATTGGAATTTTGAAAGAATCTCACACTAAGTTGGAATTAACAAATAAATAATCTCAAAGTGCAATGAAATTGAGTTTGACATAAATGAAGGAAAGTGAAAATGAAATTCTCATTCAATTTGCAAATATAATCAAATCTTTATTAATGAGTTTATGGTATCCAAATCAAAACAAATCAAAATCAAAGTCCACTATTTTTTAAAAACACAAAAGTGAAAATGACCTTAATTAAATGACTTAATTGTCACTATCAATTGCTAAGACCACCTTTTTTGGGCTTCAACACCTTAACAAAAATAGTTGCAATTTATAATTGATTTTGTAAAACCATATGTCTACTTTCTTTCTCACTTTGTAACATTTGTGAGGTGATCCTTTCAGTCATTTTTATTTTGAGTTTCAATTTTTTGCACACTAGCTAATTTTTTTTTGATTGCATCAATAATTATTTTCAATCTTACATCCATTTCATTTTTTTTTTCGAACTTCTTGTTTGGTTGACTTTGGACACCAAGCAATTTGCATGCCTTGTTCTTTTTTGTATTAAAACTGGATGTTAAAGGTATAAAGTCCATTTCCAAATGCAAGAGTTTGCATTTTAAGAGATGTAGGCTTCTCTTGAGCTTTGAGATTAAAACTTTCATCTTCATTAGAAATATTCAAAATCTCATATTGTCTATGAACAATTTGGACATTTTGATCAACACCTTGGGGTACCCAACTATTTTGGTAGTACTAGCAAATAAACAATCAAATATTCCATACCATGGCCAATCTAAAGGTAAAACGCCTATGATGGCAGTCTTCTTCTTTTCCACATTGTACTTGTCCTTCATTTTATTGAATTTGTCTCTACATTGAGCCCAAATACATTGCACATCATTTGGAAAGTGATTGTTCACATTAGCAAATACTTTCAAGTTTTGCTTCCTCATTGGTATCTTGTTAAATTCCCAGTACCTTTCTTCAAATTTGTTGAACAAAAAAAAAATGTTACATTATTCCATAATCTCCTTAAAGAGTCTTTATCTTTTCTCTCTTTTGTAACAACATCTTCTCTATATGAATGGAAGCAATTCGATCATCTATGTGAAAAAACATTTACAAAAAACTAAGATGTTGATAACTTTTTCCATCTTTAAAACTATCCATGCCTATTTAGAGAGTTATTATTTGGAAACCACATCAACCCTAATTTGTTTTATGCTAAATGTAAAAGTGTTGAATAGTGCTGAAATAAAATATGGTGGATGTGTAAAAATTTGGTTTTGACAGTTTGTAAACATAGTAACACATGGAAATCACCACATGAAAGTAAACTTGAGAGGCTAAGCAAATGCAAAACTCATAAATTAACCAAATATTAACTTTGGCGTGAGAAGCCATCAATGTTGTCAACGCGTTCCTCAATATAGGCTATTAATTGACTAACAAAGGTTCATAAGCCTATGAAAGCACACATGTGCCTAGGGCTATATTGTGGTCCACATCCATTAGAAAAAATCACCTTCTTGACCTAATGTCTATGCATGTGAAAACATTATGTTCGAGCTTAATTCCCTTACAACATGAAATCATTCCAAAGCTCTTCATTGACATGATCCATTTTGTGAAAGAAAACCATTGCAAAAACATACAAAAAAGTAAATCGATAAAATATATTATCTAATTCATGTAGAAATGTTGTAATTTGATCATGTTGATAGTCATGAATGAAAATTTTACAATTTTCAATATGCATCTTATGAAATATCATGAACCCCCACATATGGGCAATCAAGTTCACAAGGTGGATGGTGTTACTTCTTATTACAAGTAGCTTGGATTAAAGACAAAGTTGCAAGATGAAGTTTTGGAAAGAATAGTGAAATGCCCCCAAACTTTTTAAGAGATCTAATGGTGGGTCCTAGAGTGAAATAATGGATGAAGAAGAGAGTTGGGCACACTCCCTAACTCACAACACTTCGGGGGTAGGAGGGCATGTTGAAACTTTGGGATGAGATTATAACAAACTCACAATTGAGAGTTCAAGATGAAATCAACATGTACAACCAAGAAAAGAGAGCGGTTAGTGTAAGTTGAATGAAAGTGGTGCAACAGACTTAGTAGGGACAACCTCAAACACAAGTTTTACATGGCCTACAACCTTTTGAAGGAAGCACCACTCCCCTCCTTATAGTATACTATGTGCCTTTCCATGGGGATTACATCCAAATGTCACTTTTCCTTGGGACTCCCAAAATTGGAACTCTTATTGTCCCAAAACTTTGGACATTCATATCTTTTTCAAATCAAATTTATTTTCTCAATTTGATTCCCACCCTTTCTTTTGGTCATAATTCATGTAAATCAAATATAAATGAACAATGTGAGGGCATTTTAAACATCTACGCTTCAAAAAAATTCTAATGGTGTCTAAAGGGCCCAATTTGGTGTTTGTTTACCTTTCCAACCAAGGTTTTGAACATTTGCAACTCTCGCATGAGTGCAATTCCCAAAGTGGGAGTGCACTTGGGAGTCATTAGGTTTCATCCCTTACATTCTCCCCCGTCTGTGAAAGTGTGTTTCACACCTAAATACATTCTTAACTTCATGGGCCCTTGCATTTCACACTTAGTCATGAACCCAATGTTAGGGTTGTGAAAAATAAATTAATATAAAAAATTATAATGTTTAAAATAATGATGATTAAGCAAACCAAATGCATAAATTGATTATTTGTACTTATAATTTTAAAGCATTTCCCCCATTCTATCCAAACCAAAATTTAACAAAGGGAAAATAAAAAATGGATGTAATTAAATGAAAAAAGGTCATAAATTTTTTGCATTTATATAACCATTTGGTTGAAAATCGAACAATGTGTGAATATCTAATTCACTTGTGTTCGCAAATAAACAATTTTAGGTTCAAATTTTCAATGAAGTTATAAAACATCCAAATAAGAGGTTCAAAATTTCATTGAAAATTATTTAATTAACCTCTTATTGATAATCAACTAACAAATTATAGTCTTTTGAAATAATCATGATGGTTTGTTTAGTTTGTGTTTACCTATTAACAACATATTAATAAATATTATTATTTTTATCGTCTACATGAATTCTATTTACCATTTACCTAGAGGATGAACATAATCAAGGAATGCATATTTGAGTGACTCAAAAGCCAAAAAAGGAAGGAGAAATCTTTGCATAATTGTGACATAGGGAGCAATGGATCAATGATGAACACTTCATTTCTATGTAAACAAAATTGTGTTGCACTCTTTTCTTCTTATTAACAACATCATTTGCATTTTGGTTGGTACACAAATTTCTTCAACAACAAATTTGTATGCAACAACCCCAAATTTATCAAGAAATTAAACAAAGAAGTTCTTGATGGTGTGTATTTAAATTATTGTTGCCAAATAGTCCTTGAATTGTTTTTTTATTTTTATACACATTAATCAATTCTTGCTAAATGATTAATTACCATTTGGAACTCTTTAGAAAGGTGTAGTGAGCTTTGATTGGCACATACACTTGTGGTTCAAAACATATGTACTCACATTTGATAAGTGAACATCTATTATCACAATTAATGTTTGACATTAAATAAATTTCAAAATAATAATCAAGAAAAAAAAGTTTTCACATTGTCAAATATTCAAAAAATTAAACCATGCACCTAAAAAATATTTGGAGTAATCCACTTCATTGGGCTACCACAATGAATTCAAAACTTTAACAAATTTTAACATATCAATTATTTGCATGGTAATGTCTACCACATCCAAAATAATATGCAACTTATTTTTTCAACCCACTTTTAAACATGAGATCCTCTAAATAATTTAGAATAAGTATGAATTAAATACCACCGGATGAGCCATTCATTAACATTGATCAATCAAAATTTCTTCGTTGTCATTGTTGGAAAGCATTATATCTTATGCATATTTACATTTCCAAACTCAATTTCACACAACCTCAAGAATGAAGTTCATCCATTATACTATTGTTAATGGACCTATAATAGGTTGTTAAAATTGAGCATGATTAGTTCAATGTTTGTATCCTATTATGATAGCCCTAAAATGATAAACCTTATTCTTGTGATTATTTGAAATTAAGAAAGTAAAACAAGGTCCAACAAAAATATAATTCAAAGACATGTTGGTTTCAATTTTCTAATGTTGCATTATTGGTTGGCATCCCAAGAATTATTTCTCATTAAATAGTTTAAAAGGTTAGTTCAAACAATGCTAACAAACTAAAATCAAATCCAAATGTGGTGAAAAAAGATCCTTTTTTTAATTTAGATTATAAATAAAGAATATATCTACAAGATATGAAAAAATATTCCATTATTTTTAGTATTTTGACTTTTCATACTTTGGCAAAATTTCACATAAAAAATGTTGGCTGGTTTAAACCAAGGTTGGCCAATGGTAAGATGTCTTTCCTAGTAACCCCATAGTTGGTTGTGATGTTCCTTATGTTGGATAGAGGCCCAAATAGGGCATGTGTAGGTGGAGACCAATGTTGGTTACATGTTTAATCTAGGGAATATGTTGGAGAACATTTTTGAGAACTTTGAAACCCATTGAAAAATTAAGGGAACTTGATGTGAACCTTTGAAGAACTTGGTGGGGATTCATTGATTGAAAATATTGCATGCATCTTTTTTTTCTTTTGTCTATCCTTGACCCAATCCATTTTTTTTTTCTAGAAAAGATGGATGATGCCCATACATGCTTTGGGTTGATGTTGTGCAAAATAGATGGGCTTGTAATGGGCACACTAGAGTCCACTACAAAGCCCACAACATCCATAACAAAACCTAAAAATATGTTCAAGCAACCCTAAGATGTGTCTAAGCATCACAAGACGCATATTGGAGGGGCAAATGGACAATTAGGGGAAAAAAAAAGGGTTATTTGCAATAAGGACCCATAATGATTGATGGTTCTGTTGTTTATGTTAGGTTGAAACAAGTGTTGTGAGGGTATTAAGTTTGAAGGGTAAAAACTAGTGGTTCAAGGTCAAGTTTTTGTGACCTAGACCTAAGTTAACATCAACTTGTTAGAACCAGCACAAGAACAAGATCACGAAAAAAATGTTTTGTTAGATTTGGAATCAGAATCGTGAAAAAATATTTTTGAAAACTAGGTAATGATATGTATGTAAAAAAGTTGATTTAAAATAAAATAAAATAAGTAGACTCAACTCTATAATTATTTATTAATTAGGTGTTCAACTCTATATTTACATAAACCCTTATTGTAATTTGTCATAAAAAATACCCATCCAAAGTGCAATTTTTTTTCAAAATTATCAAAATGTTAATGGTGTGAAGGTATATTTCAATTCATGTGTTCAATTATGAGTTCATTTACTAATATTAGTTCATTTTTAAACCTAATAATTGAACTTACTATATCAATTGAACTTAATGAACTTATTAGTATTAGCTCACTTACTAATTTTTTAATTGACTCCATTAACAACTAATACTTAAAATCTTTAGTAAATATGTTATATGTTGTTTTATTTATTTTTAATATCAAGGATTAATGCATATCCTATATTAATTATACCCATGTTTTCAAAATAAACATAAGTTTATTATAAAACGAATTAAATTGTAAAATTTACCCAACAACTAATACACATGACCTTATATTCTTATTCATGTCTTTTGTAAACTCAAAAAAGAGTGTCCTATTATACTATCTTTTGAACAAATTAATATAGGTTTGGAGAAAATGGGTTTGGGACATATTTAACGAGTTGTATAAAGAAATTTGCCAAAATGTAATTATTTTATTTATAAATACATGCAACTAAATGTCATTTGTGATTAATGTTGTTAATTTTTGCATCTATTTGGTCAAATTTGAATACTTTTGGTCATTCATCCTATGGGCTTAATGATGTTTAAAAATATTTTCATCCACAAATAGGCCTCTATGTCTTGTTAGTTGTAATAATACCTAGGATTAGTCACAACCTTAAACATATTTTAAGGTGTATTGAGGGTCTGACAAAATAAATCACTGTGGGTGAATTGAAGTTGTATTTAAGGTATATTTAAATAAGGTAGGTAACAAGAAAATTAAAGCAGATAGGTAGGTAGGTAAGTAAGTAGGTAGGTTAAGTGGGTGGGTGTTAACTAAATAGCTAGTATGTATGTATTTAATTAAAATAAATAGGTAAGGAGGTAGCTTAATTAGGTCAATAAGTTAGAAAGGTGGGTAAGTAGATTAGTTAAGTAAGTAGGTAAGTAGGTGGGGTAGGTAGGTACTTGTAGCTATGTAAACCAATGTGTAACTATGTTGTGATTATAAAATGTATCCAATGTTTTTTGTCCTTCATTTCAAGTTTGTGAATTTATATAAAAAAATGCACTTGAAACATTGAAAAATCACACAATTTAAAAGATACAATTTGGGAGGAGACATCAAAATCTATTGACCTTAAAGGCTAGACCAAAAGAAAAATAAAAATAATTACAAGTTACCTACTTAATTTACTTGCTTACCTATCTATTTAAATATTTGTTGAAAATATATTTTGGTCAAAATTTAGTATTATGCCACATGATTTTTTTTCGTTATTGTACCATGTGTCATGATCTAAAACCATATAAAATGAATCATGATGCAAATTTAATTTCGTATTTAATTTTTTTCCAAATTTTAATTAATGTGCCATGTGGCAAATTTTATTGTGCCATGTTTCATGAGCCAAGAAAATCTAGAATGGATGATGTTGATTTCATCAATATTACATAAAATTTCATTTTGAAATATCCAAAAATGTTGGGACATGGCAATACCTATTTCACTATTAAAGTTGATTAAATTAATCACATGGTAGTTGTAAACAACAATACATATATGGTTAGTCAAAGGATGAAATTGTATTTATTGGATTATTTTATTCCATATAAAATCCATGTTATTTGTTTACAACTCTTAAATTATTTATCAAGTTAGGTCAATAACCTATGAAATAATGTCAATATGTCTTGGGTTTATAACAAATCTTAGATTATTTTAAACATTTCCATGTTAAAATTATGAAATAGTTCAACCAAAAAGTAAAATAAAAAGGTTAAACATATGCGCAAATATTGTTATGCCATTTATTATATTTTGCAAAGAGTAAAGCACATGACAACAATATAATCAAACTAACACCTCACACCAAGATGGTGTGGCTAATCACAAGAATCACATGTATTAACATTTAATGCATATCTTTTTGCAAGACTTTAGGTAGAATTGATTAATATTGTTAATTATCTTGTTAACATTTCTTTTGTATTAAAATTAACAAACAAGTCACTCATTTTCAAAACTTTTATTGTGTAATCCGTTATATGAAATATTTTAAAATCATTGGATGCAAATATTTTGTTGATATCTATACACCAAAATCAAAAAAGTTTCCCAAGTTTAAAAGATTTTTTTATAAAGATATGACACTACCACTAAAGGTTATAAATGTTTTCATGTAGAAATTAACAAGGTATTTGTTTTTTAAAATATGTTTTTTTTAATGAAAATTACATGCATTATTCCAAAATGTGTCTTAGATCACTATGGGTTTCAATAGATTTTGAATGACATTTTTACCATAGTGAAACTAATCAACACCCCCAATGAAAGAAGATTAATTGTTACAGATAATGAATTGGTCCATTAGTACTCAATGAAACAAAGTTACTTTTAAGTGAAATACAAATTTGCCAAGCCATTTCATTTCCTAGTTAATTAATTAACCAACATGAAAATCAATTAAATTTAAATTATTTAATATTTAATATTATTGATAATTTCATGATTTTAAACTTATGAATTATTGACATGTGTCATTATTTATGTTAAGTTAAAAACTTAGCCTAAGTACATAGGCCATGTAATCAACCTAAGTAGGCACCTACTCTAAGGAATTACATGAGAAAATATTCAGTCAATTTATGATTATTGAGCAAAACACACCATTTGTGAGGCTTGATCCTTTGACCTCTAAGATGGAAGTAAACACCCTTACCATTAAGCCACCACATTTTATTTATCAAATATTTCAATTTAAACATTACAAAAACATAAAATAAAAAAATTCATATATTATTAAAAGCAAATGAAATGATTAAAGTTTAATTTAATTTTTTTTTCAATAATGTACATAATTACATTTATTTCCTTTTGAAAATGAAAAATAATTATTTTTTTTTTTGAATATCACTATTCAATAACATTTCAATGACCATTTTTTTTAAAAAAAATGTTTAATAAATGGATAAGATTTTTGTTAATATAATAATATTACATATGTTAGGCTACTTTAAGTTATTATAAGGCTACTTTTCTTTATTCTAAGTTATTTCACCTTATATTATTTATGACTACTTACGGCTATTTATGGTTATTTTCAATTTTAAAAATGTTATTATATGTTATTTTTAGTTATTGCAAGCTATTTCATTTTAGGCTTTTCATTCAAACAAACATTGGTGTGTAAAAAAATTTAAAAATTTATTGAAAAATAATTTTTTTTTGAAAATAACAAGAAAATTATGTTAGATGGAAATAAAAGAACTCACACAAATGTGGCCATATGGAGTTCAATAATAAGTTGTTTAGGAAAGGTGATAGAAGTAATGAATTTCGCACAATTTTGGAAGATGTTGTGCTAATTGGAAAATTGTTGTGCTAAAACAATGTTGTGCTAATTATTTCTATTATCTATGAAGTAGGTTTTATTTTTTCAAATTAATTAATGTTACACCATTGCATGACGACTTTATGTGGCACCTATTTTTTTATTGTTCATGTATTTAAGTTAGACCTTTTTTTATCTTTGGTATCTTTTTAATAATTAGTTTTTTTGCAATCGTAGATCCAATTTCAATTTTGTGAAAGTTAAATTCCATTTGAATGAAAATATTGAATAACATTAAATATAACTTGAATTTCATTGAATTTATAATTAGGATTTTTTCCCCCAATTTATATATAACTATATAAATGGTTTTTCCCCCCCCCCCATTTTAGGGGTATATGTTAAACATTTTTCCTTTGAAGTTAATTTGTTGGCAGGATTTTTGGGGGTTTTTTTTTTTTTTTTTTTTTTTTTTTTT
>Ga0116231_10011174_pt1 | contig 13975 bp, 15 predicted proteins | sample S1TSphgellanicum_2_FD_89695 | JGI IMG/M metagenome (GOLD analysis project Ga0116231, IMG submission 89695) | Host-associated microbial communities from peat moss isolated from Minnesota, USA - S1T2_Fd - Sphagnum magellanicum MG | ecosystem: Host-associated > Plants > Peat moss > Unclassified... | reverse complement strand
CGGATCACTGGCAGACCCAATGGGAGCAGGAGATCGAAGGCGCTCTTCGGGTCGAGCAGAGCAACTGGCTGCGGCCGGATTTGGCAGACTGGACCGCGACCCTGGCGACGGCCGTTCGCCGCCATCCCGGTGCCGTTCTGGTCGCCCACAGCCTCGGCTGCGCCCTGGTCGCCCACCTGGCGCGCACCGACAGCGCCCGCAATGTCGGCGCCGCCCTGCTTGTCGCGCCCGCCGACGTCAATCGGGACGGCCCCGACGCCGAGCGCCTGCGCGGGTTCGCGCCCCTGCCCCTGGACCTACTACCCTTTCCCAGCACCACAGTGATCAGTCGCAACGACCCCTTTGTCACGTACGATCAGGCCAAAGTGTTCGCGCAAGCCTGGGGCTCGAATCTCGTCGATCTCGGCTTGGCCGGGCACATCAACACCCAGGCGGGCTTCGGCCCCTGGCCCGAGGGGCGAACGCACCTGCGGGCTCTGATTGATCAACTGGACCCAATTGACGAGGGCGCGGCGTTCGCGCGCGCCTGGTCCTGCAACTGATCGCTCGCTTATGGCCAAAGTTCCACCCGTCTCGCCGTCGGGGCCTCGGCGGCGGCGCGCCTGGCCTCTGATCGTCCTGGCCGGGATTGTCCTGGTCATGGCTCTGTTCGTCCGCGACAAGGCTGTCGAGGCGCGTCTCCTGCGTGCCGACCCTGACGCCATCGCAGCGGACGCAGGATTGAACCGGTTCGCGATCCGTCGCGGCGCGCCGATCTTTCGCGCCCGCTGCGCCAGTTGCCATGGCGATCATGGCGAGGGCGACCCGAACCGGGGCGCGCCCGATCTGACTGATCAGGACTGGCTCTATGGCGCAGGCGAGGTCAGCGATATCGAGCGGGTGGTCGATTACGGCATCCGCGCGCACAACCCAAAGAGCTGGAACCTGGCGGTCATGCCGGCCCTGGCCACGCCAAATCCTGGCGGCGAAAAAGGCCTTCAGCCTCTGTCGCCTGGCGATATCGACGACGTGATCGACTTCCTGATGCAGGTGGAGAATCGCCCCCACGATGCGGCCGGCGCCGCACGAGGCGGCGTGATCTATTCGACCCGCGGCGCCTGCTACGACTGCCACGGCGCGGACGCGGGCGGCGACGCGGCCATCGGCGCGCCGAATCTGACCGACCGCATCTGGCTCTATGGCGATGGTAGCCGCGCCGCGATCTTCCAGTCCATCGCCCATGGCCGTCAGGGGGTGTGCCCCGCCTGGATCAAGACCTTAAGCCCAGCCCAGATTCGAGAGGTGGCGCTCTATGTCCATTCACTTTCCAAGGGCCGCGCGACGGCCAAGGGCAGGTGACTGATGGCGTTTCAATCTTCCATCACCGCTTCCGAGTGGCGCGATATTCAGAAGGTGAGCCCCCAGCGGTCGCTAGTCCTGATGGCGCTTGGCGCGGTCGTCGGCCTCGGCGTCGCGGGCTACGCCCTCTTCACCGCTAAGGGCACCTCGACGCTCGTGGTCCCGCCCGAAGATGTAGCGCTGGTCAACCAGCAGCCGATCTCGCGCAGCGACTTCCTGATCCAGCTCCAGACCCTGTTCGGCGTCGATCTCGCCCATTCCACGGTAGCCGAGCGCCAGAAGGTCCTGAACGACATGATCCGCGAGGAGCTGTTCGTGCAGCGCGGCAAGGAGTTGGATGTGGCCGGGATCGACCCTGATGTCCGCACCGCCATGGTCAATGCGGTGGAACAGGAGATCGCCGCCGACGCCATGACCACCCAGCCCAGCGACGACAAACTGCGCGCCTTCTACCAGGCCCACCAAGACCGTTACGCCAGCGAAGGGACCATCACAGTCCGCGATCTGGTGTTCCCGAAGGATCGGGCGACGGAGGCGGCCAATGCGCTGAAGGCCGGCGCCCCGGCGGATGCCGTGCTAGCCCGCTTCGACGGCCATGACTCAAGGCGAACCAAGGACAAAGAGTTCTATTTCGCCGCCAAAATTCACCTGGGCGACCGCGATTTCGCCATCGCGCGCGCGCTCCCCAACGGCGGCGTCTCCGCGCCCCTGCGCGAGTCCGACGGGTCGCACCTGCTCTATGTGCTCAATAACAAGCCGCCGGTTCCGATGGACTTCGCCCAGGCGCGCCAGCAAGTTCTCACCGACTACCGCGACAACGCCATCTCGCGCCTACGCAGCGGCGATGAGGCCTTCTTCCGCAAGCGGGCCAATATTCTGATCGCTCAGGACCTCAAGCGTTGAGCCGCCTGCTCGCCCCCCTTGCGCTCATCTTGGGCGCTTGGATCTGTCTAGCCCCTGCCGCGCCGGCCCAGGCCCATACCCGCAGCGAGTCCCATTCGGTGTGGGAGATCAACGGCCCAAATATCGATCTGGTCATGACCGTGCCAGAGCTTGAGGTGCGGCGGCTTTCGCCCTCCGGCCCGCCACCTAGCGACGACCTAGTCAAGGCCTATCTGACCGCCCGGGTCTATCCAGCCGCCGCGGGCAAGCGCTGTGCGCTGGAGCCGCCGGTGGAAACGCTGTCAGCAACACCGGGCTTTCGCAAATACGACTTCACCTTTCGCTGCGGCGCCGGCGACATCGCCATCACTTCGGGCGCCTTCTTCGACCTCGTCGCCAGCCACACCAACTTCGCCCAGATCCAGAACGCCGCCACCGGCGAGTTCACCGAACAACTGATCACTCGCGACCGCCAGACGGTCGAGGTGACCGGCGGCGAGAGCGGCAAGCTGCAAAGCGCCAGCTTCCTCGACTTCATCGCCATGGGGATCATGCACATCTTCACCGGGGTCGATCACATGTCGTTCCTCTTGGGGCTGGTGCTGATCTCGCGACGGCTAAAGGACCTGATGTTCGTCGTCACCGGCTTCACCATCGGCCACAGCCTGACGCTCGCCCTGGCCGTCACAGGCGTGATCCGACCCCATGCGGAATATATCGACGCCCTGGTCGCCCTGACCATCGCCCTGATCGGGGCGGAGAACATCGCCGTCCAGACCCAAAAACCCGTGGCGGTCGCCGCCGGCCTGGCCGTGTTTCTGCTGGGCATGGCGGCGTTGAAGCTGCTCGGGCTGGGCGGACTTCCGAGCCTGTTGCTGCTCGGCGCAGCGCTGTTCGCCTGCAACTATCTCATGATCTCCGGCAATCTGCAGGATGCGGGCCGGCTGCGCATGGTCATCACGCTGGTATTCGGCCTGATCCACGGTTTCGGCTTCGCCGCCGACTTGTTGCAAATGCAGATACCGACTCTGCGCTTGGCTGAGCTCCTGGTCGGTTTCAACCTGGGCGTCGAGATCGGCCAGCTGACCCTGGTCCTGGCCGCCACCTTACTGGTCGTCGGTCTGTCCAAGGTGGAATTGGCCCTGCCTCGCCCGATCGTGGTCGATGTCTCCGCGGCCTTCCTCGTCGGGCTCGGCGTCTTCTGGTTTGTCAGCCGCAGTTACGCCTAGCCTATTAGCGGAGCTCATAGGCCGCCTGAGGATAATCCGTTTGATTTAAAGGCTCAGCTGAAGGCTTTGCTCAGCGCTGTTTTCACTTTTGCTCTGACTGGTCCCTTGCATGACGCGTTTGCTTGACCTGTTCCTCGCGCGAGGCCGCCACTTGGCGCTAGCCCTATCTTTAACCCTGATCGCAGCGCCCAACCTGGCCCAAGCGCATCATTCCTTCGCCATGTACGACCAGACCAAGATCGTGACTCTGAACGGCACGGTGAAGGACTTTCAGTGGACCAATCCCCACGCCGTGGTCTGGCTGCTGGTTCCCTCCGCATCGGGCGATCCGGCTTTGTGGTCCATCGAACTGCCGACCGGCCCAGGCAACCTGGCCCGTATGGGCTGGTCCAAGCATTCGCTAAGCGCGGGCGATAAGGTCGCGCTCGATATCAATCCGTTGCGAGACGGCCGCAGCGGTGGTTCTCTAAAGAAGGCGCTGCTGGTCGATAGCGGCAAGGTTTTTATCGTAGGGCCCCTCGCCGGAGCCAAGCCTTGAGCCCGCGCACGCTACTCATCGCCCTTTGCCTGAGCCTGCCGTCCGCCGCGGCTTTCGCAGCCGAGTCGGCGCAGACGCTCGATCCGGCGCCTACGTCCAAAGACTGGGCCGCCATCGCCGCCCTGCCCGACTGGAGCGGTGTCTGGGTCCCCGACGTGATCGATCAGAACCGCCAGATCAAAACGAACCCACCCCCCTGGAACACCAAGGCGACGCAGGAGGTGGTGGAGCTGACCGCCGCTGAGAAAGCGGGTCGCCCTAAGGGCCTCTTTGTCGATTGCCTGCCCAACGGCCTCCCCGGCCTGATGCTGATCACCCACAACCCGATCGAGTTCGTCTTTAGCCCGGGCCGGGTGCTGATTCTGGGCGAGTCCGACGGGAATCGCCAGCGGCGCATCTATACCGACGGTCGCGGGCATCCCGCCGACCCCGACCCCACCTTCTATGGCCACTCAATCGGCCATTGGGAGGGCGACGCCTTAGTGGTCGATACGGTCGGCGTCCTGCCGGAGACCTATCTGGCGGTCAGCGAGTCGGTCGGCGTCGCCAACAATGGCGACCTGCACGTGGTCGAGCGGCTTCATCTGACCGCGCCGGACACTCTGACCGACGACCTGACCATCACCGCGCCGCACGAATTGACCGCGCCCTGGAAAACGAGCCGGGTGTTCTATCGCCACCGCGCCCGCCAGGACGAATTCGGCGAGGGCGTGTGCCTGCAAGGCAAGTTCGTCGAGAGCGTCGATGCGCACGGCGACGCCGTTTTCACGCCCCTTCAATACGCGGCGGACGGCTCGCCGCTTCCGCCCAAGCCATAAATTGATTGGACCGCGCTATGCGATGCAAAACCGCCGCCCTGATCCTCGCCCTATCGGCGCCCTTAGTCCTGCCTCCGGCGGCTGAGGCCCACCACTCCTTCGCCATGTACGACCAAACGCGCACGGTCACCCTGAAGGGCGCAATCAAGACCGTGCTGTGGAGCAATCCCCACGTCGTGATCTGGCTGGAAGGCGCGCCCATCACCGGCGGCGCCCCCGGCGTTTGGACGATCGAGCTGACCAGTCCCGGCAATCTGACCCGGATCGGCTGGACCCGAACCTCGCTCAAGCCCGGCGATGCGGTCGAGCTTCAAATCCTGCCCCTGCGCGACGGTCAGCAGGGCGGCGCCTTCAAGACGGCGAAGCTGTTGGCCACGGGTCAGGTTCTGGACGCCAACTGGGTGCAGAAGTCCCAGACCGGCGCCATCAAGCCTTAAGCCGGACCCCGTTGATGTTGAACGCCTTCGCCGCCTGGCTGCTTCGCACGCCCGTCACCGCCTTCCTGGAAAACGCCGCCTGGGCGGTGCCGACGATCCAGACCCTGCACATCCTTTGCATCGCGATCGTGTTCGGCGGCGCCGTCTTCATCAATCTGCGCGTCTTTGGCCTGATCGAGCGCGATCAGTCGGTCGAGATGGTCTTGGGCCGCTTCTTAGCCCCCATGACCATCGCCATCGTGGTTCTGGCGGTGACAGGCGCCTTGCTGATCGCCAGTGAACCGAACCGGGCCATGTTCCGGGTCGTATTCTGGGTCAAAATGGGCCTAGTCCTATTGGCCCTGGCGGCGACCTGGACCCAGCGGCGGCTCATCCTAACTGGGTCGGCGCGGGATGGCGGGGCGGCGACCTTGAGCGTTCGGCTGATCGCAGGACTCACGATCCTTTTGTGGGTGGGTGTGATCTTCGCGGGGCGTTGGATCGGTTACGCCACCGGCTGGCCCGGCTCGCCGTCCTAGTCCCCCGCCCCAGGATAGCGAACCTCATGTCCCTCAACGACGTCCTCACCACTCTCCAGGCCCTGCCGCTCTCCACAGCGATCGCGGAGTCGGGTTGGCTGTTTCCGGCGATCGAGTCTGTGCATGTAATCGCAATCACCCTGGTGGTGGGGTCGATCCTCGTGGTCGACTTGCGCCTGATCGGCGTCGCGGCGACGAAACGGCCCCTGGCCGCCTTTACGGCTCAGTTCTTGCCCATCACCTGGAGCGCCTTCGCGCTGGCCGCCCTGACTGGGAGCCTGATGTTTCTGGCTAAGCCCGTCTCCTATGTCGGCAACGTCTTTTTCCTGTCCAAGCTCGTCCTCCTGCTGGCCGCCGGGCTCAACATGGGCGCCTACCACCTTTTCGTGGAACGACGCGCGCATCAAGGACAGGCGCTCGGCGCGACCCGCGCGTTCGGCCTGTCGTCCTTGACGATCTGGATCGGCGTCGTCGCGCTCGGCCGCTGGATCGGCTTCACGATCTGAGCGGGACCGCGGGTGCGGATAGGCTAAGCTGATACAATGAAGTTTGAGATACGCCCCCCGCCATTAATCTGATCATTTTCGACTCTGACGGAGTTCTGGTCGATAGCGAGACAATCGGTATCGAAGTTCTCATTAACGCGGCGCTGCCGAGCCTGATTCAAACGTGATGGCGACGGGCGCCCGAACGCCGGACCACAGGTGAATAAGAAACATAAGACAATACAATTATTCTAGTGCGCTGGATTGCGCCAAGGGTCATGCCCTTAGGTTGAGAGTTACTTCGGCCAGCTCCTTCCAAAGGCGGGAACATCATGTCGGCGCACCACCACCCTCTCGAATTCATCGGCATTATCGGCACGCAGGAGACTTCGGAGAGTCGCCAAGCCGTCGGATCGCCAGGCGTGATCGACAAAAGCTATGTCAGCGCCATCGCGCGGGCTCATGAATATGGCGGTTTCGACCGCGCCCTAATCGGCTATTTCAGCTCGGCGCCGGACGGCTTTCAGATCGCCGCCTACGCCGCTCACCAGACGGAGCGGTTGAACCTGCTCTTGGCCCACCGGCCCGGCTTCATCGCCCCCACCCTGGCGGCGCGTCAGTTGGCCAGCCTGGACCAGCTGAGCGATGGGCGCCTGGCGGTGCATATCATCACCGGCGGGTCGGATGAGGAGCAGGCCCGCGACGGCGATTTCTTAAGCAAGGACGAGCGCTATGAGCGGACAGACGAATATCTGGACGTGCTGAAGAAGACCTGGACCAGCCCCGGCCCGTTCGATCACGCGGGCAAGTACTATACGGTCAAAGGCAGCTTCGCCGCCGTGCGGCCCCTGCAAAAGCCCCACATTCCGATCTATTTCGGCGGCGCCTCCGAAGCCGCAATCCGCGTGGCCGGCAAACATGCCGACGTCTATGCGCTATGGGGCGAGAGCCTGGCCCAGGTGAAGGAGACCATCGCCGCGGTGCGCGCCTCGGCCGCAAAGCATGGCCGCGAACACCATGTGCGCTTCTCCCTATCCCTACGCCCAGTGCTGGGCCGCACCGAGGATGAGGCCTGGACGCGCGCCGAGCGCATTCTGGAAGCGGCCAAGGCCCTGCGCAGCGAAGGTCCAACATCCCTGATCCAACGCGCGGGCGGCCTACTCACCCAGGCGACCGGCGCCAAGCGCCTGCAAGCCACCGCGGCCCAGGGGCGGGTGGTCGATAAACGACTCTGGACCGAGATCGCGGCGTTAAGCGGCGGCGGCGGCAACTCCACCGGCCTGGTCGGCACGCCCGAACAGGTGGCCGAGTCCCTGCTCGACTATTGGGAGCTGGGCGTCTCCACCATCCTAATCCGCGGCTTCGATCCCCTTTCCGACGCCCTGGAATATGGGCGCGACCTAATCCCCCTGGTCCGCGAAGAGGTGGCTCACCGCAAGGCCGCCATAGCCGCATGAGCCTTCAGACGCGGCGCTTATCGGCGGGCGCCATCGCCACACCGACGCTGATCGTCATGGCCGGCCTGCCAGGAACGGGTAAGAGCCTGATCTGCGAAGGCTTAGCACGGGAAGTTGGCGCGGCAGTACTTTCCATCGATCCCATCGAGGCGGCGATGTGGCGGGCAGGCCTGTCGAAGGGTGAGACCGGCGTCGCCGCCTATGTCGCCGCGGCCGCAATGGCCGAGGGGAATCTTCGGCTTGGCCGCACGGTCGTGATCGATGCTGTAAATCCGGTTGAGGCGCCGAGGGCGATGTGGCGCAGTCTCGCCGCGCGCCTAGCCATCCCCCTCAAAATTATCGAATGCGTCTGTTCCGATATCCAAGTTCATCGCCAGCGCGTGGAGCGACGCGTTCGCAATATTGAGGGTATGGCGGAGATCACCTGGACCGAGGTTGAGCAGCGGCGTGCGGACTATGAGCCGTGGTCAGATCTGCGCCTGATCATGGACACTGCGCGCGAGTCGGTCGAAGGGCTAATCGCTGAGGCTGTGGCTTACATTGCCCAGGCGATTTCATAGAGCGTATCAGGATGATAGGATCAAATTTCGGAAGAGGCGCCTGTATTCGGCCACCGCGAGCGCCTCCAGCAAACAGGCGTCTTCAATCTTAAACCAGCCGATCTGGGTGTGCTCTTCACCCAGTAACTGGGGTTCTCCGCCTCTCCATTCGCGCACCGTAAAGACGTGGAACGTCGCCTCGCCGTAGAGGTCGAGCCTCGGTTGGAGCGTAGCGCCTGCCCGCACGAAGCGCGTCGGGGTCAGGCCGACCTCTTCTTCAGCCTCGCGGACAAGCGCCAACTCGGGCGTTTCGCCGGCTTCGACGTGGCCGCCAATGAGGTCCCAGCGACCTGGATAGACACGCTTATTCGCGGCGCGTCTACCCAGAAGAACCTGCTGATTACGGACGAAAATCGCACACGCAATGTGCTCCATATTGATGGTCCGGTTCGTAGAAGTCGTATTGATCCTTGCTGCCGCGAAATCGCGACCAGCTATTATTGCTCCGCGACGGCCGGGCCGCAGATCAAACCCGGCCGTCGATTTCAGTCTACTCAGCGGCCTGCAATTGAGCCGCTTGCAGGGTCCAGCGGTTTTCCGGAACCGGGAGACCGAGATGCCCCCGCAGCGTGTCGTGCTCATACTCCGTCTTGAACAGCCCCTTGGCTTGGAGGATCGGCAGCACCTGTTCGCGGAATTTGGCGAAATCGCTGGGACGTGAAATGTGCAGGTTAAAGCCGTCCGCCGCCCGCCCGACGAACCAGCGCTCGATCTCGTCCGCCACGGTTTGGGGCGAGCCAACGAAGTTGGAGCCCCGCTCGGCCAGGCGATAGGCGGCCTGTCTCAGGGTCAGGTTCCCTTCCCGCGCGCGACGAACGATACGCTCGGCGCCGCCTTTATAGGCGTTGAGGCTCAGATGACTGACGTCTGGGAACGGCTCGTCCAGAGGATATTTGCGGAAGTCGTGATAGTTGAACGCCCGGCCGAGCTGGACCAGCAGCTTATCGAGATCGAGCTTTTCCTTGCGGCTTTCCACCCTCTCGCGGGCGGCTTCGTCGGTGTCTTCGATGATGGGGCTCAAGCCCGGCGCGATGGTGATGTGGTCCGGATCGCGGCCGAGCGCTGAGGCGCGCGCCTTGACGTCGGCATAGTATTCCTGGGCGTCTTCGAAATTATCGACACCCGCGTAGATGCCATCGGCGATGTGGGCGCCGAGATTGCGGCCATCCTCACTGATCCCGGCCTGGAAGATCACCGGCTGGCCTTGCTTGGAGCGGCTCAGCGCAAGGGGGCCGGCGACGGAGAAGAACTCGCCCTTGTGATTGAGGGCATGCTGCTTGGTCTTGTCGAGGAATACGCCCGCAACCTTGTCGCGCGGGAAGGCGTCGTCCTCATAGCTGTCCCACAGGCCCTGAACCACCTGGACGAACTCGTGGGCGCGGGCGTAGCGGACGGCGTGATCGAAATGCTCCTCGCGGCCATAGTTGCGGGATGCGCCCTCAAGCCCGGTCGTCACCACATTCCAGCCGGCCCGGCCGTGGCTGATGTTGTCGAGCGAGGCGAACTGGCGCGCCACATTATAGGGCTCCCAATAGGACGTCGTGAGCGTCGCGATCAGGCCGATCTTGGACGTCGTCACCGCCAGGGCCGACAACAGCGTCAAAGGCTCCAGCCGATTGAGGAAATGGGGCGTGGTGTCCGGCGTGATGAAGGGACTATCGACCAGGAAGACGAAATCAAACTTCGAGGCTTCGGCCAACTGAGCGTTCTTGATGAACCAGTTGATATCGATGCTGGCATCCCCTGGCAGGTCAGGATCGCGCCAACCGAATTGATCATTGCCAACGCCGACCAGAACGGCGCCAAGCTTGAGTTGTCTGGCGGTTTTCTTAGCCATGAGAGCGGTCCTCTGAAATTCGTGTCGAGCTTATCGCTCGGGCGCTTCGACGAATATCGATGGTTTCTCAACCGGCCTATTGGCATATCTGAACGCGACGCCCTAATATTGACGATGATTAAGAATAAACACCGCAAAAAAGATAAATGTTGAGATATCTTAATATTTCAATTTAGCAGCGCTCGGCCTGGGCAGGCCTTTTGATAGCTCGCGCCGCCTTGAGGTTGGGCCAGAATAGCTGGCTTTGCCGTTAGCATTGCTGACAGACGGGCGGCGCTTAAACGAAACGGACCGCGCCGAACTGCCTCATCATACCAATTTCAGCTACAAATCATGCCGAAAGATGAATTCGACAAATATACGATATTTCTATAAATGATGCATTTCGCGGCGCAATGGGTATTATTTCAAAATATTGCTGTAATTCCGAAGCGACGCAACATTCCCTTAGACAAGGCTGATTATTGGGGAATGTAATGTTTTATATGAGCGGGCCGCGGACAAGTGTTCGAGCGACCAGAAAGACCTTGCTGTTGGTCGGCGCGGCTATCGCCAGCGCCACAATGTGGAGCGGCGGGGCGAGCGCTGCGGACGAGACGGCATCCATCCCAGCGGCGGCGCCCGCGGCAGCGTCGTCGGACGCCACAGACACAAATGTCAGCACGGTCATTGTCACCGGCGTCCGGGGCGGCAAGCCCAGGACGGTCGCCCAGAGCCCCGCGCCGATCGACGTGATTCAGTCGAGCCAGATCGCCGACACCGGCCGGGCCGATCTGGCGGAGTCGCTGTCCAAGCTGCTGCCCTCGATCAATTTCGGCCAGACGGAGGCCGGCATCTATTCCATCGTGCGGCCGATCAACAACCGGGGAATGGGACCGGCCTATACCCTCGTTTTGGTGGATGGAAAGCGCCGTCATAACAGTACGTTGATCACCGATGGCGGCGGCGACACGAGCGGGGTGAACCCGGTCGATCTGGACATGATCCCGTCGAGCGCCATCGCCTATGTGGAAGTGCTGAAAGACAGCGCCGCGGCGCAATACGGCTCCGACGCCGTCGCCGGCGTCATCAACATCGTGCTCAAAAACCAGGACCACGGGTTGCACGCCAGCGTTCTCGGCGGCTCGCTCTATCAAGGCGATAACGACCTAGCCACCTATAAGGGCGAAGTCGACGCCGGCGCGCCGCTGGGCCAGAACGGCTTCATCCATTTCGGCGTCAACGCTGAGCACCGCGGCCTGACCTGGAACAACTTCGCGGCCACCCAAGTCCCCTATTCGCCTGCGAGCGATCCTCGCAACGCGACGTGGAACGGCGACGGCGCCCACAACGGCGACCCGGAAATCTCGGAATACGGCCTATTCTATAATGCCGAGGCGCCGCTTACCGACAATGTAAAACTCTACTCCTACTCGACCTTCGGCCAGCGCTGGACGGAGATCGGCAACAACTACCGCCGCCCCGACAGCAACGCCGACTTCGACGTTCTGTATCCGAATGGTTATTTTCCACTCAACAATACCATAGAAAACGATTACCAGGCTTTATTGGGAGCCAAGGGCCAACTCGACCAGATCAAGTGGGACCTGAGCACTACCTATGGCTATAATCACGATCGTCAATACGCTGACTTTTCGCTCAATCCGTCGTTAGGCCCCACCGGGCCGACCCGCTTCAACGACTTGGCCACTTATCAGTTCGACCAGTGGGTGACGAACCTAGATCTTACCCGTGACTTCAAGACAGGCCTGTCCGAACCCGTCACGGTGTCGGGGGGGTTGGAGTTCCGCGTCGATCAGTTCAAGTCGTTTGCCGGCGAGCTGCAAGGTTACGAGAACGGCGGCTATATCTTTAAGACTGGCGACCAGAGCGGCAACCCCAACCTGGGGCTACCCGCCGCCATCGGCGCCCAGGCGGGCGTGACGATCGAGCCGTCGGATGCTGTGAATCTCACTCGTAACAGCTTTGCCGGCTACGGCGACGTCGACTTCTATCCCCTGAAGAACTGGTATGTCGGCACGGCTATTCGGGTCGAGCACTACGACGATAGCGCCGGCACAACGCTCGGCGGCAAGCTCAACTCACGCTATGACTTCACCCCCTGGTTCGCCCTCCGCGGCACGGTCGGCTCAGGCTTCCGCGCCCCCTCGCTCACCCAGATCGGCTATGCCGAGACCGATACCCGCACCGGCATCAACCCGATCACCGGCGCCTTCGGGCCTGCGCTTACTCTGACCGTCCCGACCACCTCGACGATCGGTAAGGACCTCGGCGCCGAGCCGCTGAAGCCCGAGAAGTCCACCAACATCGGGGCTGGGCTTCGTCCTGAAACCCCTGGAGCACGTCAACCTCACCGTGGACGGCTATCAGATTACGGTGGACGACCGGATCGAACGCAGCGGGACCTTCCTGGGGCCGGCGATCAGCAAGGTTCTGGCGGCCAACGGCTATCCGAGCAACGCCTGGGTCTCCTACTTCGCCAATATGGCGAACACCCAGACGCGTGGGGTGGATATCGTTCTGGATACCTATCGCCAACTGCCGAGCGGCTGGGGACGGCTCGGCGGCAGCGTAGCCTTTAACTACAACACCGTGGACATCCTGAAGGTCCTGCCGACGCCAGCGGCGCTCGCCGCCCTGGCGCAGAACAACCCCGGCGGCAGCACGGTGTTCTTCCAGCGCACTGTAGCGGCCGATCTGACCGTGACCCAGCCCCATGACAAACTGATCTTCACCGGCGCCTGGACGCGTGGCAAATTCACCGTGAACCTTCAGGAGACCCGGTACGGGAGCTACACCTACGTCACCAGCCAAATTGCCTCTCAGGACCGGTTCTTCGGGGCGAAATGGCTGACGGACCTCACTGTGGACTATGCAGTGACCCAGCACGTGAAGCTCAGCGTAGGGGCGTCGAACCTGTTCAATGTCTACCCCGACAAGAACGGCATCCCCAGCGCTGCGACGGGCGTGTCCTCGGCCGTCTATGGCCCGGCGCCGTTCTCCATCGATGGGGCTTTTACTACGGGCGAGTTTCTCTAGACTTCTAAGGATGAACACACTTGAGCCAGCCTTGAATAATCTATGAGCAAAACTCAAATTGATCGACGTCGGCTCCTGACCGGAGCCGGCTTGGTCGGCTTGACGGCCGCGGCCGTGACAAGCGGTGAAGCGGCGGCGCAGACGGCGGGGCCGGAGGCTCCGTCGTCTGTTCCGGCGCCTGAGCCGTTTCTGGCCCTGAACGCCACGGAAGCCGCCTTTGTCGTAGCGGCGGTCAACACCCTGGTCCCGGCTGATGACCTGTCGCCATCCGGCGCCGATTGCGGTTTGGCGATCTATATCGACCGCCAGTTGGCCGGCGCTTACGGCGCGGGCGCGCGGCTCTATCGCGACGGCCCCTTTCTCAGGGGCAAGCCAGAGCACGGTTATCAACTGTCCCTGACGCCCAAAGCCTTCTTCACCGCCGGGATCGCCGCCGCCAACGACTGGACCCGCAAGACCCATGGCGCATCCTTCGACGCCCTCGGCGAGGCCGACCAGATCGCCGTCCTTAAGGCGTTTGAGACCGGCGCAGCCGCCTTCGACGGCCTCAGCAGCGCAGACTTTTTCGCCCTTTTGCTAGGCTTGACCTATGAGGGCTTCTTCGCCGACCCGCTCTATGGCGGCAATCGGGATAAGGCGGGGTGGAAGATGGTCGGCTATCCGGGCCTGCCTGCTGTCTATCGCGACGCCATCGCCAAGTTCAAGGGTCGCAAATACCCCAACCCGCCCCAATCGATTGCGGATTTCAGTTGAATGGTCACCCGTCTGAAAGAGGTCGACGCCGTCATTATCGGCGTG
>Ga0116231_10011173_pt1 | contig 13976 bp, 3 predicted proteins | sample S1TSphgellanicum_2_FD_89695 | JGI IMG/M metagenome (GOLD analysis project Ga0116231, IMG submission 89695) | Host-associated microbial communities from peat moss isolated from Minnesota, USA - S1T2_Fd - Sphagnum magellanicum MG | ecosystem: Host-associated > Plants > Peat moss > Unclassified... | reverse complement strand
TTTTTTTTTTTTCCCCCCCCCCCCCCCCTAATTTTCCTTTTTTTGTGTTTAAAACTCCAAAAGATGAAGTTTGTTTTTCTATTTCCATTATTTCTTATTTTCAAATTTTTTCCAATTAAAAAATCCAATAGACTATATATGTTCATACCCATATAATTTTTTTGGGATTTGGTTTACATTTTTCAAACTTGCATATTAATGTGTATCATGTGTTTGATGTATATATTGTTAATTCTGAAAATATCATTTTGTAACCAATGCCATGCAACTCCAATTGTATCATGTTAACTTTACATTCATCAATATGCCACTAAGGTGCTTACAACAATAAGAACTTACCGATGAACACATGACATGGTGGCTAATGAAAAAAGGTTTATAAAGGAATCTTTTGAGGTTAGACAATAACATGCATATCTTATTTAGGTTCCTTTGGCATAAATAATGGCATGGAGTTCATGTTTTCCGTTTTTTGGACATTTTTTTAAGTTTTGAAAAATCTGATATTTGCATCAATACATATAACTTTTTTCTTATTGCAATTGTAACCTCATGTTCGTATTACGTTTGCATGCTTTGAATGTGAGGATTGCATTAATATTTTGTTGAAATTTTCCCTAAAAATACAAGTTTGAAACATATTGCATTATTGCATAAATGTTTTTTCAAAAAATAAAGTTCAATGTGAAATACTTGCATAAGGGTCGCAAAATATGTAATAATTATTGAGGTGTATTGTATTTGAAATTACATTGCTTTCATATGTGGGTATTGTATTTTGCGATTGGACCTTCAACTATTTTAACTTCTAACAATAACTATCAAAATATGGGATACTTACATGTGGGTCACGAAAGTTGATCAAATTTGTAATACTTGCATTTAGGGTTATTGTTTATTGATATTGAAGGGTCAAATATGATTAAAATGGTTGGTTCATTGAGTGCAATATTTTTGTATTTTGTATATCATACATTAATAGCCAATAACATCGTGTAAATGATAAGTAGATAGGTGAGTAGGTGGGTGGATAGGTAGGTGAATGGGGATAAATAGGTAAGTAAATAAGTATTTATGTAGGTTGGTGGTTAGGCAAGTAGGTATGTACGCAAATAAAAAACAAGTTAGGTTAATAATGTAATTATGTCAATAAGATGGTTAAATCAATAGGGTAGCTAAAAGTTTTGTTAAAATATTTTAACAAAAAAGTAACCTTTATGTTAATTCAAGAAGATATAAAAGTTTTGTCCATAAGTATAAATTTAGCCATTAAAAAATAGAAGTTTTTCCAAAAGACAAAAATTTAACCAAGAAAAGATAGAGGTTTTGCCAACAAGTAAAGGTTTAGCCATGAAGAGATGGAAGTTTTGTCAAGGGTATAGGTTTAACTAGGAAGAACTACAAGTTTTTCCAATTTGTAGAAGCTTAATTAAAAAGAAATAGAAGTTTTACTAAGGGGTAAAGATATAGCCCAAAAAAAATAAAGGTTTTGCTAAGAGGTACAAGTTTAGCTAGGAAGAGTTCAAAGTTTTTCCAAATGATAGAAGTTTAGCCAAGAAAATATAAAGGTTTTATTGAAAGGTAAAAATTTAACTAAGAAAAGGTTAATGTTTTGCCAAGAAGTATAAATTTAGACAAAAAGTTAAAGTTAAATCAATAATAGATAGAACTTTTGCCAACATGTAGTGGTTTAGCCATGAAAAGATGGAGGTTTTGTTAAGAGATATTGGTTTAGCCAAGAAAAGTTATAATTTTTACCAAAAGGTAGAGGTTTAGTTAAGAAAATATATAAGTTTTGTTGATAAATAAATGTTTTGCCAAAAGATAGATGTTTAGTTAAAAAGATATAAAGATTTTGTCAACATGTGAACATTTAGCCATGAAGAGATGGAGGTTTAGTCAAGAAGAGTTGAAAGTTGTGCCAAAAGGAAAAGGTTTAGCCAAGAAATATAAATTTAACCAAGAAGAATTAAAAGTTGTGCCAAAAGGAAAAATGTTTAGTTAAGAAGAATTAGAACTTGTGCCAAAAGGAAAAGATTTAGCCAAGAGAAAGGTAGGTAGGTAGAGCCAAAATGTAAGCCAATAATGTAATTAGGTTAGCAGGGTAGCTAGGGAATTAAAGTGACTAGGTTGGAAAATAATATGGTCAAGGTTAGGGAAAAAACACCCAAAAAATAAAAAGAGAAAGGTTAGCAATCCAAAAAGGTTGATTGTGGTACAATGTTGGGTTAACACAAGGTCAAGAACCAAATGAAGAAACATATCCCGTCCTATGGACAAAAAGTCCAATTGGTGCATTGGTGGGTGTTGGTTCATTCTAGCCCTTAATAACATGTTTTGTCATGTTCAAAATAAGATTCAAGTTTGAACCTAAAATTGGTTCTTCCTATTAGCATGCATTCATTCCCTTTGTTCAATTGGCCAACTAATGTGAACCCCAAGTTGACCAATAGATGTAAGTAATTATTGCAAGCTCGAACAATCATTCAAATGAAGGTTTTGGAGTGCATACAATTGGCCAATAGATGTAGGTAATTCTTGCAACCTTGAACAATCATTCAAATGAAGGTTTTGGAGTGCATGTAATTGGCCAATAGATGTAGGTAATTCTTCCAAACTCAAACAATCATTCAAATGAAGGTTTTGGAGTGCATGCAATTGGCCAATAGATGTAGGCAATTCTTGCAAACTCGAACAATCATTCAAATGAAGGTTTTGGAGTGCATGCAATTGGCCAATAGATGTAGGCAATTCTTGCAAGCTCGAACAATCATTCAAATGAAGGTTTTGGAGTGCATGCAATCTAAAAGCTTAATTTATCATGGTGTTCAAACTTACAATAATTACCTACATTTATTGGCCACTTGAATGCATTCCAAGAGCTTAATTTATTATGGTGCTCAAGCTTACAAAAATTACCTACATCTATTGACTAATTGAATGCACTCCAAAACCTTATTCTTTTGGGGTGTTGAAGCTTATAAATCCTTGATTTGAGGTGTTTAAAGTTACAAAAATTACCTACATTTATTGGCTAATTGATTACACTCCAAAACCTTCATTTGGGGAAACATTTGAAGTTACAATAATTATTTACATCTATTGGCCAATTGAATGCACTTCAAAAGTTTATTCTTTCGGGATGTTCCAACTTGCAAAAATTACTTACATATTGGCTAATTGCATGCACGCCAAAACTTTAATTTGGGGGGTGTTTGAAGTTACAAAAATTACCTACATCTATTGGCCAATTGATTGCACTCCAAAAGCTTAATTTGTCAAAATGGTTTAATTTACAAAAATTACTTTGATCAATTGATTTCACTCCAAGAGTTTAATTTATTAAAAAATGTTCTAATTTACAAGAATTACCTACATCTATTGGTCAATTGATTACATTACAAGAGTTAATTTATCAAGGTGTTCTAGTTTACAAGAATTGCCTATATCTACTAGTCAGTTGATTACACTACAAGAGAGTTTAATCAATCACGGTGTTCTAATTTATAAGAATTACTTACATCTATTAGCTAGTTGAATGCACTTTGAAAACTTCATTTGTCAAAATGTTTGAACTTGCAAAAATTACCTATGTATATTAGTTAGTTGAATGCATTCCAAGTTTCATTTGTGACTATCTTTGAACTTGCAATAATTACTTACGTCTATTGGTGAATTGAATACATTCCAAAAGTTTCATTTGTTGAATGAATGTAAATTATAGTTATAAAATTTTTAGTGAAATTAGAATTACATATAATGTTAAAATCTTTAAACAAAACACATTAAAATTGTTTCAACTTCATTTTTTAGCAATAAAAAGGAAAGTATAAAATCATATCAATTGATTTCAAACTTTTTGTATAGGAAAAACATGTTTCTTTTAAGGTATATGTTCATCGGTTGAACTTGATGGAAAAAAAATCATATAAAAATTTCAAAGGCTTGAAATTTTGAACCAAATGTAAGGGAAAAGATTTTCTTATATCAATTTCATAGTTATTTGTATTCATGAAATTCAAATTTCTAGCTTCAAGCACATGTCATATGTGTATGAAATAATCATGCAAAACAACATGTTTAGTTGTTTGTAGAAGTTCATTTTGACATTTTTTACATTTCTACTTGTAAACCAAAATATCAATGCACAATCATGTGAAAATCACCAACACCACATGAATTATTTTGTCTTGGAATATTCAAATTTTCTCATTTAAATTTGTTCCATGTAAATGTCATTTCTGGACATGGTCATTTCCACAAGAATATATGTTAATCCTTAAACATATAAACTTTGTGTTTGTGGAAATACATGTTACTTGATAATTCAGATAAACTAGGGTAAGATTAAATGCATGGTAATTGTTTCAATGTGAAAAACTTTTGAAAGATTGGAATTATGAAATGTGAAAACATTACACACATATGAAAGAAACACAATATGGAAATGTTAAAAATGAAACCATACAAATATGATAGACTATATATTTAGCATTTAACATATAAATTTGGAGGTCATACATGTATTACTACTTTCATACAAAACATATTACAAGTTTTGATAAAATGTGTGAAAATGGCCCTACAGAGCAATGCAAATCCTAATTTCCCAGGAAGTCCAAGCTAACTTGTTCTCTTTAGTCAATTCTGTGTTAGTTTGGAGCAATTTATGTGAGAATGTGTTTTTGAAAGTGATGGGGTTTGCATTCTACAATTATATATTGTGGATGATTCAAATAGGAATATTTTCTATTAATATTTGTGAAAAACCTATATTAATCAGTCATATTCCACACAACAATTGGTAAAAATTTGTTGGGTACATGATTTTTGATGTTTTCATAGATAACTTGTGGTAGTCATTCAATAATGATCACAAAGTGAATCTGCTGTGTCAATCCATTTTTCTATAACTATCTTTTAGCTCTCAAATTGATACATGGGCAAAGCAATCAAAATTCAAATTTGGTTTCATTGCCTAGACTAGGAATTCAAGCTTGCACTACAAATGAAATAGTGACACAAATTTGCAACACAACATGAAACAATAAGGCATTAGTACAAACAATTTGCCCAAAAGATAAAGAATAGGAAAAACATGAAGAATGTGGGCTTGGATGCCAAGATTGAGATTTTAATTCCTTTCACATATACCTTTAAAGTGCACCAAATTATTACATCTAGCTTTGTATATCCATATATCAAGGGCATTCAATTTTCTAACATCAAAAGGAAAACTTTGCATGGCATCATTCTTGTTGAAAAATCATCACATTCCATAGTTTCAAATAATTTATTCATGGTCAAACCGTGTCACTGTTTCATTTCAGCTAGTTGCTCATCACATAATGGCAACTTCAAGCCAACAAAAATAGTTCAATTAGGAAACTTTGGGGGTGAAGTTCCTCAAAAATGAAATCGATAGTTTTTTTTAACAGTATTCCTTGCTGAAAAAAAACTTGAAATTTGAAATTTTCTATCAAGTTCCCCCAAAATGAACTCACATTTCCCAATAATACATGGTAAACATTCCTTAAAATACATAACCCTTGTTGAAAACCAGTGACATATGAAACTTTCCATGAACTTCCCTCAAAATGAACTCACAATTCACAAAGTAACACTTGGTGAATATTCCTAGGAATGTATGATCAAAATGAAAATTACATTGTTTTGAAACTTCAATTGTAGTCTATTCCTTTTCATTAAAATCATTTCTTTTCCTTGCAGCTTGAATTGCTTACATTTGGGCAGTTTTGCAAAGGGGTAAAAAGTAGTGTGACCTTTGAAAAGAACCCTTTAATTCTCAACCATGTCAATTTCTACACAACCCCAAGTCATTGTGTTGGAAGAGAATTCCCAGGTATAAGGATGAGGCAACAAAAACAATGGCTTGCAACAAAAATTGTAGGCATGTTGTTAATCATATGTTGTGGTGATTCCAAAGAGCCAAGTTTCACTACAACAAGACATGGGTGCATTCCATGGTTCCATTTCACTAAGCAGTCATTCCAATGAGAATGATGGGATGGTCTTTCACATGACTACAACAACACATGCGCATTATTAAGGCCTATTCTTGCAAGTGTCAAGCATCAAAATATGGTGTTCTCTACAACACCATGGAGCTTCAGCTGGAATTTGTGAGAGTGATTTTTTGGTATTGTTGCAAACAGCTAGCTCAATCCTCAGGCTACAATGGCACGCCATCTACCATTACTGAGTCTTATTGTACCAGTTTGGGTGTGTGAGCTTTGTTATGGAACTTCATTTGTTCTGAAGGTTTGAGTCATTTCCGACCTGTGTACTGAAAGCAAGATTCTGATTTGTAACTGACAGTGTATCACTTGAGATTTGCAAAATTGATCTTAACTAATGAAATTGATGAGTAATTGTTCACAAGGAAAGCATCCAGTCTTTTATTAACTAGATTAGAACTCTAATATTCAGAATAGAGTTCAGCTCTCCACCTGAATGTCATGTAATGTGCAGAATGGTTGCTTCTTTCTGAAATGTTTCTTAGAATATTTTGGAAGTCGTCAAAGTTCAGTTGCATATATATGTTTCAGGTCTTGTGGTATGGAGTCTAGACTATTGCAAACTACTCAAAATCTGAGGATGGGGTTTTGCGTTGAATAATTTTCTTTTACAGAATTTTGAACCTAGCTAGAGATAACATCCGTGACCACTTCTTCTTTCACATTGTAGCCCTCAAGATGCTGCCTCCGAAAGGTGGGCTCTAATTGAGTCTTGAGGTGCGCTCTATATGATCACAGTGATCATACTTTGACAATGATGACAATTGCTTCTCTCAAACGAAAAATCAGTTTTGGGTGCCAGTTTAAATTATGAACATTTGTGTCAATTTAATGAGTGTCAGTTTAAGCTATGAACAAATTCTGTCAAAATTGAGTGTGAGTTCAAGTTGTGAACAATTGTAACAAGCAGCTCATAGCCTATAAATGGCCCTGCCCCCTTATGGCAATTTCAAACCAACAACAAGTTAAAACTAAAAAGTGTTCCACCAAGTTCCCAATAAAATGAATTCAAACTTATTGTTCACAGGAATAACAGTTTGATGTGAACATTCCTCAAAATGTGGGGACCACATGAAAACTACATATGAAAACTATTACTATAAATTTCATCCCTGTCTTTGGATTTCATCCCTTTTCTGGGATATTTTACAGATAACTCTATTGTTCTTAATCTCTCTTATTGTTCCTAATTTTTCTTTGCAATTCTGTCGAAAGTAGCGACCATCAATGGTCAGTCATGTCAAATCAATGCCCATCAGTCCAAGATGAAACCAATTGGTCCAATTTGGCAGGTCTTGGTTGCAAGTCCACATACATGCCAGATTTCTACATAGCCTAATGTCATAGGGAAGTGTTTTGGAATTTGTGAAGCACTAGCAGAATCTTTTCAGTGTATCTAGAGCAGAGTTTATATTGTCAGTATTGTGATGTAGCCAAGTGACGATGATCCACAGAAAGATTTAGCCAAATTTGGCTACAAGCTAATATGGAAGTGATTAAAAAATAAAACTCCTTTATAATTTACCTACATTCAACCAAGTATTTCAGGCCAGCACGTATTTGGGGAATGCCCCACTCTGAGGGCATTACTATACACCACCTAGTTGAATAGGGTTTCGCAATGTTAGCTATTGCAACATCATGCTCCCAAATTCTACTTAGACAACTGAAGTTTCTTGCTATTATTATGGATCTGATGTGTGATCTACAATTTCTAGAATGTATTGATTCCTTAGGTTCGATACTAAACTTTTAAAAATATTGAGAAAAGAATTCACTAGGCCAGGTCATTGTTTAGTTTCTTGTATCACACACTCTGCTTCCAATACTACAACCTTTCTTCAATTTGCAATTATTCATTTTTTTGGATGAAAGTAAGTGGACAGTTCACTTGACAGATTCTCAAATCTCTAATCGCGTTTCAGATTAGGTAACGACTGAAGTCTCACAACAAGTTGTCAACCCAGCTCTGTATATTGGACAAAGTGAACCAACAGCCACCAGTGCACCAGCCATATGACTCAATTGCAGCCGAACCCCAATGAGTTAATTTCAGAGTTCACCTTAGTAACCTACTAGTGTAGCCTGCGCTGTGGGCCCAAGTGTTACCACGTCCTCAACTGATTTTTCCTTTCAAAACCTGGTTTTTTGGAATTTATTTGAAATTTCAGCGACAGAAATCACTTAAAATCAATATCTCCCACACTCAGAATCCAAATCTCAAAATAAATTCCGTTAAATCCTGCTCATCAACATCTTTCCAACAACACCAAAGGCACATTCCAATTCCTCCGAAATTTTCAGCTACAATTTAATTTAATTCTCAGTGAAGAAATCATTCAATATTCAAGAAATTTTGCACTGCATGTCCAAACGTCATGGAACTAAGCCCATGCACCCCTGCTTGTCCAGAGCTTTCCAAAGACACCAAGAACACATAACTACAAAACAAAACAAACTACCTTCCTTCATAGATATATCATGTTAAAAATAGTTGGGCGTGCCTTGGGTGGCTCAGGATAAAATGTAGATGGTTAGTATGTAGGTAAGGGCTAACTAGTGCGTTGTAGGGGCCACAGTGAACAAGCACCCACCAGTGCACCATCAAGGATGGATGAAATGTGATCAGGAAACAGTTTTCTGTTGGGTTCCAGTTCACTAGCTAACCATGGTAGTTAGCTCAGTTGCTTTATTTACTACCTACCAACTAGGTAGGTAGTAAAAACAGCGCCTACCTACTATGGATAAACTATCTACTTACGTAGTAGTCCCCTATTTTGTTACCTACCTGTCTATATGTTAGACTTACTTCTTATAGAATGGGTTACCAAGATGAAACCGGGTAGTAACTCAGTTGAGGATCATCCACAACTGAGTCATAACAGGCATCCAGTGGATGGTGCACTGGTGGGGGCTGGTTCACTGTGGCCCGTTGCAGGTAGCTATTAAAAACAGCAACTGAGCTAACCACTCTGATTAGCTCGGGAACTAGAATCTGATGGAGAAACTGTTTTCTGTCCACCCACCATCCATCCCTCACGGTCTGCTGGGGCCTGTTGGTTCACTCTGGCCTATGTATTGAGAAATTAGGACCCAACCAAGGTTATCAATATCTTGGTTAGCTTTTAACTCTATCTATACAGACAGGGGTTCTAGGATTACTGTAGAAAATATACACAAATAAACAAGGTTTGTGGAATAGGCTTGTGCCTAGGCCTGAGGAAAAGCCCTTATGGTCAACCAGATTGTTAGAATGGGAGTGGAGTTAACTTCTGTAAACTGGGACTTAAATGTTGTAATTGCATTGTAACAGTGTTTGTAGGCTTGTACTTGGTGCAAAGAAAAGTACTGTCACCAATGAGATTCTTCAAAACTGTGCCTTGCATTGTTTTTAAGCATAGCCTTAGTGAACTAAGGAGTTTATTCAAATTTCAATGAACTTTTAACAAGAATTAACACATCATTATCTGATTTTATTTGGTCTCTTGTCCTTTTGGAAGGCCAGACTAAATCAGCACCCATGAATGCACCAGTTGACCATTCTGTCCATAGGATGGGCTGCACTTTTTCATCTGGCTCCTGACCTTGTTCTAACCAACATTCTACCACAGTCAACCTTTTTCACACCTGACCTTTGGATATATTTCTTCTTTTTATTTTTGCCATATTTCCCCTAACCCTGACGTCTGGGCTACCCTTGCACTTGGCTACCCTACTGACCTACATCTTGACCCTACCTACCGACTAGCACCCAAACCCACATCCTACCTATCACCTCGCACTTAGCTACCCTAATGACCTACATCTTGACGCTACCTACCAACTAACACCCAAATCCACTATCTACCTATCATTTATCTTTCTCTCTCTTTTGGCAAAAGCTCTATCTCTTCTTTGCTAAACGTTTATTTTTTGACAAGACCTTTATCTCTTCTTGGTTAAACATTTATCCCTCGACAAAACTTCTATCTCTTTTTAAATAAACATTTGTTTTGATAAAATCTCTATTTTTTCTTGACTAAACCTTTAGCTCTCAAAAAAAACCTCTATCTCTTCTTGACTAAACCTTTGCATCTCAACAAAACCTTTATATATTCCTAGCTAAACCCCTACCTCTTACTAAAACTTCTATCTTTTCTTGACTAAACTTCTAACTATCAACAAAACATATTTATTGCATAACTAACCCTCTACCTTTCAAAAAAACTTTTATTTTTTTCATGAGTAAATTTTTACCTCTTAAAAAACCTTTATATCTTCTCAACTAAACTTTTAACTCTAGACAAAACTTTTCAACAAAGTTTTTTTACTTTTTGATTAAAACTTCCCTTTTGGGCAAAACCTATATGTGTTAACAAAATCTCTTTACTTCCTACTGAAACTTTTCTATTTCTTAGCTAAACCTTTGCTTTTCAACAAAACATCTTTATTCCTTAATTAAACCTTTGTCTCTTAAAAAAACCCCTTAACTTTTTAGCTAAACCTTTATTTTTTGGCAAAACCTTTCTACTTCCTAATTAAACATCTACCTTTCAACAAAACCTCTTTATCAACTTGAAGTGGGTATTGCTAATGGGTCAAATGCATAATGAGCTAATAATTTTCTTTACACGAATATTTTATTGCTTTAGAGTTTATGGCATTGCCAATAAAAGTTTACAATTCAAATTGGGATATTGTAATTGTTTTTATATTCATTTGTTGCAATTAAGTTTACATCCAAATTAAGGAGTTTCATTCTTTTAGGTATCTTCAATTTAAACCTACCAATACACTAGTTGTTAATTTTGGAATGTACCCCAATTTGAGAACCTTATGTAATAGTTGCAATTATGGTGAGTTTATATTATCATTTGAGGAGTACATATAATTAATGCAAATGGGACAACATTATTACAATACATGTTTGTTTTATGGGATCAAGTAACCGAATATTGTCATTTTATTGCAACTATGAAGGTAGTCTTAAGGTGGTTTTTGTTTATGTACGTTAATAATGAATTTTTTTTTTTGGATAATTTTTGCATTATGGTGATTAAAAAAAACGCAATGTGAATAAAACAAAGGCTTCTTTTGGGAAAAAAAATGAAATAATCACAAATTGAAATAATGAATTCCTATTGGTTGCTAGGACTAAGCAAAAATAATAATTTATTGTCAAACCTTTAGCCAAATTTGGCTACTTCCTTTTGTGGATGATTGTTAGTCCACCTACTTCAAACAATGGAAAAAGAAAACCCCAAAAATAATTAACATTTGTAAAATTCATTAAATATTTATTTGTTCTAATATAGTAATTTTTACAATGATTAAATTATAGGTATAAATAATAAAAATAAAAACCAAATATGTACAAGATCATAGTAATTAGATTTTTAAAAAATGATTACATAATTTTCAAATTGAGATTATAGTTTTGTATTTATCTACTTCTTTTTCCCCAAACAAAAGGATTTATTAAATTTTCCCTTTCCAAATGAATTTTTATAATTTATTTAGTTATATTTTAATAAAATTGAATTGAATATCATTGAATACCTAAATTATTAACAAAAATCTCGATGTATTGTTATAACACAAATTTTGATTAAGATTATACTATCATGGGGTACTTTGGTAGCTTTGACATTGATTATATTATTTTCAAATATGTTGAAAGTTTCACCCAAAAAATGTTGAAAACCAAATTTTGGAAGGCAATTATTGAATCTTTGAAAAAAATTTGAGAATTTTTTTATAATTAATTAATTAATTGACAAACATGTGTTGAATATTGAAATTGCCATTATATCGCAATATATGAAATTTCAAAAAGAAAATAAATGTAAATATGCATATTTAGTGAACATAAACCAATTTATCTTGTTCCACATAGTGTCATAATAAAAATTATATTATTAAATATTTTATGAATTTCAATATATTTCAATAATAAATTATTTATTCAATATTATCAAATTGATTTATATTAATTATTGATTAATTATTCCATATTTAATTGTTGAATATTCATTTATGAGATATGAAACATATTGCTAAATATTCATTTGTTCAATAAATGATCGATATTTACATGAATCATTCAATTGTCAATATAATAGATAATGAGATCGAAATATGTTATCAACATTTGATATGTTGAATATTGAAATAGTTCAAATTTTTATTCAATAATTCATGATTATAGGTCAAAACGTTATAAAACCACCTTGGTGTACTACCCACCCACTTATTCATCATTCCATCTAACCCTACAACCATTGAAAATGATGCAAAAAAAACTAAATGCAATTATTGCAAAGAACTTTTCATTAATTATTTATGCAATATTCAAGGTCTCGAAGAAATATATGCTAACCTTTGAATGTGGGTATTGCACTTGGGGCCAATATTTCTAATAGTTCCATTTTGATTTTGCCCATTTAATGCATGATGTATATAGTTAGGAATATTTAATTTTCTTGGCTAAAATGAATTTTAGCCTTGTCGTGATGTGTAGTGTCATGACATACGGTGTTATAAGGGTATAAATCCATAGCAAAATCTACTAAATAAAAAAATTAAAACTAGTCAAAAACAAAAACTAATCAACCAAAAAAAGATGCACGCACATATATATATAATGCACAAGAGGAGGCTAAGATGAAATTCTCATGTATATTAAATTTCAAAGAAGGAAAGAAAATGAAATGTATGTAAACAATGGCCGTGTAATAGTCGTCACGAACATCTAGAAATCTAGTTTGACTATGGAGGAAATTATCCTTGACAAAGAATTTTAGAAAAACTAACAAGAAAAGAGAAAAGCTGGGCCTTTTATACGATTGCCAACAAGTTGAAACCCTAAACAAGCCATAACCCTAAAACACTTAATAACATACAGTAACTTTAAAATGTACATTAACCCTAAAATTTATGATTGGCATGCCTATAACCAGCCGTCATGTATGAGGCCATGCATACGGGTATGACAATTATGGTGACATGTAATGTCGTGATGTATAGTGTCGTAAGGCTGTAAATCCATAACAAACTCTACTGAACAAAAAGACTAAAACTAATCAAAGGCATAAACTAATCAACCAAAAAGATATGCATGCACATATATATACAATGCACAAGAGGAGGCTAAGATGAAATTTTCATGTATCCCCCCCCAAACTTGAACCGGAAAAAATGTGGCATGGTTTGAGTAGAAATTAAGGTGCTATAGGAAAACATGATGAACAATACCAAATGCTGGTGAAAACTTGAATGAGCTCTGGCTTGAGGCAGAAGAGATGGTATCCACCATTGCAACTATCGTAAAGTAGCATCTGATTAGCATCATCTATCCTCTAACATACCTGACATGGATAGTCAAATGGAGGAATCCAAGTTGATGTGATGATGGTAGGATCCAAGTTTAACAAGTGGCATGGCGCATAGTTTTTGGAATGATCTTGAATTGTGCATTCATTAGCTCCTTGCAACTCAACCACACATGAAGGCTTGATCAGCTTGATCACCTTAATCCTCAAAATCGTGCGACCAGAAGAAGTTGTAACATGAAATTAAGTCGCCACGCCAGTGTGAACACTTCCTGATTTTGGAAATTAAGTTTGATTTATTAGCCATTTCCTTTTGTGGCGGCTGTCTCTCCATTACTATTGCATGGAAGTGCATGGGAAATCTCTCTCTAAGTGTGTGTGAGATGTTATACAAGAAAGAATGAATGGCGGCTGCTACTGAATGAGCATGGAGGCTGATCACGGGTGGTAGAAGCGGCGCTGAATTATGGTGAGGAATGGAGCTGCAATTATGATGACGCGCTTTCAAGTCACGGGGTGAAACCCACTTGAGGGTTTCACAAAGTCAAGTTGCGGAAAGTTGAGACTTGGTAGCACGCTCCCGGCTTCCAACTCTAAAAAGGGGTAGAGGGTCGAGTTGGGAGCCCAG
>Ga0116231_10011171_pt1 | contig 13981 bp, 14 predicted proteins | sample S1TSphgellanicum_2_FD_89695 | JGI IMG/M metagenome (GOLD analysis project Ga0116231, IMG submission 89695) | Host-associated microbial communities from peat moss isolated from Minnesota, USA - S1T2_Fd - Sphagnum magellanicum MG | ecosystem: Host-associated > Plants > Peat moss > Unclassified... | reverse complement strand
CTCTCTCTCTCTCTCTCTCTCTCTCTCTCTCTCTCTCTCTCTCGATATCTTTCTAAAAAATTAGATTAAAACTTTCACGTTTTGTTTTGCTGTTGTCACAATCCTCTTGCTGCGGAAACTCATTGAATCTCCCTGATACTTACATCATCAAGAAAAAGAAGCTCACAGAAAAAGAACAATCTCCAAGGACAATCTCCGATACATCAAGAACAAGAAGAAGAAGAATCCCATAGGAAAAGATGCAGCAGAATAGGAGAGAGGAAATGAGACAACACCTTCAAGGGAAGTGCGCAACGATGTTTTCAGATCGTCAATGCTCAAAGAAGCTTCTTCTTCTTCTCCTTCTTCTTCAGGGATTTCTTTCTCGTCAGTGGAGGAGCTTTGCGCTATTCGCACCCTGCCTCCACCAGAGGAGTCATTCACTCCATTACAGAGAAATTTTCCAGAATTTCTCCAATCCGCTTCATGTTGGCCACGCCTGATTGTTGTTGTCGTCGTTGTTGTTCCTTCCTGTCGACGGAGAGAGTGCTGGGAGTACAATAATAGCGGCGTGTAGGATGATGATCTTCTTCTCTCGCGACGGCGGCAAAGAAAAGCGGCAGAATGCGGGCAGAGAAAAGAAGCAGAAGAATGCGGGACTAGAGGAGACGCCAACAGATGCGGATTCGAGACGAGACAATAGGGAAATGCAGAGATGAGCAAGGACATAGCCATCTTAGCTTTAGATTCTGAAGCATTTTCCGCTCTCCCGAGTGTCCCTCTCCCGCCGCTACAGAAAGAAGAGCGTTATGATTTGTGGAGCGACGCACCTGAAGAAGAGATTATTGAAGCCTGTTCCGTTGTCGAACGCTGCATGCTCGTAACCGAGCACAACAACATTCGCGTGCTTTGCTGCCGGTAGGATTTCAAGCATAATATTGTGAGCACAAGATCCGCATGCAGCTGGTAGAATCGGGGAAGATTTGAACAAGGAGTGATTGTGGGGAACCAATTGAGCAAGCTTCTCTAAGGAGTTAGGCAGAAAGGAAAATGGGAGAATCGGTGGGAGGAGTAGGAAGCTGGGAAGACGATGATGAAGAGCTCCTGCTTCTTCAAACCTTGGGAGCTTTCCCTGTGCCTGTGAAGATAGTGGAAGACGCAGCGGAGGAGACTTTGCTCCTGTGGACGTTTCAACAGCCGACGAAAGCAGCACAGAACGCGTATGTGCAACAGAGATCGCTGCACCTCCGTCTCGACGCCTGTGGCCATTCCCTTGATATCATGCAGACCCCATCTTCCATGGTTTGTTCGTTTTCTTCACAATCAAAGCTTGCCATCCATCAATTGTGTTGTGTTTTTGTGTGCTTTCCCGCAGATTGCGTCAGAATCCTTCCTTCCCTCTTTTGGTTTTGAAAGAGTGGGTTGGAACCCTTGCATGCTTTTTCACAAGTTCAGAAGAAGTTGGTTGAGCTGGATTGTGGAAGTTTCCAAGCACAAAAACTGATTCTGTTTTGCACAAGTGTAGTAGTCGTCTCAGATTGGCATTCTTAGCTAAGGATCCAGCAGTTTATGTAGCCTTCAGATTTGATCACATGTGAGCAAGAAAAGTGCAGTGGCAAGCTTCCTGCTGAAACTTGTTTCTCACAACCAGAGAGCTTTCAGGGCAAAAGCTGTAACTGACATCTTTTGTGGGTCGTTGAATATAGAGAGAGACGGTGAAAGAAGAGACAGACAGAAAGAGAGGTGAAAATTAGGGTTTAGAGTTTAGAGAGCTCCATGGTTTATGCAACAGTGTTTGTGAATGAGTGAAAGATGGAAGCAATGATGTTGGGACATCTTTTGCGGGTGGTTGAATAGAGAGGGATGGTGAAAGAAGAAGAGACAGATAGAAGTGACAATTAGGGTTTAGAGGTTGCAATTAGGGTTTAGAGAGTTCCATGTTTTATGTGACAGTGTTTGCGAATGAGTGTGAAAGATGGAAGGGATGATGGTGTTGGGAGAGAGCAGAATACGCCTGGGGTGACAGGAGGAGTGATGTGGGACAGTGGAGTTGTGCTAGCGAAACTTCTTGAGCATTCGGTGGATGTCCATGGCTTACAACTACAAGGCAAGAAATGTGTAGAACTGGGAGCTGGCTGTGGGCTTGTGGGGTATTTGCCCTTTCTCTCTGCTCTTCATCTGTTTCTATGTCTTTCATGCTCAGAATGTTTAAAGCAAACATGTGTAGTTCTTTCATTGTTTCAACATTGGTGATACAAACTTGCAGTGGGAAGGTGTGTGGCTGCATTACTAGGGGCAGATGTCATATTGACAGACCTCACAGATCGATTGCGATTGCTTCAGAAAAATGTAGATGAGAATGTGCACTCATTGTCAACATGTGGAAGTGCATCTGTCCGGGAGCTTACTTGGGGGGAGACCCTTGATGATGAAGTTGTGGAGCCTCTTCCCGATTTCGGTCCAGCTTCTTTTTCCTTGTCCACTTCCTTTCTGTTGAAGTTATTGCATCATACATATCTCATGGTTCTTATGTGATTTCTTCTTCTGCTTTCAGAGGCAAGTTAGCTTTCCAGAGGATTTCTTTTGCTTTTCTGTATCTTCCACTGGTCACAGAACATTGGTGTATGGTGTTGAGGTTCTGTCCTTCCAATCTTGTCTTCAATTTCACTCCTTTTGTTCTTTGTCATCCTCCACTGCCACTTCTTACACTTGTTCTTTTCTTTGGATTGTCTGTTTCTGTGATGTAGGTGATCATTTGATACTTTGTGAGAATCACTCACAGGTGTTGGGATCACACTCTTTCTTGTCATTTTTGTTTTGTTTTGTACTGGAATGGAGACAGCAGCTACGTTCAAAGTCCTACTGTGGAGTTTTCATCAGTCTCAGAGATAGATTTTCTTTGGATTTGTCTCTTTCAGTGGATATTGAAGTTGTGTGGAGCATTCTGGTGGTATGCAATGCTTCATGAGCTATCTCTCTTGAGTGCTAGCCAACATCATGACTGAGTCTGAAACACAAAATGAAACTCAGGATGCAGAGATTGTATAATATTGGTTTGCACAAAATTCAGGGTGGATTTATTATGTACTGTTGGGAGCTGATGAAGTCAGTGGGTAGTCATGGCAAGTCATCACTGCTATTGGTGATGAAGAAGGCAATGGTCTCTGACATTTTGTGAGCAAATCTGATAAGGTTATGGCTTCGCTCATTGGAATGGTACATGTGGGGGAAATGGTCTACTGTTTTACCTTCAAATGGGAATGGAGGTTTGTCTGCAATTTCATGGAGATATATGCAATGCTTTGTATGTCAGTTGGAATTATTGTGTTGCATATCTGTATGTAGCAAAAATGCTCACTAAAAGCAGAAGCAAAGGGAATTGGGGGGCTTGGTGGACAGTGTTGGCATCAGATGTTGTGTATAATGAAGATGTAGTTCCAGAGCTACTCAAGACACTGCAAGGTCTTACAGGCCCACACACAACAGTGCTGCTTGCTGGAGAGCTTCGTAACGGTAGAGATGTTACAAAGCTGTTCTTGAAAGAGGATCTGAATATCTGTTTCTCAAGGGTTCTTGCTTGCTTTGCAGATTCATTCTCAGCACAGAAATAGATGGGAGGAATTGCATGTACTGTGACATGTGATGACATGCAACATTGCAGATGAATTCTCTGCAATTTCATAGTCACATGAGATGGATCAGTATTGAAATGTTGCTCTTTCATGTTCTGAGACCCTACCCTTATCATCTGTGCTGTGGTTGCAGATGCAGTGTTGGAATGCTTCTTCACTTGTGCACTTGTGGATTTTGTTGTCGGAAGAGTGCGGGAATCTGACTGGCATCCTGATTTCCAAAGCTCACGGGTTGCTGTGTATGTGCTGAGCAGACGAAAGACTGGAGTCAGGTCAGAATTCCTGCTTGTACATTTTACTGTTAGTCACCCATGCATGACACTGATTCTCTCTGCCTTCTTATCCCAAACATAAACCTATACATCTTTGCCATCCATGAATGCATCAAATGCCCAGCAATGTGATATTGGCATAAAACCAGCTAAAAACAGACAAAAGTTAAAACACACAATATGCAAGCAATGCAGCTACAGCTTCAAATTTGTGCTGACTGGATTGTGCTGTGTTCGCAGAGAACCGGAGGACAGAATCTGGGGAGAGGAAGTATTAAGATAATGATCCTGCAACTTGCAACTAGTACAACTTTGGAGTTTTTTTTTGTCTATCAGCTTTGCCTATCCACAGCAACCATGAAATTGTCTAGATCTAGATATACAAATTTAGAGTATTGCTTGGTAGAAGTTTTATCAAAGCATGTTTGGATTGCTTCTTTCTTTGCAGCTGCATGCTTTTGTTCTTCCAGACGTTTCACAATCAGGTACTATGTTGTGGACAAAAGCAACCCAAGCAAAATGTTTCATTCTTTCTCCAGCTATTGTACTCGTGAAAAGTTTTTCTTTGATGATAATGTTCATGATGCTACTGATTTGATAATCTGCCAACAACCCCAATTCTTTTTGTGTATAACAGACCCACTTCAGCTATGTGAAAGCATAACCCATCGGCAGAGATTAGGTGAGAGAAGATCTGCTTGTATGATGCTAGAGAGAAGTCTAGCAGTGTGGATTGATGTTAGGACAACTTTGGTCTGATTTGAAATCAAAACACCATTTAGGGTTGTGTTGCAGCAAAAGAGCCATCACCATTTTTAGCAATTGAGAAAAACAAGAAACATTTGTATTAACAATTGGGCTTCATGTTCTACAATAATAGCATGTCAACACTATGGAGCAGCTGCTTTCAGCTCGATTTCTTATATAATCAGATCCCAGATATGATCACTTACTTGCACAGTGTGCAGAAGATCAGATGGCATGGGATAGTGCATTGCTCTGCATCCTTACACTTTGGCTTTGCTGTAGCAGCAGGATGCAGGAAAATGATGCTTCTCAGTTCATTTGTGATGACCTGCGCAAGCTCAAGTCACCATAGTAGCTGTACACATGCCTGCTTGCTGTGATCACATGAATGTCTTTACAATAGGCAAAGACCCGTGCCTGCCTGCTGTGATCACATGAATGTCTTTACACTAAGCAGAGAGCCATGCCTGCTTGATGTGATCACATGAAGGACCTCCACAACAAACAGAGAGCCAGGCCTGCTTGATGTGATCACATGAAGGAACTCCACAACAAGCAGGGAGCCATGTCTTAGACCTAACTTCTAAGTACAGAACAAGCTTGAAATTACAGAGAAGAGGCAGTCTGTCTGAATGCCTACTGGTCGGGTTCTGCAAGTCTGCTGGCAATTCCAGAATGATACCATGTATCATGCCATGTCTCAGTGGATCGCAACTGCTTCCTGAGGATCCGCGCCTTCTCGTCTGTAAATTGCACCTCCTGCTTGTGAAATCTCTGCACGTTGTTGTTGTTGCTGCGGGGTCGCTCTTCTTCCTGGCCGCTAAGAAGACCAACCGCCAACTCCTGCAACAACGTCTTGTTCGCTTCGGCGTCTACTGTGGTAGCCTGCTTGATATTGTTTTCCTCCTCGTGAAGGACATTGGACCAGTCTTCTTCAGCAGGCAAGTCGAAAAGAGGACTCCACCACTGCGATTGCACCTTCTTGTTACTGCCGGTTTGGAGCATGGAGACCACTGCTGCCTCATGACTCGATTTGCTCATCCCGCCTGCGACGTCCGGTGTCCGACTTGAACTAGGAACGACAGAATTTTGCTGGCCGCAAACGACTCTCACGACCTTCTTGCGATCTCGCAAATCGGACGTTGCGCCATGTCTCCTCCCTACAGCATATTGAGTTACCAACGGTTTACTCCTTAGAGTCGCCATGATTTCTGCTTAGGCAAAAGTTCGTAAAGCTTGAAGCAGGCTGCGCCTCGAGCAAAATTGTGTCGCAAGAAAAGCCTCCAAAAGTGGGCCTATGCGTGCCAGACGATGTCTTTTGCACAGACAGAAATGTAAACCGCAAGAATGTAAACTTTCTCTACCGATCCGATATCTCTACAGCAAACGGAAGGATACAAACTCTAGAGGAAAACGTGAACTGGAAAAAACAGAGCACTGTCGCTGATTATTAACGGCAATTCCACGAAAGAAATACTGAAGACTGTCTGTAAGCGCTGAACTTCTTCCCCCTGATGTATGCAAAATAGCCGAGCACGTCTTGAAATACATCTACGCTCCACCGTGCACCAAATCGCAAGAGGACAAGAACAAGAAGAAGGAGAGAACAACTGTGTGGAAGACCAGGAAGAATCCAAAAATGAGCATATTCACTGCTGCAACAAAGTTCCAAGCCGACTTCCTACACGAGGGAGGTCTCTCAGGAACCTTCGTTAGTAAGGAAAACTTGTCGGAATAGGGGGGAAAGGAAAGCAAGGCCCGCTACAAGGAACCAATTGCAAAGCTCAAAGAGTGGTGATGTGAAGCTGCTGGAATGTTGCTGCAAGTCTATCGAATTCGATGAAACAAACAATACCAGCACAGAAACAGCATCAAATTGTCAGATCCTGGTATCAGCAGAAAGATCTCACCGCATCGCATACGGATTTGAACATACTTGAAACAGAAGACGACGAGTGAGGAGTGAAATAGTGCGAGAAGCGACGTCGATTCAGCGACGCTTTCTGCCGCTGCTGCGCTGCGCCCGTAAAGCAGGCGCAGCGATCCTCCGCCTCCCCTTTCCATCTCGACGCGGGCCCGCACGAGCAACCGGGCGCAACAGCGGGTGCACTGCACGGGGGTGGGGACTTGTACCCGAGTTGCCCACGAAGAGAAATGAATGAATAATCTCCATATAATAAGGTGAATGAATGATCGACATAAAATTGGATGAATGAATAGTATCCATAAAATAAGGTGAATGAATAATCTCCATAAAATAGGATGAATGAATATCTCCACAAAATAAGGTGAATGAATAATCTCCATAAAATAGGATGAATGGATAATCTCTACAAGTTTAGGATGAATAAATGATGTCCATAATTCGTCATCCCTGATAGTGAAATTTGCATTTACGAAGAGAGTGTGTTTTCAATCGTGGACCACGACGAGATGCATCCATCCAAGTTGGATGATAATAGCTGACGAGGGAGGCCCGGTGAATGGAGCCCGTGCTAGGTGTGACCGGTTTTGGTTACGGGCCCCGGCGTAAGGAGCAGGTGAATAGGAGAAATGACCGACTGGGCCGGTGGTCTGCAGTTTCCTGGAATACACAGCAGCAGGGGTATGATCGTTGACTGGCGTTTCCTTGTTTTTATTTATTTTTCCTGTTTTTTATTAATTTTTTAATTCCCTAGTTATCTGGTTTCAATTTGGCGGCAGAAACCCTATAAATGCATTTGCATAAAAAAGAAAAAGAAATTCGTGCCATTAGACCCCCCCCCCCCCCAAAAAGATTTTTTTTTAAATGGTAACTGAAAATTAGGTCTAATAATATTCGCTATTTTGAAATTAGGAGGTGCTGATAAATTTTCTTTCTCTATTTAAAAAAACTGATGTAAAAATCTCAGTTTTTTTTTTTCCTGGCGAAATTTCGCCAAATTTCGACTCTGAAAAAAATGATTTCGACTTACACAAAGGATTTTTCTCATTGAAAAAACAACCCAAATTCGCCAGATTTCAAAGAAACAAAATTTCAAAATTGCCAGGTTTTTATGATAAGTTCCAATAAGTAGCCAAGAATATATACACAAGGATTTTGTTTTTTTAATTTTTTTTTTGTGCTTTCGTATCTTTGTATGTAGCCAAATCTGGCTAAATCATCTTATATATGATTACCACTTCAGCTACATCACAAAATTGGACCCAAAAAACCCTAGCCAATTTCACAATGTCTACGACAAAACAAATAAATAGACATAAATAAATAAATAAATAAATAAAAATAAATACTGTTCTAGAAGCTCTATTGCATGACTAGGAAAGTCTATCCCTTCTCGTCTTTTCCTTTGGACAGTTCCATGTATGACTAGATGTGTATATCTTTAACGCATTTAATGGATGTAAATGTCCATTAAAATGGCTTTTCTTTACTCCCCAAAATGGCCTATTCCAAGCCCCACCCACGAAAGTGGGCATTGATTCTAATCGCCACCCATAACAGTCCATAACACATTAAAGTCGCCCTGTCTTTGAGACCTAGTTTGACCCTCTAACCCCTGTTTCATCCCCACTTTTAGTCTACCTGGAAAGTAATGAAACTAGTACATCAGTCAGTGCACAATATTTGCTTGCTGGATTTTATTTTTCACAAGACTTTGAGTTTAATGAAGACTATGAGCAGCAGTGAAGGTTCAGGTAAAAGCAAATCCAAAACTGGGGGTGAAACTTATGTGAGGATCAATGTATGTGGGATAACCAATTTGGTCCCCTCTTCTTTGATTTTTTTTTCCTATGTATTGTTTTCATCCTGACTTTTGACTTGGGGGGTGGAGAGACAATTTGGGGTACTTTATGGTTAACTCTAATATGTTAAATTATGCTCAACATAATCTCAAATGGACAAACAAATAAGTTATAACCAGTTTTTTTTTTTTTTTTCCATATCAAAATGTTGGCAAAATTTCAACAAAATTTAGCAAAATTAATCAAATTTTCACTAGAAAAAAGAAAATTTTCCAAAATTTTCTCAATTCCTTTGTCAAAAAAATAGTGAAATTTCACCAGAAAAGAAACGCTACTTATAAACCCATTCTCACAGTTTGCATTTGAACTTATTTTGCTTACCCTAAAAAATATTCTAAAGGGAGAAAAATCAAGAGTCTCCATTGGAGAAATTGCCCACTATTCTGAAACAAAATAAGAAAAAACACATGGTAGCAAGCCTAATGACATTGGCTCATGCAATAATGCTTTTCTTCAAAAAAAAAACTTATCTTGAATTATAAACAAATTTTATACACTTACATGTAAGGAGATTTTGGTGCATAGCTAACCTAAAACTTGGAACACTATCTCAAGTGGACAACCACTCATTGAGCATGTTAATGATAGGTAGTTTATAACATGTTTTGCATGGGAGATCTTACAACATTCCCCCAAGTTATATGCAAAAGCCACATTCCATGCACTATGGGTGATAGTGAATGAACCTTAGGTCCTTGCTTCACGGCTACCCATTGGTCTAATTCATTAGCATCGAAGAAAGCATCAAAAGTTGAGGATGGCAAGAACAAAACCTTGCACTTTTGACAATTAGGTCCTTGCTTCACGGCTATCCATCGGTCTATTTCATACACATGGAAGAAAACATGAAAAGTTGAGGATGGCAAGGACAAACCTTGCACTTTTGACAAGTAGGTCCTTGCTTCACGGCTACCCATTGGTCTAGTCCATACACATGGAAGAAAATATCAAAAGTCGACGATGGCAAAAACAAAGCTTCGTAGCTACCTATTGATTTAGTTCATACACATGGAAGTACGTATCAAAAGTAGAAGATGGCAAGAACTAAACCTTGCACTTTTGACAATAATTCAACACACTTAGGCATCTTTGTTGGGCCAATGGCTCTATACTCAATAGATACAAGTTTGTTGTAGTGTAGGGGAATATTTGTTTGCATTTTGATTTGCAAAATGATTGTGCAAGCCAAGAATCATAAATCTACACCACTCTTTGGATTTCTAGTTGTACTATGCGAATAATTGTGTTAACATGTGGCATTTGATTTCCACTTTACAATATATCATGTTACCATTGAAATGCTACTCAAAACAATTTTACATTCATGTGTGTGTTTATGTATATATACACAAACACACACACTTTATTTAAAAGCCCTTAATTACACACAATCTTTAACAATCATAGAATTTAATTATACAATATAAAACATTGTCATCTCTTGAACAATAGTCAATAATTTTATTTAAAACAAATTTCAAACAAAACCTAACCCCATGAAACAATTAAAAACTTCTTAAATTGTTCTAGAATTGTCTATCCATGTTAAACACAACTAACTAAATGCTTTTGAAAATGTGAAAGGTGTGTTGTGGGTAAAGGTGCTAGCTTATTATTTAAATAACTTCACTTTTGGGGGGTAGAATGACCTATACCATCAAACACTCCAAAGGGATTACCTAACTTCCAAAATATTCTGAAGCAATAAATGGTGTTGCTTCTTGATGGCCAGTTGTAGGATCGAATTCTAATATGAAATGAAAAAGATGGCATAGTGTAATTTGGGGTTAATCCAAATATCTAATTGTGTTTTAGGGTCTTATTGACTTCATTATAAAAAGTCCTTTAAGGTGGAGGAGAGAGGTTCATTGCATAATACAAGTGTTGGGTGGGGTGATTATTAGAAATAGGAATAGATCAATGTTGTGCAACTATATGGTGTACCCGGATATACCCAATGGGTATGAATAGGGTATATTATTTACCTTAATTTATTTTCTTGAAATCAATATATTTGCATGGTGTGCATACCCAAGAGAGTGTAAATCTAAAGAAAGTACCTTATCTAAACCCTTGGATATATTCAACACATATCCATACTAAGAAAAGATATGTGCCAAAAATCCAAATAAGTTGGATTAGGATAAATAAGCTATGAACCTTATATATATATATAAATTTGATTTATGGGTGTTTCCAATTTTGCCAATTTGTTGGTATGTGTTGGTGCCAATCTATTTGTGCCTTCCAATTATGTCAATTTGTTGGAATGTGGATACAACAAACCATTGAACATGATCAATCCTAAATATAAAATGGATGTTTGATTCACAAAACCCACACAAATTTTGAAAGTTGCAATTGTCTATGATTGTGTATCATAGTACCTTTACCATTTTGACATAAATTTTTTTTAAATTTTTTTTGCCAAACCTTTAAAAAGTTTTTTATCAAAATTTTAATAAAATCAAAATTTCCACTATCAGGTGTGAATTAAAGACTTTCAAAGACAATGATTTAAAATCAAAGCAGTTTATACACACTAGACTATTCCATAACACTGAAAATAGCCTATTTATTAGTTTGTATAACCATTACCTACCAAAAATTTCAAAATTAACAAACCAATTGTCAAAGTTAAGATTTAAAATTTAATTAATTATTTGGCAGTTTGTTGCCGAAATGGTAAAAGCACTATGGTATGTTTAGTATTAAACACTTGGGCCCCATGTTTCATTGAATGAATAAATCAAAAATTAAATTTACATGCATATTTGAAATTCAATTTTTCAAACACTTCCAATATTTCCAAAATGTGTAATTTACTTTATGTTAATTAAATAAATATTAAATATATGCCCATTTTTATCAAGGTATATCAGGGGTACTTGGACCTAACCCATATATTAAAAAAACATAATTTTCTTACACCCAATTCTTATTTTCATGGGAAATTTTTTATGTTAATATACCTTTATACAATGGGTAAACCCTTTCAAATAAATGATGCCCTTAATTGAAGATATATCAAAACATGCATCACAAATTTATAGGCTTCATGGGTTTGTTCTAAATCCATGCAAAATTTGTTATTTCATAGGTTCGTATTGTTTAAACACGGAAGTCATGTGCATGATTTTCATGTGTAAACAACACGAATACACATACAACATTCGTATTTAAACAATATAGGCATATGACATTTGTGTCTAAACAATGCACACAACATTGATGTTCAAACAATACAAACAGATGAATGATATTCATGTCTAGTCCATACAAAACCTATGAAAATAAAATTTCACACGATTATTATTGCCAAATTGTGACCCATGAAGTTTGTGATGTGTATACATGTAAAACATTAAAATAAACCAATCATGGGTAGTTCCTAGGTTTTAGGGAAAATAACCTTTAATTCCACTTCACAAAAACTTCAAGGGACAAATTTTAGTTCTACTTAAGTTTTTTTTTTTAACAAAATGGGACCACTATTATAATTCATGGTTTCTGAAGTTCTTCAAGTTGACTACCTTGGTCACCTTAATTAATGAACTTATTCATTTTGATTAGAACTCTTGGCTTGAATAACATGTGTAATTTTTTATTATTGAAATTAATTAAGATAACTTATTTGACTATCTATGAAATTGAACATTTAATTAAATTGAATAAAAACTTGGCCACCTTGGTCAAAATGGTCAATGTGTTTTAATAAAATTAAACAAAACAAAATGACATGTTGAGTCAAAATGACTAATGGTTTTTGACTCAAAATGAACATCACATGTTAGTTAATAGGCTAAGTTAGTTAGTTGTTATATTTAAGTTACGTGGGTTACCTAGGTTTATCTACCTACCTAAACCTACCTAACTACTAGCTTGGTTAAATAGATATGCCTCAATAAATAAATAACCTATTTATGTCTATTTGCCAAATTAGCTATTATTTAGGCTAAGTAGGTAATTTAGGTCTACCTCCCTTCTTACCTCTTATGCACCTACCTCTTGCATCCTCTACCTACTTATCATCTTGCAATTTATTTACCAACCTACTTATTAATTACTTAACTTTCTTACTTGCCTACATAAATAATGTTGTGAAATAAAAAACTTGACAAAAATTGTTACCTTTTGAAAATGTAATTCATTAATAAATATTTGATTTATCATTATGCAAATGAAGGGTTCAATTCCTTATACTTGTAACCTATGTGCATGCTAAAGGCACTAAAATAGTTAGGTGGACTAGGTTAAGCCTACCATTTATTTACATGCCTGCCTTTTTATGACCTACCTAAACCTATTTACTATCTACATGTAATATATATATAGAGAGAAATAAATAAATAAAATTGACCAATAAAATAATCTCTTACTTTGCAAGTCAAATTGACCACCTTAGTCACAATGGTGAGTCCAAATCCACTTATCTAAATTGATATAGTGATATTTTTAACACCTATCATTTTGGGTTTCGTTGGCTAAAAATCTAATTTAAAAACTTATTTTTATAATAGTGGACCCAATTTGGTTTTGGTTGAAAAATCTAAATTCTAATTCCAATTTTTTTTTAATTTTTAGATTTGGATAGGTATGGGTAACCTCTTGGTAAGGTTCCAAGATCCAAAACATCAAAAACAACTTAGATTCAAAAAACCCAAACTTTTATTCCAAAAAAATAGAAGATTTTTACAAAGGTTTAACAATGTCAAATTGAGACAATCTAACCTACTTTTCAACTATAAATTACATTAGTAGGTTTCTAATGAATGAAAACCCTTATTTTTTATTACCATTTGGTTTCATGTGTCATGTAAATGTATTTATTGCCTTGAAATATGAACCTCCTACTTCCCTTTAATTCAGCCCTAAAACATCACCAAGTTTCCTCTAATTAAATATCTTTTGGTGCCAAAACATTTTGCTAATATTACAAGTTTGCAACAAAAATAAATTATTGTAGCAAACTAAAAATATGTTAAATTTAATCATTATATTTTGAATAATAATTTTGCAATAAGACCATGGAAGTAAATTGAACATTTTTTTTTCCATTGGGTTCAAACACAATAAAATGAGTCAAGGTTTAAATCCTTTCCAAGGACTACATTTGAAATTTGGCATGAGACTTGGTCTATAATATCAATTTTTTCATATTTCATACACAATATAACATTATGTGCTAAATGTAATTTCTTTTTAATTATAAATTGATCCTAGATCATATATATTATGGATCCATACTCTTTATAATTTAAAAATGAATAACTTTTGTTCAAGACATTTTCTCAAAATTCATAATTTTAATGGGTCAAAACCAAGTTTAAATTGGAAATGCCAAAATGTGTTATATATTTTCATCAATTTCAAGTCACATTGTTCTTTTAGTCATCAATATTGAGATCATCTTTGATTTTGATAAGGAATGGTGCACATTTGATTAAAAAAAAATGACATTTGAAAAAAAAAAAAAAAAAATAAAATTATTTTAAAAAAAATTTTTAAATTTTTTAAAAATTAAAAATAATACTTTAAAAAAGAAAAAATTGTATTAAATTTTTT
>Ga0116231_10011170_pt1 | contig 13983 bp, 10 predicted proteins | sample S1TSphgellanicum_2_FD_89695 | JGI IMG/M metagenome (GOLD analysis project Ga0116231, IMG submission 89695) | Host-associated microbial communities from peat moss isolated from Minnesota, USA - S1T2_Fd - Sphagnum magellanicum MG | ecosystem: Host-associated > Plants > Peat moss > Unclassified... | reverse complement strand
GTTTAACAGATGTTAGTGTATAGATATTAGAAACACAGTTCCTGGAAATTCATCATGCAAAACTTTTACTGTGTATGTGGCATGCACAAAGAGAAAAATTGTCATTATAGGAAGTGGGTGTAGGCTCTAGAGTGTAGAACATGACACCTCAGGTGGGCTTTCTGAAACTACAAAGGCTACAAAACCTTGATGCCCATTCTTGCCAAAAAGACCACAAAATTTTGACAGTGAAAATGTGGCCCACAAGGGCTTGTAGTGCACATGGCCACCTTTAACTCTTGTTTGCAAATGAGCCCTTTTTGGTACCTCATATCTGGAGACTGGAGTTCCAACAACGTATCTCTACACTTTATATATGTATATGTATATCTCTCAGTGATTAAATTTATTCAAATTTCAGATGTGATGTCATTGGTTAGCATCCCAAGAGTTATTTAGCATTAAATGGTGATAAGTTTTTAGAACCTGTCTAAACAATTGAAAAAATGTCTAAACAGTTTTTTTAAAAACTAGTTAAAGACTGCTACCAAACTAAAAGTAGAGTTCAAATCTGGTGATTTTTGTTTTTTAATTTCTCGAAATTTGGAGATTCTTTCAGTAAAAATGGGAATATTGGAGTAGAATATTTCCTTTTTCTTTTTAATGTTCACATTTTGGCGAAATTTCACCCCAAAAAAAGCTGATGTATATAGTGTGATCTGCATTAATCAGACAAGGGTGCCTTCCAAGTTCAGCATTTTTTTTTTGCAATGAGCCTCTTTGATTTTTCATCATAAAAATTCTTGTATTTGGAGACTTCCCAAATATCTCTTATATATAATTCTTATATTCTAAGAACTAAAATGTATTTAATTGATTCTGGACTTTGAAAAAGTTTGAAAATAACTTAAAACAATTAGATAGTTAATAAAAATGTGAAATTACAAATTGAACCTAGTGGCCAATAGGCCCAATGCATATTATCATTATTAATAGTGATCACAAAAATCACATAAGAAAAGGCACATTTGAATATTGTGTAGATCACAAAAGTAAAACATGAAATAGAACTAATACCTAATGGTCACCAGGTGGTAAAGAGTGAATATAGAGGACTCAAAAACATTTGAAAGAAATTCAAAAATAAAAGAGGGTTTAGGAAGATGATATGAAAATTGTTTAGATCACAAAAGCAAAAATGAAATAGAATTAAACCTTGGTGGTCATTAGGTGATAAAGAGTAAATGCATAGCACTCGACAACATTTGGAAAAAATTCCAAAATAAAGAGGAGTCAAGAAGATAATATGAAAATTGTGTAGATCACAAAAATGAAATAGAACTAAGACCTATTTGTCACCAAGTGATAAAGAATGAATGGAAGATTCAAAAGGATTTGAAGGATTGAAAACATTTCCAAAATAAAAAAGCAATCATGAAAGATGCATCATTTCAAATAAATAAAACATTAGATTGTGTCATATGAAATAAAAACTAAGAAACTTGCAATGGAAGTTTGAAAGCCCAATGAAATGATCCTTTAGCACAATTAAAATAATTGTGATTCTAGAGCAATTAGATAAGCAACCATATCAACATTCTTTCGAAATAGAAATCCATTGGAGAACATTGCTTTCTACCCTTTAGAACTGCAAACATCGTTGCCTGATCTATGAACAATAATCCGAACCAACTACAAGTAAAACTCAATAATTGGATAAGTAAAGATAATTCAAAGATGAAAAACGAAAACACAATAAATTAATTTGCCTCAAGCATAAGAAGAATTCATACATAAAGGAAGTTTAGTAATGTCACTTTCCCCATTATCATTTTTCATATATTACATGAATAAAAATAATTCAGCAAAGAAGAAGTCAACTGAGGCTTTGAATATTTGACAATGATTTCATAATGGACACCAATTGTCTTAACCAATGGCAATCCAACCAATGTTCGCCACAAACGGGATATGAGGTCCAACCATTGGACCTTACTCTTTGACATTTTATGTCTTCTAAAAAATTCAACAAAGAGACGACTACACTTGGAATTTCAAAGGGCCTTGCTTGGCTCATCGTCAATGAGCAACATTTGGTCTTCTATCCCATAGTGTAGCCCTCGACATGTAAAGTACACACAATTCAAATCCTTAAAATAATAATATGTCCATGTAGTGAGTTAACCCAAGGTCATAGTGCATTGTTCACATCCCCAAATATAAAAAATTTGATCAACAAATGCTTATGGCAACAACAAAGGAAAAACTTGCATCACATCTTCCATCAACATACAACTGCAAATCACAATTTATGAAATCTTTTGAATGCTCGAAAAAAAAAATGTTCCACTTCAACTCTTGATTTTAATTTGCTAATGTCAATATTGCTCCCTCTCACATGATGATTTCCTTGCAAAATAATACATTTTGGGTAATAACACATCACATTGTTCACACTAAGAATCAATAGTTTTTTGATTAAATATGACCAAGAGTGCTTGTGCGAACCTTGAATGGACGAAGATGGACATAAATAAGAAACCTATAAAAATCATGAGATGTTAATCCAACTAAGAATTTGAAAGAAGTGAATTGATATCCAAAATGTGGAAAGATAATTTTGAACGTTGGGCTTGAACATTCATAAAAAACTAAGGAAATTCATTAATAACATGGATTGGAAACACATGAAGTACCACCTGGGGGCTAACATGTATATTTAAGTCTAAAAAATCAAAAGTATGACAAAAAACACTATGCGGCAACTAGATGGTCGCATGTGGGAAAATGGGACAAGAATCAATAGGAAGTTCAACCCAAGGGCCACCAAGCCAAAAGTAGATGGTGAAAACATGGTAAACTATACAATTTAATTACCTTGGTGGACTACTTGTCAAGTTGACTAAAAGTAGGACCAAAACCATCATAAAATTATTATACATTTAATATTTGTACTTAAATGATTAAAAACAAGATACTTCTTCACTATTATGAATTAATTAATAAATTTTACCTTGTAAAAATAGGTTTCAAATCACTTCTACAAAATGTGGGTGCAGTTCACTAGTCCCCATTCATTAGACCAATGAATTCATTGTTTCTTCATTGGTCTCCATTCACTACAACTAGTGAATTCACTCAAAATCATGTGAAATCACTTGGTGTACGAAAACACTTTTTGTTGTAGTGAGCAAATTTTTCTAAATGTAAGTAACTTTTGAAGCCTATTTTTTGTAATGTAACATTTGTTTCAAATACATGTAAAGTATATTCTACCAACAAGAAAATAAAACTCATTTATTTTCAGTTTTTGAATATACAATGATCTTTATGTTATACTTCACATACATCTATTTCATTAAATTTTATAATGAAAAAATATTTTTGAACACTATATTGATTAATCAAATTCAAAAGTACATGTATTATTCCAAAGTTTCTCAAATTTTGTATTCAAATTAATATAAACCCAATGGAAAGCACCATGGTTTCAAAATGAAATTTAAATAAAATTTGAATCTACTTTCTTGTGTTTTTGTCAAAAATTGTCTCATTTTTTATTCCATTATAAATCAAGGACATTTAATTGTATACTTTAACATGCTTTCACCCATATGCTTTGAAGACAAAAGGCTTGAAGTAACATTTGAGGTAATAGAATTAAAGATTTGTTCAAAAGGAAATATTTCAAATATTGAAACAAAAATATCAAGATGAGCAATTAATAAGGTACTTTTATTTCAATTTCAATTTGGCATTGTTACAAAATGAAGGTTTGCAACCACAATTGCATAACATTTTAAATTATCCAAGATCAACACGATGAATGCATTTAATCCTACTAAAGGGATTGTGCTATACAAATGTGGAAACACCATATCCAAAGGAATGGATAGTTTCCAAATAAAGGATAACAGTCCCCAACAAATAATTGTCATGCCCACGATGGTCATCAAAAAAGTCCAAAAAGATGGCATTATATGACCCGTTAAACATGATTTTTCATGGCATATCATTCACAAGCAATGTGTTGCCAATGTGAGTTTAAGGATACTTAGAAAGAAAAATGTTAAGATTTTTATGAAAATTTGGCTTGTCAAGTTTATTTGGCAAGAAATGTGGATTTTGCATGTAAAACACATAATCAAACACTCTAAAATGACCAATGAATTTTTTTGTTTCATGTCAAATTTGATCCAAATAATTATAGAAATTCTGACGCTGGGGTACGAAGCAAATATACCATGGAATTGTGCAACAAGTCTCTCTAATAATTCCTTTAATCCAAGCTTGATAGTATGAGATGGAGCTCTTTGACATGCACCCCTATCAAAAGATGTGGTGATGAAAACTTCATTCAATTAAAAAATGACATGCAATGGACTCACCTCCGATGAAAGCAAACGAGGCATTGGGGAATCCACTCCGAAAGTTGATGGCATTTCACACAACTATAATTCACCAAAGGCCCCTAATTTTGGCAACTCCATTGTTCATGTTTCCTTAGGAAATGACAAACTGATTACTTAAAAAAAACAAACAAAGAGGAGTTGGGAAAGTCCAAAACTTGAAGTGCCATATAATTTTCTTTTAAAAATCAAAGAAAGAATTCAAAAGAAAATAAAAAAGGGATAATTTGGACTACTTACTATGGATGTTGATTGATTTCTACAGAAATTGGCATTACAAGCCATGGTGCATTTTTCAAACAACATCTGAAATTTAACATCATCTTCTTTGATACTTATAATGGCACCAAAAGGATAGTTTTCTATAAAGGTGAGAACATTAAACCCAAAGTAATGAAACGACTCTAAGTAAGGGAGAAGAGCCCCTAGGAAATAATTATCTTTTTTTGGCACGTCCTCATAAGATTCAATGAAAATGACATTAAAGGGTGGATTTTGGCAAGTTTTATAAGGTGTATTTCCAAAGTGAGCACTATGGTACCTAGGGAAAAAATTAGAATGGTTCTTATAATAAATTTTTGTTCATGAGTGGGACGATTGAAGCGTTTATTGTCCTTTTTTAAGGGAAACTGCATAATGTGCTTGTTAATTTTTCATAAATCTCAACTAATAATCCTTTGTGGGTCGATCTCAATATTTGTCTCTTTTGTAATTTTCCTCAAATAGGTTTTCATTTTGCCAAATGGAGTTGACATTCATATGTAAACAGTAAACTGCTCTATACACTTCATGAAAAATTCTTTGACACTTGACCTTGTAATAACCTTCTTGTTTAGTAAGGTGCGAAGATGACCTATGTTATACAGCAAAAACAATAGGTGATTAATTGAGAAATATTCCTTCCCAACAAGGACACATTTTCAAAACATGAGTATCCGATTTTAGAATTGGCAACAACTACGAGTTTGCCACAAGAGGAGGCATGACTGTAAGAAAAGAACTATTTGAAGATGGACCTTGCAATAGTAAACAATGAATTGACGGTTGTGTTCTACTTCTAAATTCAAATCCATTGTCATCTTGCTCATCAAATAATTCAATGGCCTTCATTGGATTTCCATTAGGGCCATATTGAAAAATTAATTCTCACCCATTAGTTGAATCATCAATAATACTACCATAGAGCTATTCCATTTCATACCCAACATCAACAATAGGAGCTGGCACACCTCATCAAAAATTGTAGTTAAAAATGACCTGAGGAACATTCATCAATTTTCCCTTACACAAGGGTTGAACACCACAGAGGATAAGCTCCCTGGACTCATCATTCAAACTCAAGTTCATCATTCCAAAACTTTTCACTTCAGGATTTTGAGATTACATAATATCATCATTGGGTTGTCAAAGGATTTTGGACTCAAAAGGCACCCAAACATTTGAAGGAGGGAAAAGTCAAAAGAAAAGAGGGTCTCTATAAAGGTGGAATAGAGACATGTACATCATAAGAGATATGATGGTTGTTACATGAAACAAAAAGTTAAAATTCCAAAGGTTATTTGAACATCACCCATTCTAGGGAAAAGGTCCACATGTTGAACATCCTTTAATAGGGCATCTCTTATGAAGGATGATGTGAATGATGAGGTGCCCAATGGACCTCCCAAAATTCTAATTCCTTTTGATGAAATGGTAAACTAGGATGGGGTGTTGAAGTCAAGTGATAGGTTAAAAAATGACCATGCTACACATTTATGGGGTTTGATAAAAAGACTTTTCACATGGAGTTTGGTTTGGAAATATTCATATGCAAATGATGCAATAAAAAGGGGACCTATGATGTGAATGTCATTTATAATAGATGGAAATAGACAAGAAAGGAAATGATGGCTATAGAATGCAAAACCCTAAAATGGGCTAATGCAAATAGTGCCCCTTCGAAAGTATCACCTTGATGAATTCCCATGGTAGAGGGCATTATTACAAAACATGACCTTTTAGAAGGTCCAACTTGACCAAAATGTTTGTTTTGACCAGAAGTGATGTCCATATTGACTAGTGGGTTCGGGCATGAAAGACATGTGTTACTTTTTTACTAGTATATTTGACTAAAGTGACATTTTTGATTAGGTGTCAATTGGTCATCTAATAAAAAAGGACAAACAAAAGAAAAAGGTCAATCAAAATGATCATGCTTTAATGAAATTAAACATACTAATTTGACATTAGTTAAGTAGGCCTAGGTCAAGGCTACCCACATACTTAACATACATAATTAATTAACCTAGTATAATTAGTCTATTAGTTTATTAATTAGGCCTAGGTTACTTACCTAACATAATTTGAAGTCTATTAATAAAACTTAGGTAATTATTACTTACCTAACTTAATAGTTTAAGTTAGGTAGCCAAGTTAAGCCTAACAAGGTACGTAATTGCCTAAAGGCCTAATTCTAGGCTAACTAAATAAATCAAATGTACCTACCCATTCACCCTACCTTACTTATTTAAAACATACATACATACTTTACTTATATACCTACCTTATCAACTAGCCAACCTATTTGCCTACCTATACCAATTTAATCACCTTAACAACCTCCTTACCTCTCCTTATTTACCTACTTATATATTTACCCACATATACTTATTTATTTACCCTACCTACTTACCTACCCATTCAGCCTACCCTACTTACTTAAAAAATAATTATTTACCTTACTTACATACCTACCTTAACAATTAGCCAACCACCTATTTACATATTTACTTAGTTACTTTAACAACCTCAACCCTACCTACCTATACCTATTTAATCACCTTAACAACCTCCCTACCTACCTACCTACTTACATACCTACCCACCTATACCTATTTATTTACCCTACCTACTTACCTACCCATTCACCATACCCTACTTAATTAAAACATACATATTTACCCTACCTACCTACATACCTACCCACTTAAACCTATTTACTTACCTTAGGTCTATGATGTACCAAGTCATAACTACGTCCTACTAATTTTCTAGGTAACTAAAACTATATTTAGGTTTACTAGCTAGCTACTAGTTATTACCTAGGTAACTAGGTAGTTCTTTTAATTAGGGAGCATATATTACCTAGCTACTATATAGTTCCTAGTTACTACATACTAATTAGTATTCATTTGTTTCATTTGAATAAGACATGAAGAACAAAATGCACTTCCAAGTTTGAGTGTTGGAAAAAGATTTGAAATGGAACATGTTAATAACAAAGTTTCAGAAATCTCATCACATTTTAAAGGTGTGATGAGTTGGTTAAGGAGTTGGTAAGTACATGTGGCCAAAAATCTCAAGGGTTCAACTCCCATTCCTTACATGTCTAGGGGAATATGTGAAGATGGTGTACGACCCTAGGCTATGGAATGTATGACTACCGACCACGACCTAGGTGGGTAGCTGGCATCTACTTATGAACCTATTTTATGACTCACTTACCTACCCTTGATTAAACAATTTAGGTACACATTTTAAAAATTAAAACATTAACCCACAAAAATGGCTACCCAAAATTTTTGTTGGCTGATTTGACCAGTTAAATAACCCACCACTCAATTAGTCAAAATGGCCATTAGTCAAATCAATCATATCAAAAATGACTTGATTAAAATGATTGAAATGGTTTTTTGACTGTTGTCCAATAGGGTTACTTTTTTATCAAAATTTCCAATCAAAAAGTCATGATTTGTAATAATGAGGGATGACTATAACAAGGTGCAAATGTAATAACATGAGCCACACTTGCCCCTTTGCGACTGCTTTTGGGACTATTTTATTCTTGAAATATTCCACAAAATTTTTAGGAAAAATATTTTAAAATCATGATAAAGTTTTGATGATCCTTGCATTAAAATTTTGTCAAAATATGTCAATCAAAAAAATTAAAGTTATTAAACATGTCTTTTTACTATTTAAAAACATTGGTTAAATGTTTTATTAATTTTTTTTCATATTTTGTATTGATTTGATTAATTCAAATTTATTCACAACTTCCCATGATATATTATGACTATTATCATATAAGTAATTCCGACAATTTCAACATGAAATTAAATTACATTTTCAATAACATGGAACATTAAGCACTGGTTACATTTGTTGTGGTACGTGTTACCATGACCACTCAACATCACCTTCATGATTGTGACAATTATAAAACAAGGAAGATTCAAATGCATAAAATGCATGAACAAAGGGGATGAGTTGCATGATGTCTTCACTTGTTACGTGAAGTTCTTGAAATATGACCCCCTCTTGACATTGATTGAAGGTGTTTGCCACGTCTAATTAAAGAACAATTTAATCATGGTAAAAGTCTAAAATAATGTACTTAATGCTGTGGATTACTATTTCACAACCACCTTTGGTTGCGATTCCAAATTGGTGTGGGGATAAATGTGTTGCAAAAATGTCACAAAATTGAAGGCATAATGTGCGACTTGTGAGTCGATACATAGCTTCCCTTATTGTAATGGGACGAAATCTGCCTGAAGGTTTGGTCATAGCTAATACGCGAGCTGTGCCAAAGACATGTGCAATTCGAAGTGGATTGTGACCTTTACCAATATGAAAACGAAGTTGAAATAACTAAGGGAATCCATTCGCTTAATCTTATGGATGAAAACAATCCCATGGATATTCAAAAATCATCCCAAAACGATCGCTTGTCGACATATGGGGCATGCGATTATGGAATAATGGGAAAAGGAATTTTGATGAATTGATAGAATTTTTCAAATGTATTGTGAAGGGTGCCTTATTAGCAATAAAATTTTGCCTCAACAATGGAGGCGCCTTATGCAAAAAGTTTCTCATTTTCAGGAACCTTAGGCATAAAAAAATGAAGAACCTTTGGTGTTGGGCCCCTCCTCTCCTTCTCAAATAAATCACATCTGGTTACAATTCTAGGATTTCTTTAATGTTGGGTAAGCACCTTGGAGTTGAGTATTTTGGGAATTTGGGTTAGGTGCTAGGCTCCTACCTCACACTTGGCCTTCATTCCTAGAATGGTATGTTTTCAGTCCTTACCAATGTTTAACAGTTTTTGCTTTTATGAAGAACCTCCAGTTTTAATTTTAAGAAATAAATTAAAACTATTTCAGTTCTAGTTTCACACATAAATAGAACCAGGAATCATCTGAATCCTCAAAAAGAAAAAAAGAAAAAAAATTCAATTTTCATTCAGAAAATCAGATACAATCCAATCTGAATTTTATTGACCCAGACCAAAACTATGGTTAATGACCAGTTAACCCACCATTCTAAGGCTAGAGTGACCCAACACCCACTAATGCACCAGTTTGACGGAACCCTTTATGGGTTTCATTAGTTCTGGAACGATAGGATCAAGGTCAGGGTTGAGAAAAAACAGCCCCTCAACTCCAAAAAAAGTTGACTTTTTGAGGCTGGATGAAAAAATGCAGCCCATCCCATGGACAGAATGGCCAACCGGTGCATTGGTGGGTGCTGGTTCACTCTGGCCCCTTTTCCCACGACATTTAACCCAATCTCAGTGCATCTAATGACAACAAAACCTCAGAAATGGTCACTTGAAGCCTACACCTAGGATGCCAAGTACTTGGAAAGCGCACAGCCACATTGGTTATCATCTGCGCATGAAAGTTTTGTAGCCTCTAGTATTTGAGTGTTTTTTCCTCCCCCTTCCCCTTTTTTTTGTCATAATGGTCGGTGGAAGAGGAAATGATTCTCCCCAACAAATCTGAATGTATGAACTTGGAGTTAGACTTACACATAGTTGTCAGGTGTTGGTCCAATATTGGTTCCTTAAAAAGCTCATGTTACCATTGAACAATTGGATATCCCTAATGTTGTTGGACAAAGGTAATGTTCTTGAACCTGTTACACATGTGGAACAGCAGACGTGCCTAGTGCATGTTTTAATCTCATGGTTCCTTTCGCAGTACTTCCATACTTTTTTAAAAACATGACTAATTGAGTTTTGAGCATGTATGGAAGTTTGTTTGGACATCCTCTGCAAATCACCTTAGTGGTTTTTTGGCATGTCAACAATCAAATGAAGTTCTTATAGTGTAGAGCAGAGTTTTTCCAACAAAATTTGTATATTTTTTTACCAAATTTTTCGGAAAGTTTTGTTTTTGTCTTGTGTAAATTTTACTAACTTTCCTGTTTTTTGGGAATATTTTAAAGTTTTTTTATATCACAAATTAGAAGGAGGGAAAAAAAAAAAAAACTGGCACAGAGGAGTATGGTTTTTCACCCAGCCCTTCCACTAAGACACGAATATGCCAGCTAATAATGATTGGTACACTGTGACTGGTCCAGGAGCAGGCTGACTAGCACAGGCCTAGGTAATCTTGCACATCACATGGTTCAATGTTGGATTTGCTATACTATCTGATTGGGGGCTGTTTGACACTGTTAGCATTGTATATGGTTAGACATACATGGTGATTACAGTTGGGTATTGGATTTGTTTGACAAACATCATTGAAGATTGTTTATTGTTGAACATGGTCAAGTGACCATTGAGTTCAGGCAAAGTATGGCAAAAGACTTGATCTGCTTTGAGACTTGGGTCCAATGATCCAATGTCTTCTGTTCTACCTTTTCAGATGTTGGACATGTATCAGTTGGTGGACAGGGTCTCATATATAGGTAGATAGGTAGCGAAATAGTTAACTAGTTATTACATAAATAAATGGTTTATACATAGGTAAGGCCTTTATTTACTACTAACCTACTAAAGACGTGCTCGTGGGTTGTTAATAGGTAGGTTAGAAAAAAAGAGTTCACCACTATGGTTAGGTAGGGAACTGGAGCCCAACAGAAAACTGTTTCCTGACCACTTATCATTCATCCTTCATGGTGCACTGATGGGTGCTGGTTCACTGTGGCCGGGAAAAGGCTATGAAAGAATGCAGTTATAGCTGTGTTGAAAAGTGTTGATTTTAAAAATGGATTGATGTACCTGGTGGACGGGCCTGTGGGGTCAATCAAGGACTCAGGATCAGATTTGTCACACTAACAACTGTGTGCAACCAGTGTAAGACCAAAGATCAAAGGATTCAAAATTGTCCATGTTTACAATATCATTGTAACATGTCTAACAACACCCAACTTCTGTGTGCAACTTGTACAAACTGCATAACATGCTTAACAGCTATCTATGAAGGAAGGTAGTTTGTTTTGTTTTGTTTGTAGTTATGAGATCCACATGGAACGGTATGCTTCAGATCATGTCTTTGGAAAGTTCCTGACAAGGAGGGGTGCATGGGCTGGGTTCCACTACATTTGGACTTGCACTGCGAAAGTTCTTAAATATTGAATGATTTCTTCACTGGAAATTAAATTAAATCAAAGCTGAAAATTTCGAAGGAATTGGAATGCGCCTTTGGTGTTGTTGGAAATATCTTGATGAGCAGGATTTAATGAAATTTATTTGGTAAGATTTGGATTCAGAATGTGGGAGATATTGATTTTTAAGTGATTTCTGCCGCTGAAAATTCAAATATATTCCAAAAAACCAGGTTTTGAAAGAAAAAATCCGTTGGGGGCGTGGTAACACTTGGGCCAATGGCACAAGTCACACTAGTAATTATTTATATTGGAAGTTACAACTTGGGGCCCTGGGCTTTCTAAGTAGACAACCAAATAAAACTAATAAAAGAGATTTCACAAAAAAGTATCTTAAAAGTGATTGTTTGTAGCCCTGACTTTTAAACATTTCCTATGCTATGATACTTCCTGCCCCCTTTTTTCTGGAGGTTGATTATCTATTAGTGTAGTGTTGAGAATCTTTTTTTGAGTAGGATAACACTCAAGGAACAGGGCATTACCCTAATAAGTAATGCACCGCAACTGATTTATTTTTATTTTATTATTATTATTGTTATTTTTCTCATGACCCCTGTTTGGTATCCTGTAGGCACCAACATGGTAGTGCCCAAAAAACATATCTAACATGGGTTTATGTTATGTCAAAAGCCAAGCCTAACTACATCACTAAGATATAACTGAAGGTTGTCCTAATGGAAGGCACAATGATGAATCGTTTCTAAATTTTATTAAACAAAAAACACCAATCTTGAAGGGCAAAATGAGGAACAAAAACAGAAGAGTAAAGTCCAGAAGGCAAAATGCTTAGTTAGGTTATTGAACTAAAGGACCTAAACTTAATGCTAGGTGTTTGGATGCTTAAAGTCTGTTGGTTTGTGCATCCGCCTAAATAACCTCCTTCCAACAAAAGGTGAATGCCATACCCATGGAACTCTTTTACTTTTTTTGACAAAGGACAAGGAAAATGTGTCCATCAAATTAGGAATGTTTCACCATGCAACCATGCCCAATCAACAATAAACAAGCATCAAACCCATCCTTGTGTGGTATTATTAAATATCATTTTACCAAAATTCAAAAAAGGTTGGACACAATTTAATTTAATTTTTTTTAAATAACATTTTTAAATTATGATTTTTATTATTGACTTGCAGCTGAAGGACCAAATTTAGACCAACATCTAAAATTAATATTGTGCGCCTAAATGATTTAGGACTGTAAGCGTATAATAAATAAATTGTATAGTTTTAGGTGGCCATGTAAAATGGTGTAAATGTAAAACAAATACATTTATATGCTTTCACGTATATATATATATATATATATATATATATGATTTCTACTTGAAGAGGGGGGATTTCATAATGTTTTTGGCCAACCAAATGGCCCATTGTCAAAATACAACCATCAAAACATTCAAATACTTTGGGATGCACCACAACTAAATTAATTAATATGAATCCCAATAAATACCTAAGCTCTTGTAAAAGTTTAAGCCAAAAATGGTGATGAACAAAGTTAGGAATAAAAGTTCTAATCAAGCAATAAAGCAAAGCAAGATGTGTGTTCAAAATATTCCAACCACATAGTCAGACCATATTGGTAGAAAAATTTAATGTTTGGGGAATATGAAAGTATCATGATTTTTTTGTGAAGGGTCAATCAAAGTGGTCCATTGCACAAAAACAAAAATTGAGCTTTAGGATGCACTCACAACTAATTAATATGAATTTGCAAGAAGCTATGGTCATTAAACATATATAATATGTACACTTACACTTCCCAAAATATTTTCACAAGGCCATGTAAATTTATTTGAGAAATATTTACACTGACCTTGTGGAAGTGTAAAACAATATACATACATAATAAGAATATAAATATAAATATAAAAAAATCCAGAAATGTAAATGAAAATGATTTACACTTACATGAGATTTACATGCCCTATATACAACTATTGACACTTACATGCTCAACACTTATCTAAACCTTTCTTCCCAGTGCTTGCCCATTGCAATTTCAACCAAAGTATTTGTAATACTATCTTTTTTAGTGTGAAACTTCGTATTGCTCCAATTTTTTTAGAGGATATTTTGTTGCAACATTTCCTTTTTTTTAAAAAATCACCAAAAAAGAGATATTTTGGGTCAGTTTCACTACATGTCTATTCCTGACTGCTGGACTCACCCAAACTATAAAATGATTTTTTTTTTGGCAATTGACAAGTTCT
>Ga0116231_10011169_pt1 | contig 13983 bp, 8 predicted proteins | sample S1TSphgellanicum_2_FD_89695 | JGI IMG/M metagenome (GOLD analysis project Ga0116231, IMG submission 89695) | Host-associated microbial communities from peat moss isolated from Minnesota, USA - S1T2_Fd - Sphagnum magellanicum MG | ecosystem: Host-associated > Plants > Peat moss > Unclassified... | reverse complement strand
ACCCACCCCCCCCCCCCCCCCTCTCCCTTACGCTTTGTGTAGTTCTAGGTGCAAAAGGTTTGACGTTCATGGCATGAGCTTCATCCATAAGGTAAGGCCCTTTTTCCATTCTTTATTTTTTTTTTCCATCAATGTTTGTTTGTGGGTTTGTTTCATTGTTTGTCTTTGTGTGTTTGTTTAGTTATTGCAATGGATTTGTTTGTGTTGATAGGTTGGAATAGGTTTTTGTTTGTTGAATATGCATGTTATGTTTGTTGTGTGTAAAATTTGTCTAGCATTGTGAAATTATTTTTCATTCCCTTCCATTTGTACCCTCACTTTTTGATATGATGAAGAAAGTAAAGCAAAGTGAGTTATTTTGACCTTTTAAATCAATTATTTCATAAAATTTAAATAATGTAAAAACAAAAATAATCTTTTGGCAAAACATACATTTGTTTTGACTTTTCCATTAAATATGTTGTAACGTTCTTGTGGGAAATGGAATAATCAAATGAAAATGGGGAAAAAAAAATAACAATTTAAAATGAAACATGTGGAATTTATTTCAACAACACAACTATGGAAAAGAAAATGTGGAAGCAAGGTTTTAAAGTGTTGAAATTTTGCAAATAAAGAAAGTATAGATTTGAAAAAATGAACAAGAAAAAATAAATTGCATGCTCAAAAAAATGAATGAAAAACTCATAACAAAAATGCATTTTGTTGGGTTTTATTATGTTATTGATAGTAAAAATGTTGATGGAAGGAGTCTTTAAGCCCAGTGTTGTACCCTTTGTTATAACAATCTTGTCAACACACCTAACCCAGGAATTAAATAAAGAAAGATCTAATAACATATTACAAAACCTATGGAATAACAACTTTGAAAAATATGTGCATGTAGACCATGGAATCATTGTACAAAAAGAATTGAAGAAGAAATGAATAATTTAGTTAGAGGAATTGTGAAAAGGCAACCAATGAAGAAAAGACCTAATGTATTAGAAGTGTAATTCATTTTTTTCATGTACAAGATTATTTCAAAAGGATGGCGTGCAACAAAAGTATTTTCTATAACACTTTCACCTTTTGATTATGAGCAACCATTACCTATGTAATTTGTGGAGAATTTGATTCAAGCACATTACCTTGCAATTATGTCTTCAAATTGTCTTCACCTCAAGAAAAAAAATTTCCCAAGAGATATGAAACAAAAATATGTGTTTTTAAAATTAGCAAATTACAATTTTGATTTGTGGATGTCTAAGGGAACACATGATGTATTTGCTCTTGTCATTACCTTGTTGGGTGTTAATTGATAGCCAAAACATGTGACTATTGGTTTGTTTAAAGCAACATAAACCTTTAAACAAGCCTTTGCCAAAAAATTTAATCTAACAAAATTGTTTCATCAATATGGGTTGGGGGAAAAAATCATTACCTCTATCCAAGATGAAAGTAAGAAATCACTAAGCATAACTATGTGCTTGAAATTGAGGGAAAAAATTACAATCCCACTAGCCCAAAAAAAATTGATTAATGATGATTTTGAGGTTATTTTTGAATTGGCTTTGCTTGTTTCCAACATCAAAAGGGAAGTTTGTGATGTTTAAAATCTTTTCTCTTTTTCTTAAGGAAATATGAAGAAAGAAATACCAATAACATGGTATCCTTGATGTTAGACCTTGCACTATTACAAAACCAAGTTTTTTTCAACTGGTCCAAATTAATTGAACAATCTTTGATTAATGGACATGTGATTAAAGGCCTAAGGCTTAAAAGGCCTATGTATTTTTTGACTAGTTAATCTGATTAGAATGGCTTATTTGATTATCTGTCAAATTGGACATTTAATCAAGTTCGACAAAAAATGATCATTTTAATCAAAATGACCAATGGGTTTTTAGTCAATTGGGACATATAATCCAATTGAACATTAAAAAATGACATCCTTGGTCAAGATTGTCAATGGTCTTTTAGTAACTACCTATTAATTAAGCTAATATGTAAACTAGGCCTACCTACTTACATATCCACCCATCTAGACCTACTTAAGTACTACTTACTTCCTACAACTTATTTACATGTATCTACTTGCTTCTACTACCTATCTACTTGCTTTTACTACCTACCTACTTACTATTTCATATAACCTACCTACCTACCTACCTAACTACTTACCTTTATCTACATATCTACTTTTGAGATCTTATCTTTTACACCTATCTTCTTGCTTACCTACTAATTATTTAATTGACCTTCATACTTACCTACAATATATGTACTAGACAACTTGATGCCAAATTCAAACATGAGAAATAAAAAAATGACAAATTTTTTTGAAAAAATGCTCTATTGGTTGAAGACTTGGTTTATCATTAGGGAGATCAATAAATCAATTTGTATTACTTGTGACCTATATACATGCCTAGGGGGCTAGGGTAGGTAGGCTAGACTAAACTAAAACACATAATGTAGGTTAGGTTAAGCTACCACCTACATAATTGCCTTCTTATGACTTATGTAATTTAATTTTTTAAATAATTATTTGAAAATAAATGATTTCAATATGGGTAGAAATTTGATTAATCACATGGTCCACTATCTACCAATCAAATGTTATGTTACTTTACTAATAAAAAAGGCCACCCCAATCAAACATATATGTTAAAATTGATTTGCCCAAAATGATGGGATGATTTTTTTACGCACATCCAAATGGGGTATTTTTTGGTTAGATTTTTTAATAAAAAATATTTTTTATAGTGCTAAGTTTTTTTAAAAAATCTCAAATATATTTTTCTATTGGTCACAACACTAAAAACATGCATGTCCTATGCAACCACTTCTTAAACAACTAATGGTCCTCAACAACCAAAAAAAACAATTATGAACCATATTTGCAATTATCTAGTTTATGTGCCAATATGTGTAGTTCCAATCTAGTTGTTTTGACAACTAATGAATGAATAGGATGGATGTTTAACATAATGTGAGCATGTATTCAATTTTATATACACTCAAGTTCAAAATGTAAAGTTGTTAAAATGACTAACCAACAACAATAACTATGACACAATGTAATATATGACATTATGGTATGACATATGATATTTAAAGGATTGGTATCTGATGCAACCACCTAAAAAAACAACTTGTAATATTGTTTGAGATATGACATGGAAAGGATAATATTCATCACTTTACATTTAACATTTGTATTTTTGCCACATGATGTAAATATCTAATCAAATTAACATAATTGTAGTCATAACCTAGTTGTACATTATGAGTTACATAAAAAAATGTAGATAATAATTGGGATCATACATCATAAAATTTAAGAACATACATTCATCAAAATTTTCATAATTTTCTAATGGCAATAGTCACAGATGCATTACATGAAAACACATGTGTATATGTTCAAGTGGAATATTTTTTAGGGATTTATAAGAATGTTGTATTTTTTTGTTATTTTTACAAACGGCATGCATACATGTATGAAGGTTTAATCAATGATAATTAAATTTGGTGCTATTTACATGTATGTTATAATTAAAATTTTCTTAGAACTACGGAATTAAAAATATGGATAAATTTTAATTCAGAATCTTAAATTTAGTTAAAATTTTAAGTTATGACCTAAAAAATATATTTTAAATTATTTTAACTTAATTATTTAAAACATTATCCAAATTATGAACCAAATAAAAATTTAAAACATTAAAATTGAATTTCTGAAATAAATATACGATTTTATTTTAAGTATTAAATATTAAATTGAATTTTAAAATCTATAAATTATATTTAATTTATAACTGACTGAGATTTTTTAATTAAATTATAATTATGTAATTAAAATGTAAAATCAATTTCATTACAAACTTACATAATTAAATAATGACATGATAATGTGTAAGATTTGAAATGTACATGTTTATATTTATGTGATGTCATAATATATCACATTGAGTTGAAATATTGGTTAGATGGTTTAAGGAGTTGGTTTGTGACAGTGGAAATGAAGGTTCAATTCTTTCTTATGACATTCCAAACTTGTGTCCTAAATCACTATATCATGATTACATACTTCAATGATGTGGTTAGTGTCGTGGCCAATGATGTGATTAAAACTTTTTTTAAAAATTATATAATTTTTTTAAAAAATTATATAACCTACTTATTTTCTACTTTAATTGTAAATTGATGTGGACATTACACATAGTTGATTTGGACATGACATGACACCATATCATGTTGAGTTATTTAAATAAGTTGTCTAGCATGACTTTAGTGACCATAATCATTTAATCTAATATGATTATAAATCCAATTGTAAACATAGTCATTTTATTCTAAAATCCTATTAATGTGAAGAAGGTGTGGCTATTGTTGAAGAATGTGATAGGAGATTTTATATATCCTTTGAATTTGGAATGTTATTTCATTTACATCCATTGGGATAATCTAACAATGGTTTTGTAAACCAACAACTTGATGTGAATTGCAACTCTAATTCATTTAAATTTGATGAATGGTTGTGAACAAAATATCATCCATTTTCAACAATGAATGGATGAACTTTCATACATAACTTTTGTAGATGGCATTTCATCATACATAAATTAGATGAAATAAAGGTAATCTAGGAAATGTTATTTGAATTTTTATTTCATCCATAATATATAATTCATTCCCAATTTCATTTCATCCATTAAAATTCATATCATGTGTGAGCTTTCAAGGATGAAATTCCATGAAAACTGAATATGAAACAAGGATCATCCATGAAATGATGTCCAAACTTTTTCATTAATGAAAATTCATTGAAGTTTTCATTCATGAAATTTCATTTATGAAAATTTGTCACAAGGTTATTAGTTTTATGTTAATTAGTTCATGTTATTGACATTAGTTTAAAGGTTAACACAACATTTCTTCATGTTTCTTTGGTGTTGACATGTGGTTGTAGTTTGTGTTGAGGATTTAGATTAATTATTCATGACAAAAGAACCTGCAATAGGTGGTACGGTTTTATTGACCACAAATTTTGCCACATGATTGAATTGCATCCAAAATCCCATGTTCCCTTTTAGGGATAATGTTTTGGACAATAAATCATTGATTATCTTTATTTCATCCATGAAAACTCAATCATTCATCCATGGAAAATTCAGGAATGGCATTGCATGTATTTTCATCCATACAATATGAATGAAATGAAATTGTGAATGAACTATATTTCATTTTTAAATGTTATGAAATTTCATTTGTAAAAGTTATGAATGAAAATCCATGCATCCAAATTCACGTGGATAACATTCCATTAACCAACGTTAATTCATGGTCAAATCTAGATGAATTTTAATGGGTGAAATATTTCATGGACAACATAAAACTCTTAGTGATGTTCAATGAATGAAATTTATTTCATTTTGAACTGACATGAAATTTCACTAAATTGTTTCATTCATCAATTAAGAGAAATTTCAACTAGTTGATATATTGGACATCCATCAACAATTCATGTCATTCATTTGCACGTAATGCATACAACTTGAATTCATCCAATCATTGAGGATAATTTATCAAAATTAGTTTCATTCATGGACATGGATTGCTTTGAGTCATGTTTTTTCCATAAAAAATCATTAATCTAATTGATCAATTTCAACTATCATCCATTAGATGATATTTTATCCTTGCATTTACATATCATTCAATGAAATTAAATTCCAAAGATTGAACATGAAAAGGCACAAATTTTGATTTCAAAACCTTTCAATTGTTCTCAAAAAAAAACTCTAAAGACTAGCTTCAAGGGGTATTCTCAAGTGTAAAAGAACCATCAAATCCACCTCAAAATAAAAAAAAGAAACAAGACAACTGGGTTTGTTTGCCTTTTTTCTTAAGGACACAACTTAAAAGACTTAAGCAATCTTTAAAAACTTAGGCAATCTTTTTTTTTGAAGGAAAAGTTTGGGCAGGAAAGGAATAAAATTTTGACATTGAACAATTTGAAGAATGATCAAACAATCCACATGATAAAATGGACTTGGCAAGTTGGCATGTAACATTGGTGACATTGAGTTAGTGATTTGACCATGTGAAGTTGACAATTTGGCAATGATGTGGACTTGGCAAACTAGGGAAATGGATGTGGACTTAGCCACTTGACAAAGCAAAGTTGACAAATACACAAAATCAACTTCACAAATTAGATAAGTAAACCTGTATTCCACATTATATTAGCAACTTACATTACCAAATTACATAGAAATTAACAAAGTCCCATAATAGCAACAAGATCGTTGATCTTTCTTCTAGTTATGGAAAGTGTTAGGGCTTTAACCTTGGTCTCTTAACTGATTTTTAGGATAACCTTGGTTTCGTAACCAATTTTTTTAGGAAAGCAAGGCCAAAACTTGACGAGAGGCTTAAGGAAGGTGAAACATATTCTAATTGGAAAAAACATGTGTAATCAAAAAGAGGCATTTCAATTTAAATAATTAATGCGCATTTAGACATTAAGAGTTTAAAATCTTAATCTTCTCATTTTTGGCTCATAGGTAAGGATTAAGATGAAGGTTGGGGCATGATAAGGGGAACAAGTTGATAAGTGTTTCCAAGGCATAAGCAAAATCCCAAACACATTCCCTTGGTAGAAAGAAAATGCATGACAATGTAAGCAAAAAAGCCCCAAGACCCCCAAATGCATGCACGCTTTGAAAAATAGAAGTTAAAAGGTGTCTTAAATTTTTGGATCAAAATTTGAAGGCCCAAACCTTGTCCAAATTAGGTCCTCAAGGTGCAAACACATTAGCAAGAGTCACATTTGCTACCTAAGGTGATTGCTTATGAAGCAATGGGTGGCAAATTTAGATTCATTCCATAAATACATTGATTATAAATCCATAATTTTTATAGTGACCAAAAATATTCATGACAAAGAAAATGTCACACTATATCATTATTTTAAAATGTGAATATTGATTGTTTATGTTTATGTCATTTTTATACATTTAAAGTTTCTTAAAAAATGAAAACACTAATTACAATGCTTTAAAATATTCACTACTCATTAGATTCATTCCTAACGAGAATGGAATCTTATGGACCCAAATTAGAATGGGTTTTTAATCCACAATACCACTTTGACAAACCTAAAACTGCATCATTGGACACTAGATTCAAGACTCACAAATGCTATGTTCTAATCATTGATTGTTCAAAGAGTTATGAGGTCCAAAAACCTAACACACAAAAATGTGGGGTTTAAAAGATGATGGCAGAAAAGTAGCCCCAACTCAGGTGCAAAAATTGAAATCCACAAAAACAAAGGTAATGAATATGTGAAACCTTTGGACATGCTGAATATTAAAATTACATATAGAAATATCAAATGTGACAAATAGGTGATTTTGGAATTTTGAGATCTTGTACCAACCTTATTTTAATGTACTCTGATCTATACTTTGTGAAAAAATGGGTTAATATTGTTCACATTGTTAGAAAAATTGGATTTCTTATGTCCATGAAATGAAAATTTGAAATTCCATTCATATGATGCACATGCAACATGCTTTAATAAATTCAAAAATTGAATTGTGATTCAAATACATTTAGATAAATATGTATTGGGATTCTAATTATGATCACTATTTTCTTGCATATACTTTGTAAGGGATTTAGAAGGGGCTTTCATCATAGATACATGAACACCATCATATCCAAAAAGGAGGCACTATTCTTCTTATGTATACTTTGTAAGTCTTCACTAGCCCTTGAAATGGAAAATTTCCAAAATTTCATGGGTTTTGATGGTGTTCATGTATCTATGATGAATGCCCTTTCTAAATCCCCTTCTTGTTTGTTTTGTGTCAATGAAAGGGTCTAGGTTTTTCCCTTTGCGAAATGTTATGTCACTTATCCATCCTAAAACATATATCCTTTCCTTTTATTTGGTTATGAGGAGTTAGGAAATGTGTTTGAGGTTTGAATTTTTTTGTTTTGCCTTCATATTGGGGAAAATTCACTAATTCCCTTTGACAAGCTAGCTGGGGTGTGGGAATGTCATTAACTAACTTGTCATTAAACTAAAAATCACAAGTTTTTCGTGTTTATTTTCATTTTCTGAAAAAAAATTCACCAAGTTGTGAAAATTCGCCACCGAAAAAAAAACACTGGATCCACCACCATGCCATGTGTGGATGAAGGCCAACTAGGCAAACTATGACCTAGATAAAGTTGAACAACTTTGGCTAATGATAGCCTACGATTCATGACCTATCAAGATACATAGTATAAAGATTGAAGAACCTATCTGGAAATGGAAGCCATGCTTGTTGACAGGTTCAATTAATGTCAAAGTCTTGTTAAGGTGAAGATGAGATTTAATATGTTCATTTTCATTGAACATCCCTCCACAGGTTATCCTAGCTTTGTAAGGTATAGCTGTTTAAGTTTAGGCTTGACATTAGGATTGGCTAAGGGAGACATTCATCACAATTCTTCTGAATGCCAAAGTTTTGCAAATTTGTTGTCATATAGAATAAGGTCTTTATAAAAACTTCATTCATTCATCCATCCAAAACTTCATGATCCAATATAAAATCATCCTGGTTTGTGAACAAATAGTTGTATTTTCTTTTTCACTAAAAACATGTCATAGGTAGCATGGTCTTATTACAGGATCACTTGCTATTCATATGTAACCCAATTATGTTAATATTTCCTTCTAGTGATATGGGCCATAATGGCTTCACGTAACTACTATCATTTTCCTTTCAAAGCTCAAAAGACATTACTATAGAAAGACCTGAGCATTAAGGGCAGTGATTTGGAGGTCCAATGGAGGGAGAGGAGAGTTGTCAGAGGCTCTGCACCGTAAGTGCATAGTCCTTCCCATGCCTAGTTTGGAGTGTTGGTCTTCAGTCTGGGTGACTCAAGAGAGGGGTCCGAGGCCAAAAGGAGACCCAAGGAGACCCAAAGGCAGCCCAGGACAAGGGTTGTTTTACAGTAACTCTACTATCTATTCAACTCTTAAGATGGTTAGATTCCCCACCTAAAGTCAAAATTAAGCAGTCCTTGGACCTTTAGGTCCACCAAAAGTAAAGTAGCTCAATCCAGTTGTGGAACAATTTGGAGCTTCAAGCAAAATGCACAACACTCCAAACTCAAACCAAACCCCATATACACAAACAATATGGCATATGTAATATTGGAGTCAATAGATTATCCATGAGAAGTAATTTTTTGAAGACATGAAAATCTTGGAAGATTAGATAAATGGTTTGATAAATTCAAGCAATTGAAAATGTCATAGGTCTAAGCATAGGCACTCATGTTGTGACTTTGCTTAGTGTAAGATCATATATATAAGGCCTCATAATGTGAAATAGGGAGTTTTGGTGGTGGCAAAAAACTCAATTTATAATGCTCTAAATAGGTTCTAGGTTTTAACCTTTCACAAACAACTTGAAGTTCCTTTCCAATAATTGCTACTAGTCTAGTTTCGAAGAAACTTCAAGTTGTTTATAAAATGGGTGCAGTAGATCTACCTACAAGCAAGGCTTTGTGGTTTAGGGCTTTCTTTTTTGATTACTATAATCTCCTTGTTTTCAAAAGAATTTTGGTAGCGTGGCTGTCCAAACGATTTTCCACACACGCCATCTGGATTTCCCCACTATTTACTTCAGGGCCTAGGTTCCAATTTTAGGTTAGAGTTTTATTTTCATTGTGGAGCTCTTCTTAGTCAAGAATATTTATTGACCAATTCTGTCCTCATCAGTGTTTCTTTTACTGATGAATTTTCGCCAAATTTTGACTTATGCAAAGGATTTTTAATGGAAAAAATGACTCAAATTCGCTAGATTTTGAAGAATCTTTTTTCAAATCACCAGATTATTATGACAAGTTCCAGTAGATAGCCAAGAATGGAGAAGGATTTTTTAATTTACTTTTCCTACTTTCATATTTAGTGTGTAGCCAAATTTGGCTAAATTTTTTCATGAGTGATCGCCACTTTGGCTGCATCACAAAATCCTTAAATGAAACCCCAGTCCCGATGATGCGAGACAAATCCAATGTGCAGGCATGTTGTGTGGCCACCACAATTATGTCATGGGACCAGCCCAAAAATCCTGTTTTCCAAGTGTTGACTTCAGTAGCAACAAATTGTATGGAATATAGGCAACTATCTTTTAAAAAATTTGTATTCCTTCATCAGAGTCTAGTATCTACCCACCAAATTCAACAAAATAGGGCTGTCAGAATACTCTAGTACAAGGCCGGCTTCAACACATGTCTGTCAAAAGATTAATTAAATTTGAAGATTCCATGTTCAAAAATAGAGTATTCTTGAATGTTCTTATAGATTCTCTATTTTTCCTTCAGAAAAAATGTGTTCTTTGAAAATTTCAACAATTTTACAAATGATTTAGTTAGTGTCGAAGCTACCAAAGTACTACAATATTTGGGCCAAATACTTGGGTTTTTTCTTGTTTGTAATTTGGGTGATCTCATTTGTCCCAAAGTGTTTCTGCCTTTGTGATGGTGGTTTGCAGATCTCAACCAATTGCATTGATCTTTGTCTCCATGGAGATTTCCTGGAGTTAAAAAATGTAATGTACCATTAATGGAACTGTAATGCATCAGGAGAAAATTTCTATCTTTTCTGGATTTTGGACGGAAGCATATCCAGTGGAATTTCTCCTTGGCAAAGGGTCGGGCATTTTGAAAAGCAAAAAAATGAGCATTTTGTGCTGGTGCTTTATGTTGAGTAACACCCTTAGAGCTTGGAGTGGAGAGTTCCTGAAATCAGCACCCCTCAGCCTATTCCAATGGTGTTACCCTAGATTTGAAACATTCATGCAAATGAGAGAGAATTCACTACAATGGAAGAGTGGTATTGTTCTGTAATTGTTTACATAAGTCTGTAATTAGAATCTGAATACTGGTTGCTTGAAGCTATGTGACCCTAGTCGTCTTCTGCAGATCACAGATCAAAGTTTAATAAGAAATAAAGGCATGGGAGATCCTCCTTCTCAATACAATCCATGCATAACAACCAAAGGTGGGCACCACATGCAGGTAACTGGAAACCAACAACTGGAGCTGATTGATCTAGATTCAAGATGGTGATGCTGAAATTTATTGGCTCTGACCATGCACTGGTGTAAGATTTGCCCATAAAAGTTTGGCTCAAATGCGACCCAATTTGTGAGTGGCATCTAGAGTACAATATGTGCATATGATGGATGGCCATGTTCCATAGAAGTGCATGAATCTAAATAAGAAGTTTTAGATCCAGTGAGGGAAGAAATTATATTTGAAATTTGAACCTGCCATAAAGGGCAGAGTCCTTTATTCTTCAGATCATGCAAGAATCCACTCATTGAACTTCCCGCTATTGTTAGCATTCCAAAATCAACTCAAAAAATAGTTGTCCATGAACTTAAGTGTGAAAATGAGAAATAGATCTGAGAGCACATGAAGGACTTAGTTGAGAGTTTTTGCCTAGATGATATCTGGATTAACATATAGATCTTTGTCTACCATCATTCCTAGGATTTAAACATGCCATGCCCATGACGAATCTTGATGTCAATTCTTAATTCTTAAAAATTATTTCCTAGTTATTCATTAAACATTTATGTCTGAGATATTTTATTAATTGATTACTCATGTATTTGTATTCCTTTTTTTTAAGAATTCATCAAATTAGTATATATTGTACGAGTGTATTGTATTATTAACTATTGATCACAAGATCTTTATGGACCAAAGCATCAAGTTGTCAGCTTCGTAGTAGTTCTGCGTTTGAAGTGTAGACCTGTGAAATGTTTACATGTGGTTGTGGGAAATTTTGTTTTTAGTTTCAGTAAGTTAGTGGGCAAACACTAAAATAGCTTCTGATACTGTCAAATCTGCTCATAGGTGATTTCATTTTCTTATGATGCCAATGTTCCAGGGACACATTGGCAAATGCTATCCTACCTTCTATACATATATTGGGCATCTGCAATTAGTGTATGATAGAACCACCCATCAGCAAACACTCATGGGTGAGCAAACACCCAGGCAGTTCAGAAGATGGCCCGTTAGCAAACATCACTAAGCTGGTAATTGCTCAGTGATACCTTATAACCAAACAACCAATCCTTAAAACGTGTGGTTAAATCTTCCATTTAGAGATGGGTTTTTCTTTTTTTTTGGTCAGTGGGTTTCAAAACTCCCCTATGCCAAAATGTTTCACCTATTTGTTTGTTTCTTTGTGTTTGGCAATGGGTAATCACTTCTTGTAATCAAAAATATTAATTGTTGGACATTTCCACTAGCTGTGGCAATGAGGTTTAGGGTACCCCTGTGATGTGTGTGTTTCTTCAGAGTGCACTTGTTCAGAAATGCTCGTGTTTGGAGTGCACTTGTGATGATTGTTGTAGGCAGAGTTGTTTGGAATAAGAGGGATATTGTTTGTGTATGAAATCTGGCATGTCTAGATATAAGATGCACTTCAGTTTTACACAGAAGGATATGTGTTCACATGAGACTGGACTGTTTTTTCTCTGACCCCCTTATTTTCAGAGATTTTATCTTGCTCATTTCAAACCCAAATGAAGGTTTGTAAACACTAAACAACTATAATGACACCAGGTGAAGGGCTACTTAGACCTTTGAACCTCCAGGGCTAAAGGTGATAACAGAGTGAATGCACCCCTCTCTGGGAGCTTAAGTGTTACCTCACCAACCTATCTATCCTACCTATCTTACCCTAAAGTAAATGGAAGTAAGTATATGGAGCTGGATGAAACTTTTCATTCAGGTTTCAGGTTTAGGGTACCCTTGCAATGTTTGTGTTTTCAACTGCAATGGTCGACATTGTGACTGGGCATTTGTGGTGATGAGAATGTGCACAATGCAAGGCTTGATGACAGTGCTGATGGCCAACAGAGCTAAGGGACAATAAGTAAATAGTGGTTGCTATCTGGGTGAAGGTGCTTGGGGATGATAGCAGAGCTGCACATTGCACAGCTTGAGGGAGGGTTCTTTGGTGGTAGGATGGTCTGCTAAACCATGTACTAGCAGTACTGTGACGTCTTCTTCCATGACCCCTTTCTTTTGGTTACAAGGGCACATGCTTGCAAATTGTTTGAAGTTTTCACAACTTCAAAGTTCGGTTTCTTAAACCTTTCTGTACACCAAGTCATGTATCCAAAAGTGCAACCTCCCAATTTTCCAATTGGTGCACAATTGAAAATGTCAACAAAGGCGAGGCTGGGGTGAGAGTCTGATTTTCAACCCACATGTAGACATTTCAGGTGTGTCCAATGTAAAGGCTAAACAACTCGCCATCTTGCTGCTTTTAATCCTGCCTAAAGATGTGTCATCTGCAAAGTCTCTATAATGGGAATCAGTACCTCAGGCTGAAACTTAGGATGAGTTGGAAAGTGGGGATGATAAGATAGAAAGGAAAAACACTGGGAAAGAAACTCATGATTACTGAAACCGGTCATCAAGGGAGTTTCACTCTCAGTTTATAGTTTGACTTCGATGCAGGGAATCAGCTTAAAGAAGCAAACCATGTCAAGTGCTTACCCCAATTTGCTAAATGATACTGAAATTTGCTCACTCTCTCTTTTCACTTCAACTGAGGATGAAACATGAATATTATGGGATGGTCCAAATTCCTTACAAGCACCTTACCGAGCACAATGGCCTGTACCTGGCACACTCCATATTACCTAACTCAGGGTGTTGGGCGTCAGGGTTTTCAAAACTCTATGGGGTTGCGGACTGCCTCATACAGGCCCTACCCTGCATGAGTTCGGGAAGGATGAATCTAGATCCGTATCTACTTTCACTTTTCTTTTGCAGCATATTTGTGTGTGTGCATGTGTTAATTAGTCAGGGGGGGGGGGGGGGGCAAAAGGGGGGTGTTTGGCAAAGGGGGGGGGGGGTTGGGGGGAGAATAGGGGCGCCCACGGACAGGGAGGGTTT
>Ga0116231_10011168_pt1 | contig 13984 bp, 10 predicted proteins | sample S1TSphgellanicum_2_FD_89695 | JGI IMG/M metagenome (GOLD analysis project Ga0116231, IMG submission 89695) | Host-associated microbial communities from peat moss isolated from Minnesota, USA - S1T2_Fd - Sphagnum magellanicum MG | ecosystem: Host-associated > Plants > Peat moss > Unclassified... | reverse complement strand
TCTTCATCTTTTTCAACGATTCAACTTTCTATGGGTGCGCAAATAGTAGGGCTACAATTCCTCTTCGGGCATGAAATTCAAAGGAGAACTCTCCAGAAATTCGCAGACCTATGAGACACGAAGTGTTCGGTGACAGACCTGGCTACCCTAGTGGGTGGTAAGTCTAGAGGAGCTAAGTTTGGATCCAAGACTCTAGAGCTGGAGGGGTGGGAAAGAACTAATGGACTTTAATGCATTAGATTAGGCAGAGAGCTACTCAATCCACGACAAATCTTGACAAGAAGTGTCACGGACTTGTGGAGCCCAATGGTCCCACAGAACTTCTCTCTAAAGTGCAAGGATAAGTTCGGTTGAATCGTCGAGAAAAGAGAGATGCAAGGTTCATGTATGCGAGGTCCAATTAATGCACGGAGAGCAGAAATAAATAGAAACATCTCGAATTCATGTCCATCATGTGAGCCCGAGGTAGTGAAAACTGTGTTGCATAGATTCTGGCATTGCCACAGAGCAGTAAAAGCATGGGAATATGCGTTTAAATTTCTCTATAGCTTCAAGAGGCCAGCAAGGGAAGGTGGTACACTGTAGGCCCTAAGTGTAGAGCAGTCCTTATCCAACAAGGAACTGCCTAAAGGTGTTAGGAAATTTAGCATGCTTTAGTCCTTACTGAATTGCACTCTAGCACAAAAGGATTGAGAGAAACGATCTCATATCCAATGGAGTTAGGTGGCAGGATGCTAGGCTTAAAGCGATGTGGGATTGTTTGATTGATTATGGCAGATTAGAATGGCAACATACACAAGGCCTTCTAATCTGCCGTAATCAATCAAACAAGGCCTAAACTCAGATGAGGAAACCATATTGCTTGAGTTCTTTGACAAGAGCTGGAGCCCACTCCAAGCTCTTGGGTAGTTTTGCAGAGCACAAGCTGCCTCTATTTTGAGGTGTGTCGTCGTCGCATGTGAGGGTTATTCTAGATTTACTATGCTCTCAGGTTTCCCTTCCCTTTCTTTCTTTGTTTGATATGCTTCTTGGGACTGGTGGCCGGGGTATTGGAACATAAATTCGGTCCTTTGCCCCCTTGTGAGCCCCCTTTGGGTTTGTGCCTTTTTGGCTCAGACTTTGGTCCTCTCTCTTTGTCCTCCCTCTCGCCCTTTGCTGGGTGCTTTGTTTTAATAAAGTTTGCCAGGGTTTCATCATTTTTCATGCTAGAGATGGCAGAAAAATTAGATGGTGCAACTAAACCATCTGTGGTTGATAGTGTGAATTGGTAGTCATCTGGTTGTGTGTTCTTGGGGTTGGGTTTCCCCTCAGGCTGGTTGTGTTTTTGCTCCTTTTTGCAATGACTTTCTCCATCCGTGTGAAAATAATTTGGGTCTCTGTGCTGGCGTGCACTACCAGTGATGATCAATTAATTATATATATATATTTCATACGGTTTTCAATAATTTATCATTACTTATATCAATGTCAAATTTAATTTAAATTAATATATATTTCATGCACATGTTAATTTTAATTTTTTTTGGTCCATGTTGGTGGGTAGGGAAAAAAGAGTGAGATATTTAAAAGAGTAAGGTTGATATTAAGAAAGATGAGAAATAATTATTAAGAAGTTAATAGGAAAGGAAGTAACTATAAAAGAAAGAAATGAAATAGTTAAGCTTGAAAATGAAGCAGTTATCTCTAAAAATGTCACTTTAAATGTCCAGGGACAACCATACGATAAATTTCAAATAACAATAACAATAATAATCCTGACAGTATCCTCAATACTTTACTTACACACCAAGCTTTGCCAGCTACATATATGTACATTTGCAGAATATTAGCTGCAATTTTGCATTATTAAAGAGGAGGTTTTGTGGGATTTTCAGAGCTTCTGGACTCTGGTGAGGCCATGTCTCTTGTCCTCATTTGGAATCTCAAACCAGATCTTGAGACTTTTTCATTTGTCCTCTTTATTATTATCAACTTTCTTTTTCTTTTTTCCCCCTCTTTTCCTCTCTCCTCCTCTTGTGTTTGACTTTTTCTATTGAACAAAATGACAGTTTGTTTTTTCTTATCATGTCTCTACTTTTTTTTTCCTTGTTTTTTGACAAATTCTCCTTCTTTGGCTTTACTTGCTCTTTCCTTACTTATCCTCAAAAAAGCCTACCTATTTTTGTGTGCCCCCCTTGCTCCCCCCTCCAAGACAAAACTATCTATTGGGAAGGGTTGTGTTTGTTCTGCAGGGTTTGGAGTCACTTGTTCGTTTTGAATAGCTTTTGTTTGAGGACTATTTGGTTTGGTATTGGAAAGGTGCAAAAAAATCTTGGGACACTTTAAGGAAAAAGGAAGAAATATGATCAACTTGGATTGGATTACACTATTGAATGCCCAATGTAGCCAATTGCCACATTTTATTTTATTTTTAAAAAATGAACCAATCCATAAAAATGAAGCACAATTGAAACCTTCTTACTTTCCCCTACGGCCAAAGAGCAAGGTCATACATAGCACAAATAGCTAGGAGGCTAGTGGCCACGGTGAAACACCCCCCATGGTGGTACCTTGACCTTTTTGAGTGAGGCCTCTTAGCATGATTTTTTTTTTTTGGCGATTTGTAGCCAGATTGTGATGACCAAAATAGGTCTACAAAATAGAATTATTTTTTTGTAATATATATATATATATATATATCGCTTGAAAACCCACCTTTCACTATGTGTGGGAGCCATATTATCATTTGAAGAAAAAACTTTCATCGCATGTCATCGTGCCTGAGAAAAGTAGCAATCATCAAAAAGGTAGAAAGCAAAACATCACATCGTCATTAATCAACAAAAGAAATTTAAGGTTTCATTGATAGCACTTTATTTTGATTAGAATTCGCCTCCATCACGATATTAGCATTGTTGGATTCGCTAGACTTCAATGGTTGGATGTGTAAATTTGCCAAAATAACTAATCTTTCTCATTTAATTTCGCCTGCATTGGATCCATTTTCTTGGCATTTTTGTATGTGCATTCAAAGTTTTTAAATGTGCAATGTGCAATCAAGGTTTTAATAACATGTGTTTGGTGGTCAGGTTTAATGGTGAATGTTGGGGGATAAAGAATCCAGGTATATTGTGGTTCAATTCCAAATTGAAGCTTAAGCTTTATGTTCATTGAATGTTTTTGCAAGTGTTTTTGTAATTTTACTTAATGAAGATTTATTTGTGAAGGGTGATTGTTAACAATCATGAAGTTTAAGAGTCAAATGGTGAACCGTAAAGCAACAAATGGATCATGGGAGGTGATCAAGTGTTGTAATGTAATGTTGAAGCTTATGGAATTTGGATGTTTAGGTTACAAACTTTAGAGTTTGAGGTTCAAACGATGAACAAGATAAAAACAACTTTTTTCAAACTTGAGTTTTGTTGATTTGCACGTTATAATTTTTCATAGATTTACTTAGTAGGCCTCCTTGGTTTCTTCTTCTTTTGTTTTCCAAATTGTTTGTCTAGCTCTTCAAGTGTGTGTGTGTTGATCAAATTTGAAGTCGAATTTCCCGAATCCTTGTTTGATTAATAAGTCTTGAAGCTAGACTTTTGAATTGAATTTCAATTAGAGCAGTCTTGTCTTACCTCGAAATAAAACATTCCTATCACTTGAGCTTTGATGTAAACCCATGGCTCCACTACAACCACACAATTTCAAGTTCAAGTTTTTTTTTACAGGGTTGAGTTTTGGTATTTCGATCCCTACTCAAAGTTCAATTTTCTCCTCTTAAACCCCAAGTTCTTCCAAATCTCCATCCATTTCCATTTCTTTAGCCATTGATCCATTTCAGGCTAATACCTCCCATGCAAATGAACCACATCTGAAAAAACCCAAAAAATCCTACGACAAGTCTAGGGTTTTCTAGGATACTTGGGTAGTGCAATTTCCTTGGGCTCAATCTATTTTGGGACCATATGGGTTAGTTTATCAAGTCAAGTGTGTCATATGTTTTACCATTGATAGAAAAGATAAATTTTTGTCTCCCAAGTTGGATATTTTCCATAAACATGTCGATCATTGTAGGGCTATGGTTGCTACTTCTAATGTTGCTGTGGGAAATTGGTATTATAGTAAGGATGCTACTCACAACAAAAATGAAAGGAATTATATGGGTAGAAACAAAGAATTTGTATTCAACTTGGTTCAATTTGGGGTTCATGCAAGCTCCAAAAAAAGTTTGATCTAGTTTGTGAGTATTTTTCATTTGTTAAGCCATGGGCCACCGATCACAAAGTTTGAATCTTTTAAAGATTTGTACTTGTTATTAAATGTCAAGAACAACCCAAGGAAACATTAGATTGATAATAGTGGTGGGAAATGGTAGAGTGCATGCACGAAATTGTGTTACAAAACATGAAACTATTGTGCGAGATTCTATTTTCTTTGCTTTGAGTGCAAACAAGGTGACGACTATTGACAATCAACAGTGGATAAACGTGCATGTTTACGTGATGCAAAATTGGATTCATATTCCAAATTTTACTGACCCTAGAATGAATCAGGGTGCCACAATCGAAAACATCATTGCCATTTTCTTGCAAAGTATCATGAAGTTTGGAAATCTAGCTGTAAAGTAGTTTGCCTTTTGTTGGGTTTGTCTTGGGTGTGATGGGGACTTTATTTTCCAAGGTCATCACATTGGCGTTATTATGTAGGTAAAGGAGAACACCACTCCTTATCTCATTAGTGTGCACTCCATGGCACATCGAACTAACTTGGCAATTGTTGTTTTGTTGAAAATGCCTTTCATGTCTTGCATTGAAACAATGTTATGATCCTTGTATGCCTTTTTTGTTCACAACCTAAAAAAGTATCTTGAATTCGTGAAGTTTGCAAAAACACTTGCTATTAAAGGCCAAAAATTGCTATGGAATGTGAAGATGAGTTGGATCAACATGCTAAGCCATTTTAAAGTGTTATGTCTAAGTGTAAGTCCTTGATTGTGAAGATGCATCTTGATTCATCTAAGACCAAGGCAACTCAAGACAATTTGGTTTTGCTTGGTGACCTTGAATTTATTCTTGGTTTGCCACGTTTGTTGCCCATGTTGGTGGTTGTGCACATTCTTATCTAATTTGCACAACGTTGGGGTGTGTTCATTGTTGAGTTTGTGGGTGTTGTGATCTTGTAGAAGTGGAGTTGTTCCACTTGTACACTGATCTATACTTTTATTTTGAGGGTCTTGCCTTTCATTCTTTGATCAACCATACCAATCAACGGAGCTGCCTTTAAATTGGTGGTTTGATTTTGCACATCTACAATAGATTCTTGGCTTGAAGTTTGGTGAACATTTAGGCTTGTCTACTTTTCCGTATGACAATGTTATTCTAGGTTGGAAAGATCAGAAGGTGAAGTTCCAAGCAAATTGGTAAAGCTTTGCAATTTTTGGGCAATTTTGTTTAGCATAGATCTTAATGCCTTTTTGTTTTGAGGCATCAAGATTCGGGATTCAGCTTGCTAGTTTCAAATTACAACAACTTCAAAATGTTTTCGAGTTCAAAATGTTACTCATTTGAAGCAAATTTGTTTTCATTAAAAAAATAAATAATAATAACATGTTTTGATGTATCATGTTATTGCTTGTAAAGAAATGTCTTGATTTTGATTACGCCATTTTGATTGTAAATGATCAATTTTGATGTGCAAGAAAACATGTGGGTGTTGGGGTTGGATGTTTGAAGGTTTTTGTTTGTTGATATTTTTTCTAATGTGTGGAGGGTGCAGACCTTCCTTGTTGCATGGGCAAGACCTTTCATGGTCGGGGTTCAATTCCCCCGGGGAAGCTTTCATTTTAATTAATTCTGAATAATTTGGCTTAATCATCAAGGAACCCAAATATATGGCAAATTAGGTGTGCGTTGCCAAAACACAAATGGTATAAACATGCTGATCGCCAAAACAAAGATGTTGTAAACATGTTGATTGCCGAAAATGCCTAATTCTAAAATCTAATAATTGCCAAAAAATATATATTCAAAAATTCGTCATTGCCAAATAACTGATTACCTTTAAAAAAACATAGCTAGAAAGCAACAAAAAATTAAAAGGGATGCCTGAAATTGCACCCCGGAAAACCTCTCAATTGTAAACTTGTTTGAAAAAAAAAAACCTTGCCTCGTAGTGGCCACATTAAGCCCAATAAATGTTAGATTTGAGCTCAGAAAGCTTGATTTAGTGAGACATTTGTAATGTTCAGAAAAGAATTACATGGATTTTGAGATTATTTATTTATTTAGAAACAAATGGTAAAATGCATTGCGAAGAAAGACACCATACAGAAGGGGCAAAGGGACCGGGGGAAGACAAACCCAAGTCAACCAAAGCCCAAAGTTTACCAAGAGATATTACCATCATACCAACGTGGGTGCTGGTTCACCCAAGGCTGAGGGGGTGTTGCATGGACCAACAAGTAAAACTCTGCTGTAAAAGAGCAACTGAGCACCCCAGGCGTTGTTTTTGAAAGCTTTAAAGCTACCTGCACTCTTCTCCCCAGCTTTCTGAACATCTTGAAGACTTTTTTGTTTTTTTTTTTTTCCATGCCATACTTTACCCTAGGGTCAATTTTGTCATTAAATAATCTTTAAAAGAATGAAATGATTTTTTTGTGAAAATATAAAGCTGAATTGTTGAACAAACCACATAATCATCTCAGGCTACAAATCTGAGTAATTTCAGTCTTCATATGAAGATATCATAGTGGATCATGAAAAAATGATGATTTCAAATTTATAAAAACGAATTGATTTTGTCTTGTCCATATGAAAATTGACCCTAAGCTACAGTACTCAATAATGGCCTCCCCATATGATGATTTCCTTTCCCCTAATTCAAGGCATGGTCTTAATCACTTAAGGTGCGTTCACACTTGAGGTTAAGGACTCCAACTTTGAGTCCATTATCGCCATACTCATCATTTAAGACTTCAACTTACTTATTATGAAGATTTTATGTTAAAACTAATATTCACTTAACATTAAGCTATCACCCATTTAACATTGGATGCCACGTAGATTTACACTTAACATTGATTTAACATCAAGTGTGAATGCACCATTAGAGAGCCTAGTAGTGAAAATTATCTATGCCCTTTCAAAGTTTGTTTCAGGGGCTCTATCTAAGGGGTTTTCCTTCAGCTATTTGAGGAGCTTAGTTGGCCATGTCCAAGCCACTTGTGCCACCGATGAAGAAGCTTACAAATGTCTCATTGTTGTTTCTTAGGTCCTGCCCAAGTATTTTGGAAAAAAAAATTCTAATTTTTTGAGGTGTGATGTTCTTAGTGATACCACCCAAAGAAGGTTTTCCTAATAATACTGTAAAGCTTGTAATTAAACACACATTACTAAATATAAAACATTGACCCAACATTGTGAGGAGATCAACATTTGAGGTGATCATTGTTTAAGACAAAATGCTCAACCCAAGCATTTGGGAGTCAATGAACCTATATGACAAAGGCCTTCTTCATTGTAACCAATCCAAACCAACCTTCAGCTTCTAGCCAATAGAGGAAGTGTTTGTCTCTAAGAAGTCATATGCCTGTCATAAGTCATGGCCCAGCATAAAGTCCATTCCTATATGATTGTACCCCTCAGTTGTGTGAGCCTGGGAACTTGGATCCCTTGAAGCTTTGTATCCCACCACAAGTTGGTTGTTTATAAATACTAAAGACCGGAAGCAATTTCTGTTGTGTAAATTGAATTGCCTTTATACAACAGAGCAATTTTATTTTATTTTTCAGGAATTTTCTTTTGGATCCACGGTAGTGACCATCCATAGAAATATGTAGAAAAACTAGCTAGCGATAGGAAGATTTAGCCAAATCTGGCAATAAATCAAATATGAAATATAAATCTTTAATCATCTTTTATATGTATTTGGCTACACATTGGAAACAAAATATAGGGATCTAGGGAAAAAAAAAAAAAAAAACTTTTTTCTCACTTCTGGAGATTGAAAACCTTAAAAACACTTGATTCTCCAAATTTTTGATTTTCAAATTTGTTTTTTGGCCAGGTATTATTACCTATAAAGGAATTGTGCCAACTTTTTCTTTCTGTTAAGTAAAGCCCGAATGAAGGCACCATCGAAATGGATTTTGACTGTTTGGGCCACACAAGTAATAAGTTATTTGAGTTTATTGTCCACAAAAAGATAATGTTTGAATCAATGTCCCTTTTGTTGGCAATACACATAGGTTGTGGCTTTGAACAAGTTCGATGGTCTAAAATCCAACACTAGGTGCTGATTGATGGAACAGTAGCTCTTGGGTTATAGTATGTAGGTGTCACAATTTGCTACCTCTATCCTATAGAAGTTGTTTCATCCGACATTTTGAACAGGTGTAGTGTGGTTTACACTTGGTGGCACCTTTGGCCTCAACTATTAAGATGAATGTTGGGGTGTTAAATGTAGACCGATCAAGGTACTTGTGATTCCCTTCCTTCATCTTGTTTAATAGATAACCATGAAATAGAAAAATCTTTTGCCATTGGCTGTTGAGATTCCATGATTGAGGACATCACCATGTGGCACTCCTACAGCTTGAGATCGTTGTGGTTCTTATAATTGAACCACCTCATAAACAAGTTACTATGGTGCATCTAATTATAGTTGCTTTCTAAAGCCTCTTATGATTATTATTGACATCCCATATCGATTCGAAACAAATGCTAATTCTCAAATTTCCTTGATCAACACGTTGCTTTGAAAAAAATCAGAAAAACAATCATGTTTTTCTCAAGAAATCTTCAAACTACATCATACAAAATCAAAAACTATTAAGACATGGAACGATTTTTAAAAAACTACTAAAATCGGTACACAATCAAACTAAAACATTAAAAACAAAACAATTCTCAACTTGAACCACAAATTGTAAACAATGTGTTTACAATTTCGATACATTACATGGTCGCCAATAGTTAAAGGTATTTTTTTTATTCCTTTGGACTTTCTCTTATTCATTTGTTTTTCTTCAAATTATTACTACAACAGGTACACACAAAAACTTGTGACAACAGAATTTTGCCATGGCAACAAGTTAAAGAAAAAAAAAGAAAATTATATGTCAAAAAAATGTACAATGAAGAAAGTGTGAAGCTCTATGACCATCTATTCTTCTCTCTCCTTGTGATCTTCTTGATTCTTATATTAAAAAATTAGAGTTATTTGTTCTCTTGAAACAATAAGTAGTTGATAAAGTTTTAAAATCTAAATAGTTACTGGTCACAGGTTCCACAAACCTATTCTATCATTTAATCAATTAGACTAATAGATATGTCACTAACATGTTACAATAACAGTTTGATTAATATAACCTATCCTTTACATGTTGGACTAACATACTGGTCAGATACAAGTTGTCTATTACTAACAAGCAGTATTATCAAAAATATTAAATGCCTTTAACTAGTTACCCATAGGTTGTTACCCATTACTTTTATACAAGTCAAAAATATTAGGTTAACAACCACATTGGCTCCTAATCTTCTGGAATACAAGGTCTTTTCACTTCTTCACGCATCACATCTCTTCATAACACCATCTCAATTTCCAAGCATATATATACCTCACAAGGTTTTCATTTTTCTATGGATTTTCCATTGAAAAGATTAATAGGATTAAATCTAGCTCCTCAAATTGTTGAGTACAAACTAAATAAACAGATCACCCGACAATTTCAAAAGCGCAAAACCAAAAAATTATTGACTAAGGATGATCGTAACCCTAAATTAACATTTCACCAAAATAGTCCCAATGCAAAATATGGAGTAGAAACCACAAATGCCACAAAAAGTCATGGATTATGTTGAAATATTAAAAAATCAACACATTAAAGGTGTAGAGGCTTCAAGCTACATCTTCTGAGTTAAAAAAAAAGATTTGGTTTAAAAATGGAAAATCGCCATCATTGAAAGTTTAGCTTTTTAGTATTTGACAATCTTCATGATTATAAGTTTTTTGTAGAATTCGCTCAAGATATCACATTTCATTGACCTTAAATTCTAGGGTAGAATGAAGTGGAAAAAAACTTGTGCAAAATGGAGTGAAGGTGAGAAAGAAACAGATGGTCAAAGGTGATAATCCAATGTAACTCGGCACAAAATCACAGAAATTCAAATAGTTTTCAATTAAAAAATTCACAATTGTTTGGGACCGTTTCCAACCCTTATTACATTTAAGTCAACTTGTACGAGCTTTCCTCTCCCACATGTTCCTCCGGTTCATAGCATGGGTAGATAGCAAAAAATTGGAAGTCGGAGTTATTTGATGTTGCTCAAGCTTGAAAAAAAACTCCTAATGTGGCTTGAGAAATGCGAATGAGACATCGCAAGGGTAAGAAAGGTGGTATGGCATGTTCCCTATACCACATGGGTTTCAATTTTTAGCTTAAGATATTGTCAGTATGAGAAATATCAAGGCAACAACCTATATATATATATATATATATAATTTTATTTTTCTTTTTTTGGGGAACAACTAAAGCAATGGCCATTGCATTAAGAAATGGAAAAAAAAAAACCCCCCATAAAAACCGATGGCTGAAACCATCATATGGAAGACAAAAATTAGATACAAAACAACAAGGTGGTGAGGGGGACCCAGCCCCCAAAGAACCCAAAACCTAGTACACAAATCTAACCATTATCTGTAGTTAATACTTGCAAATTTTCACCAAATTTTGACCTAAAAAGTTTCACTCGGCAAGTGATTTGTTATGGGAAAAATGGCCCACATTCGTCAAATTTTGAGGGAAAACAAATTCCACATGTAGCCTGGCTAAATTATTTTTTGGATGATCACCACCTTGACTACATTACAAAATCCTTTAATTCAGTGTTAAGTGAAAATCTAGGTGACAACTTCGGTGGTACCCAATGTTATATGGGTGATTGTTTAATATTAATAGTCCATTCACACTTGATGTTAAGTCAATGTTAAATGAAAATCTAGTTGGAATCTTAGGTGGCACCCAATGTTAAATGGGCAATGGCTTAATGTTAAGTGAATGTTAGCTTAATATAAAATCTTCATGATAAATAAGTTAAGTCCTAAATGACTCACATGGTGTTTAGGGGACTCAAAACTTGAGCTGGGGAATATTAATTTTTTAAATTTTGGGACCACATTTTTTTTTACTGGAAAAAAACTCACCAAGAAGAGAAATTAAGAAATTAAAAATAAAATAGAAGTGATTTTTGGAGGTTTCTAGGTCGTGAGAAGTGAGGGCCAAACAAGAGAAAAAAATGGCCAGATTTGTATATTTGGTTATTCATTGTGTGTATTAAAAAAATATAGAAGGATGATTAAAGATTTTTACTTTATTTTTATAGCCAGATTTGGCTAAATCTTCCCTGGGGATGCTAACTACTTTTTCTACATCTTCCCACCCATGATCGCCACTTTGGGTTTTTAAAACCAAAATTCCTAAAAAAGCACTGCTACCTAGAGGCTAGTACCTACAGAGGTAATTATTGAAAAGCTATATAGGTACCTAGTTCCTAGTAGGCACCTAGGTACTTTGTGCAGGGTCGGGTTAATAGGAAGGGGGGTTTGACCAGCGTTGACCGGTTACTAGTATGTACTCGATTATCTAGCTGGTTATCAATTCGGTTATTAGTAACCTACCAATCAATTCTTTGATTTTTTTCATAACCACCACCTGATCGGCTTACTGAATTTCAAAAATCTAATAACTTACCCGGATGACTTGATTATCATCGGGTAGGTTATCAATCCTTAAACATTAAAACAATTTGTTTTGAAACGTGAAATATTTAAATAAAAAAAAACCTTATACTTGACTAATAATCGATAGGATAACAGGTGGTTATTGACTGGTTATTTGATAACCTACCCCTATGCATAACTGATTGTTATTACCCGGATCTTTTTGATAACCTATTCAGCAACCAAATCGTTTGATGCTGATAACCTGTGGGTCCGACAAAACCTACCCGGTGGTTATGTAGAAAGAAATAGCCGGTCAACCCTGCTGTTGACAACGGTGAACGGTCTGCCCGCCAAAAGAAAGTGCGTGCAAGAACACTGCCTGGCCTCCCTTTTTCTCCTTCTCCTTCATCGTCTTATCTTCCTCGTCCGCTGTTGCTGCTTTTTTCTTCTCGCCTTGTCGTGTTGCACAATTTACTGCGTCGCATGCACTCCACGCAAGCTAGCTTTTCTAGCATACTTGCCTCTTTTAGCTCCTTCTGTTGTTTCCCTTTCTTGCATAATTTTCTGTCTTTCTTCTCAAGGTTTTGTTGTTGGCGAGAGGGGGTTTTGGTGTTGAGTGTGATGGAGAAGCGGCGGTTGTAAGGTCGAGATGTGCCGAGGAGGGAGAAAGAAATGAGGTATTCGTCAAGGAGCCATGACATTAGAGAGAGAGAGAGAGAGAGAGAGAGAGAGAGATTATTATTTGTTTTGACGACAACAAAGGCTACATGAACCGTGTGTAACTAGAATGTAATCTAGGAGTAGGAAGCGAGGGGAGGATGAAAGAGAGGGCACGTCTCCTTTTTTATTGTTCTTCTAATCTGTTCCAGGTTCTTCTCAGGAGAAGGAGAGGAGGAAGAGGAGGTTCTTCTTCTTCTTCTTCTCCAATTAGTTGCAGATGTTGTTATATAGCAAGTATTGAAATGAATATTGAAGCGCGGGTGAGGGTTGCAGTACTCTGATTATGGTTCGACCGAGATCCTTCACGAGTCAAGACGTCAACGTGCTCATTTTAGAAAGGTGAAGCACAAATTAGCTCCCAAATTCTATTTCTTAGTTTGTTCCAGGCGTAGGCGAGAGCAGGAAGAGAGTTCTTTAAGAATGTCTGTTGCATTTCAATGTTGGGAAATCCGTGGAGGTCGAGATGGTGGTGGTGGATACAAGATGGGGCAGCGTCATCAGTATGTATGTGATGCATCGTCAACTTACAGATGGCTGCAACAGGCCGCTCATGAATCCTCCGCAGTGGGAAGAAGCGCTTTGTCTTCCTTCTCGTTGCAGTCACAAGCCGATGCCGTAAAAGCTTGTAGTCTCCCTCATCACCACAGAGGCGTCACTGTCGGATTAGACAACGCTTCCTCGAATTCACACATCTGTGACTCGCACAACATGTCCCTAGATGTGGAGGCATCGACTCTAACAGCAAAGCAGACCGTCTCCATCGTTTGCCTCTCTGATCAGCCAACTCTAGGGTCATCTCTCACCATTCTGCCTTCTGCAGATCAACCCGACGCCGAGGGATCCATGGAACCTAAGGAGGCCTTATCGAGATCTGGCAGCATTGCCAGATTACTCGATTCTGGGAGGATTCCAAACGCTATAACAATTGTGAGGCTTGATACTCCTCCATATAACAGTAGTTCTTCATTGGTATTGCATGAAACGGACAGGGTGCTTAGGCAGATTAAGCACCCACAAGAAAGCCCATCATTTGTTTATGACACGCTGCCCAAGGCTGAGCCAATTCTGCCTACTAAGGAGGAGATTGCAAATGAGAATTCATCTTTATCATCTTCATCAATTGAAGATGGGGAAGATCAAGACAGTTCATGCTCATCAGATGCAGAAGCAGAGTCTAGTGGCCCTCTTGATCAGATGACCTGCCTTGAAAGCTCTCTTCCTATCAGGTGAGCCAGCCCACAGTACCATCTGAATACACACTTCCATGACATTTTATCAGCTTGAATTTCTTTCTGCCAGCATTTCTTTTGATGTAGGTGGTCAATTGTTACTTGAGATTCCTTACACTACTAAACTCCTGAACATTGATTAGCTTCTGTCAGGGTCCTACAGTCTTCTGTTTCTTACCTATATTTGAGAATATAGCTGTGGAGATCATGGCAGTTTTGCTGAGGGAAGTGTGCCCCCGCCTTTAGCTGAAGAGTAAAATCCACCTGCAGGATGTCCTTATGTCACAGACAGATTGAGCCTCATGGCCTCTCTCTCTCTCTCTCTCTCTCTCTCTCTC